>C688J18823_10003053_pt1 | contig 10576 bp, 15 predicted proteins | sample HopSoiMetagenom1_FD_18823 | JGI IMG/M metagenome (IMG submission 18823) | reverse complement strand
CATCTCCGGCCGCGGTGGGCAGCCGGGCAGGTAGATGTCGACCGGCACCACGTGATCGACACCTTGCACGATCGCGTAGTTATTGAACATGCCGCCTGACGAGGCGCACACACCCATCGCCAGCACCCACTTGGGTTCGGCCATCTGGTCATAGATCTGCCGCAGCACCGGCGCCATCTTCTGGCTGACGCGTCCCGCGACGATCATCAGGTCGGCCTGACGCGGCGTCGCAGAAAACCGCTCCATCCCGAACCGGGCGATGTCGAAGCGCGGTCCCGCGGTGGCCATCATCTCGATGGCGCAGCAGGCCAGGCCGAACGTTGCAGGCCACAGCGAGCCCTTACGGACGTAGCCGGCCACCTTCTCGACGGTGGACAGCAGGATTCCGCCGGGCAGCCGTTCTTCTAGTCCCAATTCAGGCCTCCTCGACGCCACACGTAGGCGTAGGCCACGAACACCACCACCATGAATAGAAGCATCTCTACCAGCGCGAACATGCCCAGGCTGTCGAACGCCACCGCCCACGGGTACAGGAACACGATTTCAATGTCGAACACGATGAACAACATCGCGGTCAGGTAGTACTTGATCGGAAACCGCTGGCCCGCCGCATGTGCAGAGGCCAACTGCGGCACCGGCTCGATGCCGCATTCATAGGCTTCCATCTTCGACCGGTTGTACCGGCGCGGACCGGTCAGCAACGCAATGCCGACCGACCCGACGGCAAACGCAGCCGCGATCGCGCCGAGTACCAGAATTGGCGTGTACAAGTTCATGCCGAACAAGCGCTCCCTCGTGGGCTGTCGATGTGAGCTTACCCACACCCTAGCGAGCTTTATTTACGGGTGCCACGCATTTTGGTTAGAGTCGCTAGTAGCTGCCTGCAGCGATGTTGTCGTGCCTCGAAAAAGCAAGGGCAGCAGGGTGATTGGTTCCGTGACTACTGCACGGCAGTGCGCAGGAGCGATACCACGGCGTCACCCAAACGGATCGGGTCGATCGGGTGGGGAACCGCGGCCTCGGCGCGTGACCAGTTGGCCAGCCACTTGTCGTCGGCGCGTCCGGTCAGCACCACGATGGGCGGGCAATCGGCTATCTCGTCCTTGAGCTGTTTCGCGATCCCCATGCCGCCGGCAGGAACGGCCTCCCCGTCCAGGATGACCAGATCGAACCCACCTTCGTCCATCTGCCTGATCACCATCGGCGGCGTGGCCACCTCGACGTAGGTCAGCTCCGGAAGGTCGGGGTGCACTCGCTTGCCCAACGCCAGCTGCACCTGCTCGCGAGTCCTCGGGTTGTCGCTGTAGACCAGGATCCGCAGTGCACTATCCGCCATGCGGCCGATCGTACGGCTAGCCCGCTCTGCGGAACACGACGTCGCAGGAAATCGTCGCCTTGTCGGTGACCATCCCGACCACGTTGCCGTCGACGCCGAAGTCGTTGCGGTCGATGGTGACCTGCGCGCGCACACGCACTGCGCCATGGTCGAGCACCGCGACTTTGGTCCGCAGCGGCAACGGTGCGCTCGTGCCTTTGACGGTGAGTTGTGCCCGCAGGTCGACGGTGTCGCCGTCGATGGCTTCGGCTCCTGTGACCACCACGCTGATTTCGGGAAACTTCTCTACTTCGAAGAAGTCCGCCGAGCGCAGGTGCTCGTCGCGCTTGCGTATCTTGGTGTCCACTGATGCGGCCCGGATGTCGATGCGGCCGAAAATCGTTTGGGTATCCGTGATTTGGCCGTCGCCGCCGAACTCTGTGAAACGGCCCTTCACCGCGACGAGACCCCACATCGACTTGGCCTTGAACGCGATCGCCGACCGCTGCGGATCGACGTTCCAGACGCCGACGGATGCGGGATTGCTCAGAAGCTCTTGCGCACTTGCCATGTCACCTCCGCGGTGAATCTGCCGACTCCAGCAATGGGGCCATCTCTGCTGGATCGAAGTATTCGTCGATGCGGCTGATCAGCCCGTCTGCACCCAACTTGATCACGATGCAGACCCGCATCGAGATCGATCCGCCGTTGCGTCCGTTGGCATGCAAGATGTGTTGCTGCACGAATCCGCCGTCGAAATACTGGCGGTCGAGGATCTCATAGCGGCGGTCGATGGTCGTGTTGACGAACCAGGCGATGACCCGCAGCGCACGCTCCATGTCGCGGTCGCGGTCAGCAACCTTCCACACAACGACGTCGGAGTTCCACAGTTGCTCGACCATCGCGATATCGCTCTGCTCGATCGCCTCGAACAGGCGGTCGGCCACATCGGCGATGGCCTGGGCGTCGGTCACAGACATGTGGTCAGAGTATCGCCCGGCCTTGACCTCAAGTCGGGTTCAGGTAGAACACTGCACTGCATGGAGACCACACCATCCATCGACCGCTTCGACGACGCATACCGGTCCCGCTCGGCGCCGTGGGTGATCGGCGAGCCGCAGCCCGCAATCGTCGAGCTGGAACGGGCCGGCCGGATTCACAGCAAGGTCCTCGACGTCGGTTGCGGGACCGGCGAACACACGATCCTGCTCACCCGCTTGGGGTACGACGTGGTCGGCATCGACTTCGCACCCAACGCGATTGAACAGGCCGCGCAAATGCCGCGGAGAAGGGCGTCGACGCGCGCTTCGAGGTGGCTGACGCGATGAACCTCGGTGAGGCCGGCTACCAGACGATCGTTGACAGCGCGCTGTTTCACATCTTCGACGACGCCGACCGCTCGCGGTACGTGAGCAGCCTGCATGCCGCGGTCAGGCCGGGCGGGATAGTGCATGTGCTGGCCCTGTCCGACGCCGGCCGCGGGTTCGGCCCGCAGGTCAGCGAGTCAGACATCCGCGATGCCTTCGGCGACGGCTGGGTGCTCGATGCGCTGGACACCACGACGTACCGCGGTGTCGTGCAGGAAGGGCAGGCCGATGCGATCGGTCTGCCCGTGGGCAGTCGCGTCGACGAGCCCGCGTGGCTGGTTCGCGCCCGGCGGGTCTAAGGACGCCAGGCGGGCGACCGGCCGAGGTGGAGCAGGATGCGGTCGAGGTCGCTGACTTCGTCGCCGGCCGCGATGGCCGTGGCGAACGGGGAACCGGATGCGGCTCGGAAGTCGCCGTCGGGAACGGCGAAGACCAGCGGCAGGACCTCGGCGATCACCTCGTCGGGCAGCGTGAACGGTGCATCGATGGCTCGCGCCACGTCCCAGCCGTGCACGACGTAGTCGACGAAGTGGAAGCCAATCGCCTGCGATCCCGGGAACACGGCACCGGGACCGAATTCGGGAAGGGCGAACGACGCGTCGAGCACGCCGTCGTCGGCGAAGGCGGCGAGCACGTCGGCCGCGGCCGCCGCATACGCGCCTGCGGGATCTTTCGCCACCGCATCGGCCACGGTGGCGGTGTCCCAGCGGGCGGGATCGGCGCCGTCACCGCGGGCCGCCGCAGCGAATCCGCGGTGCTGAACGGTCATGTGCGCCAGCAGCTGGGACAGGTCCCAGCCGTCGCAGGGCGTCGAGCGATGCAGGTCTTTCGGCCTGACGGTATTGACGATGTTGACGGACGCCAACACGGCGGCGCGATGGAAGGATCGGATATCCTGATTAGTAAGCATGAGTAGATCATATGCAGAAGCTTACTATCGGTCAATGTTTAGTATCCCCGTGTGACCCCACGGCGCAAGCGGCCCGACCTCGCCGCCATGCTCGCGCCGTTGGTTCGCGACCTGATCGCCGCCGAACTTCCGGTGCTGGAGGCCCACGGCCTGTCGATGTGGGGCTACAGCGTGCTTGTCGCCCTCGATCGGTCGGCGATTCGCACACAGGCGGCCCTCGCGGAAGCGATCGGCGCGGATAAGACACGCATCATCGCCATCCTCGACGAGCTCCAGCAGAACGGGTTGATCGAGCGCGTGGCAGACCCCGAGGACCGGCGGGCGCGGTTACTGGCCATCACCAAAGAGGGGCGCAGGGTGAAGGAGGCCACGCAGACCGCGATTCAGCGCGGTGAGGAGCGCTGGCTCGGGACGCTTTCGGCCAGCGATCGTGCCACTTTTCTGCGGGTACTTCAGGAGCTGTCAGGCCCGACGTCGTCATAACCGGGGTGCGCGACGGCCAGCCGGTGGCAGACAAGTGTGCGCAGGATCGGCAGCACGTCGCCCGCGCGGTCGTCGAGTGTCCCGGCGCGGATGGCCGCCGCCAGTTGCGCTTCGTCGGCGAACCCGAGCTCGGCCAGCCGGTTGATGACCTCACCGGCTGAGTCGTCGGTCAACTCCCGCTCGACGATGCGCAGTGCATTGGCTGCGACGCGGGCATGGAAGTTGACCTGCCCTTCAGTTGAGGAGCGCACGTCGTTGTCGAGGAAGTCGGCAACCGCGGCGACGAGTTCGACCGCGGTCGGCCGTCCATACAGCCAGCTCACTTCGGGCCGCCTCCCTCCAGCAGATCCAGCACATCCCACTCGGTTTCGCTGACGCGACGCCCGATCGCGGCCAGCTCCACCGACGGTGTGTGCCCGGATAGATGCCGCTCGGCCTGGAAGCGGCAGATGACGCCCCACCGCAGCGTGGCCAGTGTCAGCCACCACCGAAAGGTGTCGCGGTCGAGGGGCTCGCCCGCGGCGGCTTCATAGGCCGACAGGAAGCTTTCGACATTGCCCAGCCCGCCTGCGCCGAGATACTCGGGCGCGCCGAAGCGCCAGGCCCGGATGCAGAACCAGGCAAGGTCCTCGTACACCTCGCCGATGTGGACCAGTTCCCAGTCGAGCACGGCAGCCAGACCGGATTCGTCGACGATCAGGTTTCCCATCCGGAAATCGCCATGCACCAGGCGCGGCGGCGACGGCGCCGGCCGGTGCCCGTCCAGCCAGCGAAACGCCCACTCGAAGGTGGCGGTGGTGTCGCCTATGTCGTCGAGCCGGTGCCGCCACTCGGTGAGCTGGTCGACGTCGGTGAGACCCAGCGCATCCGGGTCTGCGCGATGGATGGCTGCCAGCGCCTGCGCGCACTGCTGCAGCAGCCGTTCGCGCCCGACCTCGTCGAGGGCACGGTGGATCCTCCTGACGATCGTTTCGCCGCCGATGGCGTCGCAGATGAGGTACGGATTACCCAGTGCGGCGGGCGAATTGTCCGCCGCCAGGATGTGCGGGACGGGCGCGCCCGCGGCGGCTGCGCGCTGCTGGACCGCGGCCTCCAGTTCCATCCCGGCATGGACGTCGTCGGGCGGACCTGTGCGCAGGATCAGGGCACGGCGCTGGTCGGCGATGGCCGCATCGAATGCCCATGTGGTGCGGCTGGCCCCTCCGGTGAGCGCCCGCAGGTTCTCGATGCTCACGTCTCCGATGACCGGCTGGAGCACCTTGGCGAGTGCAGCGCTCAGCGGTTCGGTCACTTACGTCCGAATCCGAAGAGTCGCTGGGCCACCCGGCGGATCTGGATCTCCTCGGCGCCTTCGGTGATGCGGTAGCGGCGGTGATGACGATAGATGTGCTCGAAAGGCTCGTGCCTGCTGTAGCCGACGCCGCCGAACACCTGCATGGCCCGGTCGGCCGCCTCGCACACCAGCCGGTTGGCGCGGTAGTTGGCCATCGACACCTTGTCGGAGACCTGCATGTGGTGGTTGCCGTCGAGTTGGGTCGCCGCGTAGTACACCAGCAGCCGCACCATCTGCGCCTCGGTCTGCAGTTCCACCAACGGCCACTGCACCGCCTGATTGACAGCCAGCGGCTTGCCGAACACCGTGCGGTCGTTCGCGTAGGCGACCGCACGGTCGATGCAGTACTGCGCGGCGCCCAGGCTGCTGGCAGCCTGACGAATCCTGTTCTCGTGCAGGAAGGTTTGGCCGACCTCGAGGCCGCGGTCCACTGCGCCAAGCACCGCTTCACCCGGCACCCGGACATCCTTGAGCTCGACCTCGCCGTGGTCGGTGGGCATGTTGAACGTCCACCAGTAGTACGGCACCGTGAAGCCAGGCGTGTCGGTGGGCACCAGAAACGCGGTGATGCCGCTGGCCTGCCCCGGCTCTCCCGACGTGCGGGCGAAGATCAGGTCGTGGGTGGCCCGGTGCACGCCGGTGTTGAACCGCTTGGCGCCGTTGATGACCCAACCGTCGCCGTCCTGTACGGCGCGGGTCTCCAGCCAGGTCGCATCCGACCCGTGATTCGGTTCGGTCAGGCCGAACGCCATCGACCGTTCACCGGTGATCAGCGCCTCGGTCCACTGGGCCTTCTGTTCCTCGGTGCCGAACCGGTCCATCATGATGACCTGCGGGAAGTTGCCGACGATCGACGACTCGTCCTGCAGGTCGTTGTGCAGCCCAAGGCCCTTGTGTGCCAGGTGTTCCCGAATCACCGCCATATCGATATTGGTGCCGTCGCGGCCACCGAACTGTGACGGCAAGCCGTAACGCAGCCAGCCCGCTTTGTCGGCGCGCTTCCGCATCTCACCGAGTAGGTCCTCCCACTCGCGTCTGGGGATGCCACCGTTGTCCCAGTCCGTGCGGGCGTTCTCGCGACGCTGATCGAAATACTGCATATTCTCGCGTTCCAGCGGTTTGATCTCGGCCTCGATGAACGCGTCCATTTCGGTGAGCACTCCCGGAAGATGGTCTGGGAGGGTGAAATCCACGGTGATCTCCTCTGTGTCAGAACCCGTACAGCGTCTTCTTCCAAATCCTCGAGAGCGTGGTGATGGCGTCCTCGTCGCTGATCTCGAGTCCCAGCCCGGACGTGCCGACGAAGACGGTGGTGAAGTTCTCGAACAGCAGCGCGATCGCCGCCGCGGTGTGCTGGGGATCGAGCTCGGCGCCGTATCCCTGCTCCTGGGCCCGCCGCACCGACGCCGCGACGATGTCGATGCCGAAGCGGCGAAACTCGTTCTGCACGGCGGCGAATCGTGGCTGGGTGGCGGCCAGCTGCGCGACGGCGATCATGATGCCGATGTTCTGTTTGAACATATTCCAGTAGCCGGTGACGACGGCGGAGAAGAACGCGTCGTCATCCGGCGAATCCGGAAGGTGAAGGCTCGCCCAGGACGGCGCCACGATGTCATGCAGGAACGACTCGGCCAGCGCGGCGAGCAGGTCCTCCTTGTCGGCGAAGTAGCGGTAGAACACCGCGGGCGACTTGCCCGCCGCCGATGTGATGTCGGCCAAGGTGGTGCCGTGAAAGCCGCGCTCGGCGAACAGCTTCCGGGCCGCCTGCTCGATGGCTTCCCGGGTCTGGCGACCCTTGGCACTGAGCGTCTCGACAGGCATGGGCTATCGGCCGAGGATACGGTCGCCAGCGCGCAGCAACGAGCTCGGCAGCTCGTGGCCGACGACGCGCTGCGCCACTTCCGCCGCGGCGATGGCGGCCTGCAGGTCGACGTCGACGTGGATTCCGCTGTCCCGCAATAGGTAGACAAGATCCTCGGTGGCGATGTTGCCGCTCGCACCGGGCGCGAACGGGCAGCCGCCGAGGCCTCCGGCCGAGGCGTCCAGTCGCGTGACGCCGGAAGTCACGGCTGCGTACGCGCTGGCGAGCCCGGCCCCACGGGTGTTGTGAAAGTGCGCGCCCAGCGGGATGTCGCCGATCAGCGGGCGGATCCGCGCGATCAGATCGCTGACCCGCCGCGGTGTCGTGGTGCCGATGGTGTCGGCGATCGCCAGCCGGTCGACGCCAGCGTCGCACGCCGCGGTCACGACGTCGATCACACGCTTGGCCGGTGTGGGGCCGTCGAACGGGCAGTCCCACGCGGTGGCGACGATGACCTCGACCGAGGCCCCGCTGTCGTGGGCGATGGCGACGATCTCGGGAATCTGCGCGGTGGCCTCAGCCGTCGAACGTCCGACGTTGGCGCGGCTGTGCCCGTCGGCCGCCGAGACCACGTACTCGATCGATCCCAGGCCCGCGGCGATCGCGCGCTTGGCGCCGTTGGGGCTGGCGACCAGCGCGGAGAACTCAATGCCGTCAAATTGATGCAGTTCCGAGGCGAGCTCGGCGGCGTCGGCCAGCGCGGGCACCTTCGATGGCGAGACGAACGCCGTCGCCTCCATCTCGCGCACGCCAGTGGCCGCCACGGCGGCGAGCAGTTCGAGCTTGGCGGACAACGGAATCGGATCTTCGATCTGCAGCCCGTCGCGCAGCGAGACGTCGCGAATGTCGACGTGTGCGGGTAAGTCGGTCATAGCACGCCTTCCGCCCGCAGCGCCGCGATCTCTTCGTCGGTGCGGCCGAGTAGTCCGCGGTAGATCTCGTCGTTGTGCTGACCCGGTCGCGCCGGGCCGGCGTTGCGGATCGTCCCCGGCGTCTCCGAGAGCACCGGCACCACACCGGGGCCCTTGACGTTGCGCTGGATGCGCTCGTCCCAGTGATCGGCGATCATCCCGCGCGACTGCAGCTGCGGGTCCTCGACCACCTCGGCGACGGTGTTGATCGGTCCGCTGATCACCCCGGCCGAGCCCAGCGTGGCGATGATGTCGGCGGGCTGCCGCTCGGCGGCCCAAGCGGCGATGATCTTGTCCAGCTCGTCCTGATTACGGCCCCGCGCAACGTGGTTGGCGAACCGGTCGTCGGTTGCGAGCTCCGGCTGGTCCATCGCGGCGCACAGCCTGCGGAAGACCGTGTCCTGATTGGCGGCGATGACCACCCAAGTGCCATCGGCGGTCGGATAGATGTTCGACGGAGCAATGCCTTCCAGGCGGGTGCCCGACGGGCCACGTACCACGCCGCCGACGTCGTAGTCGGGGATCGTGGATTCCTGGACAGCCAAACAGGATTCGGTCAGCGCGGCGTCGACCACCTGACCGTCGCCGGTGACCGTGCGCCGGTACAGCGCAGCAAGCGCACCCTGGGCGGCGAACATGCCGGCCAGGCTGTCGCCGAGCGAGAGGGCCAGGCGGGGCGGGGGCCCACCCGGGAAACCGTTCATGTGCCGCAGCCCACTGGCCGCCTCGGCGACCGACGCGTAGCCGGCCTTGTGCGCCTCGGGCCCTGTCTGGCCGTAGCCCGACACACGGACCAAGATGATGCCGCGATTGCGTTCCCGCAGTATGTCGTAACCGAGATTCCACTTCTCCAGCGTGCCGGGCCGGAAGTTCTCCACGATGATGTCGGAGCGCTCGACAAGGTCCAGAAACAGCTCGCGCCCGGCACCCTCCCGCAGGTTCAGCGTCACGGCTTTCTTGTTGCGCGCGTGCACCGTCCAGAAGAAGTGATGACCGTCGAGCTCGGCCTGTCCCCATGTTCGCAACGGATCGGGCGTCCCGGGCGGTTCGATCTTGATGACCTCGGCGCCCATGTCGCCGAGCAGCCGCCCGGCAAACGGTCCCGAGATCAGCGTGCCGACCTCGATCACGCGGATGCCGTCCAGCGGTCCGGTGACGGTCATAGCGAAAGTCCGTGCCGATGCAGCCAGTCCGTGCAGATGCCGACGGCCTGCCGCAGCGTGTCGCGCTGGTCGGGCCCGGAGTAATAGTGATTGGCGCCGGGGATCTCGTGCATCTCCTTATCAGGATGCCCGATCGCCTCGAACAGCCGGTGCGTGTGGCTGGGTGTGCAGGCGTTGTCGGCCAGATTGCCGATCACCAGCGCAGGCACTGCGATATCGGGTCCGCACTGCACAGCGTCACCGTTGGCGTCGTCGTAGCTCCACTGGGACAGCCAGCTGCGCAGCGTGCAGAACCGGGCGAGGCCGACCGGGCTGTTGTTCACCACCTGAGGATCGCCCAGATAACAGGTTCCCGGGGTGCGTTCGTTGGGATCGACGCCTGCGTCAAGCCAGCGGGGATCGGCCATGGTGCCGTGCACGACGAACCCGAACTCGTCATCGGGTCGGCCTGCCGCCTTGAGTTCGGCGAGTTTCTCCTTGACCCACTTGGTGATTCGCCGATTGCGGGCGATCTGCGCCGCCCGATAGCTGGCCAGGAACTCGGCCGTGTACGGGGGCTGGTTGGGGTTGTCCGGGTCGTAGAGGTCCAACTCGGGATCGCGCTTGGCCGGGTCGGCCTCGTCGAGGATCGACGCATCCAGCCACTCGGTCATCGTGCCGTGGCGGCTGACGTGGGCGGCCAACAGCATGATGCCGTCAGCGGGGATCAGGCCGAGCTTCGTCAGGTCGGGACCGTCGCCGGACGGGCTGGCGGTGACCGTCGGATGCTGAGCCTGCTGCTGGTAGAAGACTGAGAGTGAACCGCCGCCGCTCCATCCGGCCAGCACCACCTTTTCGTAGCCGAGCCGGTTTTTCGCATCCTTGATGCACTCGCCGAGGTCTTCGACGACCTTCTCCATCAACAACGCGGAATCCGTTCCGCGGAACCGGCTGTTGCAGTAGATGACGTGATGGCCCGCGCGGGCGAGCGCGTTGATCATCGGAAGGTAGGCACCGCCGCCGATCGGATGCATGAACACCAGAACGGTGTCCGACGGTTTGGTTTTCGGCTTGAGCAGGTAACTCTCCAGCACGACCAGCTCGGCTACGCCGCCGTAGACGTCGCGAACCGCCGAATTGTTCTGATATGCAACCAGATACGGGATGCGGTCGTACTCGTAGCGAACCGGCGCTTCGGTCGTCTGCGTCATCAGTGTTGCCCCAAATCGTTAGCCAGGACTTCGGCGGACGGAG
>C688J18823_10003052_pt1 | contig 10577 bp, 6 predicted proteins | sample HopSoiMetagenom1_FD_18823 | JGI IMG/M metagenome (IMG submission 18823) | reverse complement strand
GGCGTGCGGGCCGAGCTTACCCACGCAGAATTCTCGCTGCTTGCTGCTTTTCTCGGTGCGCCGAAACGCATCCTCAGTCGGGAAAAACTGCTGCAACTCAGCCGCAGCCCGGATGATGATGCGGTCGACCGGAGCATCGATGTGCAGATCCTGCGCTTGCGGCGCAAAATTGAATCCGACCCGAGTCGCCCAAAGCTGTTACTGACCCAACGCGGTGCCGGTTACTTTTTTGATTCCCAGGTTGAGACGGTCGTCTAGAAGCTTTTACGACAAGCAACAAACCATGCCGGCGACTCGGCACACTAACCACCAGCGCCTTGGCTCGGCATCACCCACGCCGTTCCTGATGCATTGCGTCTCTCCCCCCAGCCTCCTCCCAATGCCCGAATCAGGGTTACGCTGACCAGCATCTGCTGCTGCCGGACCTGGACGCGTGCGCGCTCAACCTGCAAGCGGGTGCGTTGCGCGTCCACCAGCTCCAGGACATTCACCAGCCCGGTCTTATAACGTGCCGTTGCCAATTGCTCGGCGCGCTCGGCCGAGTTGACCGCACGCAGCTGGTCTTCATGCTGTTTTTCCAAAATGCGCAATGCGGACAGCGATGCTTCGACTTCACCGAATGCAATCAACAGGCGTTCGCGGTAGTACGCAAGATTTTCGTCATACAGGGCGCTGGCGCGGTCGACATTCGAACGCAGTCTTCCGGCGTCGAACAACGGTTGCGTCAGGGAAGCGCCGAGCAGCCAGATTTGGCTGTTGCGATTCAACAGATCCGATAATTCGGCACTCTCGAATCCCAGCGCGCCCGTCAGTTTGATAGACGGGAACAACGAAGCCTTCGCCACGCCTATTTCCGCGTTGCGTGCAGACAACAGGCGTTCGGCTTCCGCGACATCCGGGCGGCGCTCAAGCAGGTCAGCCGGCATGCCGACCGGTATGACAGGTGGCTGCGGCACGACGCTGGCCGCTGCCAGTTCGAAAGCTCCCGGCGCACCGCCGGTCAGCACGGACAGCGCATGCCGAAGGTCGTTTCGGCGCCGAAAGGCTGCTTCAGCGTCCGCTTGCGTCGCGGCGAGTTCGGTTTCGACACGTGCGAGATCAAGCTCGCTGGCCAGGCCGCCGCGCTTGCGAGCTGCCACCAAGTCCCGCGCACGTTCCCGTAATTCGATCCCCCGGGTCAGCAGTAAAAGTTCTTCATCCGCTGCGCGCAACTGAAAATAGTTGTTCGCGAGGTCGCTTTGCAAGGTCAGCAGAACGCCGTGATAAGCCGCCACGCTGGCTTCCATGCGACGGCTGGCGGATTCTTCGATGCGGGATACTTTCCCCCACAGATCTACTTCATACGAAGCGTATAAGGGCAGACGGAACCGATTGGTGGTGTATTCATGGTTGCCCGGTACTTTTTCAGGCTGATCGGGACGGTTGCCGGAAATGCGGGCGCGCGCCGCGTCCGGAGAAAACTCCAACGTCGGATAAAGTGCCGCCTGGTTGAAACCAAGTACCGCCCTTGCTTGCTGCACCCTGGCCGCGGCGGCTTGCACTCGCGGGCTGGAAGCACGAGCCTGCTCTTCGAGCTGGTTGAGCACTGGATCTGCGTAAATCTCCCACCATTTCCCGCGTATGGCCTCATCGTTTGGCGCTGCCTCCTTCCACGGGCCGGGCTCGATGAAGGCGGGGGGAAATTGGGCTTTGGGACGGACGTAGTCGGGGCCGGCGCGCATGCAGCCGTCCACCAGCATCGCAATCATCAACAGCGGAAAAATCCGTGCGTGCACGAGGCTTCAGGACTTCGGTTTTTCGGTTGGAGCGGAAGAAGGCTTGGGCGCTTCTTTCTTTTCCGTGTGCGCATGCATTTCGGTTGCACGCACCTTGGTGCCTTCCGCCAGACTGTCGCGCGGATTGTTTATGACCCGGTCGTTGTCAGCCAGGCCGGCAAGAATTTCGACTTCTTTGCCAAAATCCCGGCCCACCTTCACGGGCTTGATGTGAATTACATCATCTTTGTCGACGACAGCGACGCGCGCGCCTTCCCCGCCGATCATCAGCGCATTGATTGGCACCTGCAGATTAGGTTCAGCATTGACCAAGTTGATTCTTGCCTGTGCGTACATCCCGGGTAGCAAGGGGCCGTCCTTGTTTGGCACATGCATTTCCACCACCATGGTGCGCGTAGCGGCATCAAAGGCGCCGGCACTGCGAACGACTTTGGCAGGGAACGCGCGTTCACCAAGTTCCGGAACCACGAGATCTACTGTCATGCCGGCCTTGACCATGCGCATGCTGCTCTGTGGCACTGCCGCGTGCACGCGTATGGTTTCGGTTTGCGAAATTTTGAACAACCACCCGGAAGACGACGAGCTGCCCGCCTGGATCAGCGACCCGACGTCAACATTGCGCGCCACGATCGTGCCTGGGAAAGGAGCCGTGACACGTTGGAACGACTTCATCTGCTCNAGNCGCCGTATGTTGGCTTCTGCGGCAGCGTAATCGGCCTTGCGCGCCTGGTGGATGCCATATTTCTCATCGACTTCCTGCGGCGANACAGCTTCCTCCTTCAGCAGGGAACTGTATCGATCGGCCGTTACGCGCGCCAGATCGAGATGCGCCCGGGCTTGTGCNCGGGCAGCNTGGGCTTGNTCCAGTTCCCGGTCCACTTCCGGGGCCTCAATTTCAGCCAATAGCTGTCCTGCCTTGACCTGGTCGCCGATATCCACCAGCCAGCGTTTCAAATAGCCGTTAGTGCGTGCATAGATGGTGGCTTCCTGCATGGCATACAGGCTTGCCGGCAATACGAGGTCGGCTTTCGAGTTGCTGCGTTTGGGGGTGACGTAGAGGACTACGGGACGGTCGTCTTTCTCGGCCTCGGCCTGCGCTACTTTCAGCGCATTCCACCTGGGCCATAGGCCAATAGCAAAAAGTACCGCCATGGCGGCCACCAGTCCGATAACCAACGCTACCCCGGCGATACGGCCCCGCATGGCATTGCGTCCATAACGGTGCCCGACGGCAGTTTGTGAATGCGCAGTCATCGCGTCTTCCTCGTTTCGATCATTCGTTCAGCATTACGAATTTTTTCAAATTGAAATATCGATTTCATTTTGAAACATATGATTAACAACGTTTTTTTGTTGCGGTTGTCATGCCCGACCTTGTAACATCAAAGCAATATTGTTGCAACAATATGACGGAGGTTCAGTTTGTGGATTGTCAGGCTGGCGCTGAGCCGGCCGTATACGTTCGTTGTCATGGCGCTGTTGATTGTGCTGCTGGGCATCGTGTCAATTCTGCGCATGCCGAAGGACATCTTCCCGGAAATTTCAGAGCCGATTGTCACGCTGATCTGGCAGTACGTCGGCATTCCTCCCGATGCCTTCGAAAAGCAGATCACCATTTTTTCCGAGCAACAGATCAATACGACGGTCAGCAATGTCAAGCGTATCGAATCCCACACCATCAATGGCAAGAACGTAATCCGCATTTACTTCCAGCCGTCGGTGCGCATTGACCAGGCCGTCAGTCAGATTACCGCGACGTCTCAAACCATTATCCGGCGCATGCCGCCGGGCCAGCAGCCGCCGCAAATCGTGCAGTACGACGCCTCGAGCGTGCCAATTCTGCAGATTGCGTTAGGCAGCGATACGTTGAGCGAACAGCAACTTTATGATCAGGGCCTGTGGCTGGTGCGCAACGAAGTCGTGCCGGTTCCCGGAGCCACTGTTCCGCTGCCTTATGGCGGGCGACCGCGTCTGGTGATGATCGATGCCGATCCGGTGCGCATGCACGCCAAAGGCATTACGGCCAAGGACATCAATGATGCGCTCAACCGCCAGAATGTAAACCTGCCGACCGGATCGACGCAGATCGGCTCGCGGGACTATATCTTGAGCATCAACAACAGTCCGGAGAAGATTGCCGAGCTTGGCTTGCTGCCGGTAAAAACTGTTGGCGGGGCAATGGTGTACATCAACGATGTTGCCGATGTGCGCGACGGCTACAACGAGCAAACCAGTCTGGTGCGTCACGACGGTCGCAAGTCGGCACTGATTACGGTGCTCAAAAGCGGTGGCGCTTCCACGTTAGACATCATTCGGGAAGTTCGCCAGCGGCTTTCGAACGTCACGCTACCCGAGGGATTATCCCTTTCATTCCTGTTCGACCAATCCGTCTTTGTCGCCAACGCAATGCGGGCGGTCGTGCTCGAAGGATTAATGGCTGCCGCGCTGACTGGATTACTTATTCTATTGTTCCTCGGCAGTTGGCGCTCAACCGTAGTTGTGGTTACGTCCATTCCTTTGGCGATCCTGTTCTCGGTGATCATGCTCTCGCTGATGGGATACTCGCTGAATCTGATGACCCTGGGCGGCCTTGCGCTTGCGGTTGGCATTCTGGTCGACGATGCGACAGTCACCATCGAAAATATTCACCGCCATATGGCGATGGGGAAAAGCCTGCGGCAGGCAATACTCGATGGCTCTCAGCAGATCGTGGTGCCGGCACTGGTATCCATGCTTTGCATCTGCATTGTTTTCCTGCCGGTGCTTCTGCTTAGCGGTGCCGCGAAATACCTGTTCACGCCAATGGCGCTGGCGGTGGTTTTTTCCATACTTGCGTCTTATGGCATATCGCGAACGCTGGTCCCTGTCATGTCGCGCTATCTGCTGCTTGAAAACGAGCACGGGCGGGAAGGCGGCCGCGGTGCGATGGGTCGGCTGCATGCTTTCGTTGAAGGCAACTTCGAGCGTCTGCGTGGAGGGTATCTTGCCGCGCTGGGTTGGTCATTGGCCAATCGGGCCATCGTCTTCGTCCTGTTCATCGTGATGGTGGCTGGTTCGGCTGTAGCGGTGCTCTTTATTGGCTGGGAATTTTTCCCTGTGGTCGATGCCGGCCAGATACGGCTGCACGTAAACGCACCAGCCGGGACGCGCATCGAGGACGCCGGAGTAATTTTTTCGCGTGTTCAGGATCAGATTCGCCGCACTATCGCTCCGAAGGACCTGGACGTCATCATCGATAACATTGGCATTCCGCCATCAACGAACCTGGCTTATAGCGACAACGTCACGCTGTCCTCTGGCGACGGCGAAATTCTGGTCTCGCTAAAACCGGAACACGAGATAGCGACGAAGGAATACATCCGCCGCTTGCGACAGGTGCTGCCCCAGCAATTCCCGGAATGCACTTTTTATTTCCAGCCCGGCGACATGATGAACCAGATCCTGAACTTCGGTCTGCCGGCGCCAATCGATGTAAAAATCATCGGCGGTGATTATAAAAATTTCAATCTTGCGCGCGAAATAGAGGCACGTCTGAAGCGCGTCCCCGGTGCCGTCGACGTGCATGTGCACCAGATCATGAATCAGCCGGCATTGCGCGTTGAAGTGGATCGCACGCGCGCGGCACAGCTCGGTGTTTCACAGCGCGAGATCGCAGAAAACTTCCTGATTGCCTCATCCTCGAGCGTGGCCGTTACGCCAAATTACTGGAACGATCCGAAGACCGGCCGCCCGTACCAAGTGGTCGTAGTGCAGCCGCACGAGACGGCGTTGAATTCGGTTGAGGCGGTACTGAATATACCGCTGTCAGGCAAAGGCCAGTCCCCCACCCAGACCCTCGGTAATGTTGCGACGGTAAAGCGTGTCGATCTGCCGGCCATCATCAATCACGTCAATACCGAGTTGGCATTCGATATCTATGCCAACGTGCAGGGCAGGGACCTTGGTGCAGTTGCCAGCGATGTACGCAAGGTAGTCAATGAATTCATCCCCAAAGCTCGGGAACAAAAGAACAACACCCGCATTGAAATCGCTGGCCAGGCTGAGAGTATGTATGACGCATTTACCCGCATGGGCATCGGACTGATAGCCGCCGTGCTGTTGGTGTATTTCATCATGGTAATTAATTTCCAGTCCTGGACCGACCCTTTCATCATCATTACGGCGCTACCAGGCGCGTTCTGCGGAATTATCTGGATGCTGTTCCTGACAGGCACCAGCTTCAGCGTGCCTTCTTTGATGGGCGCCATCATGAGTGTCGGCGTCGCAACGGCAAACAGTATCCTCATGGTGTCTTTCGCCAATGAACAATTGCGTAATGGCATGAGCCCGATTGAAGCGACGCTAGAGGCGGGATCCACACGGTTGCGCCCCGTGCTGATGACGGCCGCCGCCATGGTGATCGGCATGGCACCGATGGCAAGCGGCCTTGGCGAAGGCGGCGAGCAGAACGCACCGCTCGGCCGCGCGGTAATCGGCGGCCTGATGCTCGCCACGGTAGCCACGCTTTTCTTCGTTCCGGTTGTATTTAGCATCCTGCGCCGTCATGGCGCGCACACACCAAGATTCGGAGATGAGGGGACAGCAACCCTGGTCCCCAGCTCGGTACGGGATTAACTTAGTTTCATTTTTTATTATTTAAAAGGGAGGGTGCCAAGTGAAGAAAATATTGATTGTCCTTATGGTGCTGGCGCTAACCGCCTGCGCGCATATGAACGAGCCCGGCAAAGACAGGAGCTTCGAGGGCTATCGTGCCCAACTCAAGGCGGAACGCGCTGCTGGTCAAATTACTGGCGTGCAGGAACAGGAAAAGCTACGTGATCGTTATTGGGAGATGTACGGAAAAGACCCACAGAGTGCAGGACACTTCGCTTTTTCGATGTCCCTCATGCGTAGCGCCGAGGATGGCCTTTTTCCGATGCAGGAAGCTCAATCCATGATTGACGCGCGCGAAGCGCAGATTTATGCGATGAAGATGGCGTCCCGGCGTGATGACTTCTGTACTTACGATTGTCGGCCGGACTGATTATCGGTTTATCATCTGCCGTCTCGCATTCAGTCGGAGCGGCAGATGGGCGGTTCGGGATTCATTGCAGTCGGGGTCGGAGCCGTCCTGGGTGCCTGGCTGCGGTGGTGGCTCGGCATAGCCCTGAACAGTATTAATCCGAACCTGCCCTACGGCACGCTTGCCGCGAATCTTCTCGGCGGCTATCTGGTTGGCGTTGCAGTCCAGTACTTCTCTCAACAGTCCGCGCTGCCGATTGAAGTGCGCTTGCTGGTCATCACAGGGTTTCTCGGCGGTCTCACGACGTTTTCTTCTTTTTCCGCAGAAGCCGTTAGCCTGCTCATGCAAAATCGTTACGGCTGGGCGGTCGCATTGATCATGAGCCATCTTGCCGGCTCGATCTTCATGACAATTCTTGGAATCCTTTCCGTGCGAGCAGTCGCCGGCTGATTTATTCCGCACGCGCCTTGTTCAGCAGTTTGCGTGCGGCATCGATCACTTCGCTTGCCGTCAGGCCGCGCGGGCCGATACCGTTGGCAACCAGATCATCAGCCGCAAGTCCGTGCAGGTGTACCGCCGCAAGCAACGACAGTCCGGGATCCCCGCCTTGGGCTACCAATGAAGCGACCATTCCGCTTAGCACGTCGCCCATCCCGGCGGCTGCCATGCCCGGATTGCCGCTGGTGTTCACGAACCAGTCGCCGTTTTCAAAGGCGCAGATGCTGCCGTTGCCTTTCAGTACCACGGCAGCCGCAAAACGCTCGCACAGCGCGCGCGCTGCCTCGATTCGGTTGTCCTGTATTTCTTTGGTTGTCTTGGCGAGCAAGCGAGCCGCTTCGGCCGGATGAGGGGTAATGATCGAGGCGCTGGAGCGCGCGGCAATCGCTGCCTGCAGTTGCGCATGGGAAGCCAGCAGATTCAGCGCATCGGCGTCCAGCACGAGCGGTGCGCGATGCGCCAACGCAGCGGCAAGCGCGTGGTGGGCCGCCTGGGATTCGCCCAGGCCGGGTCCGACGACGAGGCAGTCCAGCGCTTGCATGGATAGCACCTCTTGCGCAGTGCGCAGCATGAGTTCCGGCTGAGCGAAATCAACCGGTGCGGCATCGGCCAGCAATCCGACAAAGACGCGGCCCGAACCGAGTTTCAATGCTGCCCGGCCTGCCAGAAATGCGGCGCCTACCATACCGGGTGCGCCCCCTATGAGACCAACATTGCCGAAGGTGCCCTTGTGGCTATTGCGCCGTCGTGGCGGTAGCAAGCGCGAAATAATTTCCGGCCCTATGCGCCAGCCACGCGGTGGAGGAATGTCAGGAACAGCAACACCCAGCGTGTCGAGGCACACTTCGCCGGCGCAGTCGGGGCCGTCCAGAGTCATGAGACCCGGCTTCAAGCCAAGGAACGTAATGGTGCGGCGGGCCTGCGTCGCATGGCCGAGAATGCATCCAGTGTCGGCGTGCAGGCCGCTTGGAATGTCGATGGCGAGAATCGGAATACCGGAGCCATTGCCCCAGTCCACCAGCTCCGCATGCCGGGCATCCAGGGCACGCTGCAAACCGATGCCGAACAGCCCGTCAACAATAAGCTGCCAGCGCGTGTTGGCCGGAATGGATGCATGCACCGCTCCACCTGCCGCACGCCACTCCTTAAACGCGAGCTGCGCATCGGCCGGAAGCTTGGTCTCTGTTCCGGTGAATACGACTGCGACTTCATGCCACCACTGCTTAAGATGAAGCGCCGCAACGAATGCATCGCCGCCGTTGTTGCCCGGCCCGGCTAGCACCAGCACGCTGGTGCCGCGCTCACCGAGCATGTCGCGCGCAAGTTGTGCTGCCGCGAGCCCTGCGCGTGCCATAAGGGGCGGTGCAGACGCCTGCGACAGTACCGCTTGCTCGATCGCGCGGATTTGCCGTGCCAGAAAGACCGGCGCAAATGCGTGGGGCATGGAGCAGTTTAAACCAGAGGGACGTTATAATTCCGCTTTCCGGACTGACCAATGCCTAAATGCCAGACTTTCTGACGCTGCGCGGACGCAACGCCCTGTCGGAATTCCGTCTCAACAAGCTGATCCAAGCTGTCAAGAAAACGATACCGGCCGTCACCGGGATAGCCACCGAATACTGGCATTTCGCGCAACTCAAAACACCGCTGCAGCCTCCGCAGCGCAAGATTCTCGATCGTCTGCTGACCTACGGTCCGGCGCCGACGCACGTCTCCGAAAAGGGACGTTTGCTGCTGGTGGTGCCCAGGCTCGGGACCATTTCTCCGTGGTCCTCCAAGGCGACCGATATCGCGCACTCGTGCGGCCTTGACACCGTAGACCGCATCGAGCGCGGCCTGGCCTATTACTTCAGCACGCGTTCGGGAGATCCTCTTGATACCGCGGAGCAACGGGCCGTCATGCCGCTGATACATGACCGCATGACGCAATCGGTGCTGCATTCGCTCGATGGTGCGAAGCAGTTGTTCCAGCATGTTGCTGCCCGGCCGCTAACGAAAATCGAGGTGACGCGCGGGGGCCGCGAGGCGCTGGAGCGCGCCAACCGCGAGATGGGGTTGGCGCTGTCGGATGACGAGATGGATTATCTGCTGGAGTATTTCTTGCGCGAGGCGCGCGATCCGACCGATGTCGAACTGATGATGTTCGCGCAAGCGAATTCGGAGCATTGCCGGCACAAGATCTTCAATGCCCAGTGGATCATCGACGGCAGCAAAAAAGACCAATCGCTGTTCGGCATGATCCGCCATACGCACGCGGCTCATCCCGCAGGAACGCTAGTGGCCTATGCGGATAATGCTTCTGTCATCGAAGGCACAGACATCGAACGCTTCTATCCGGATGCCTTTGGCACCTACCGCTATACCAGCGAACGCACGAACATTCTGATGAAAGTGGAAACCCACAATCATCCCACCGCCATAGCCCCGTTCGAAGGCGCAGCGACCGGCTCCGGCGGTGAGATCCGCGACGAGGGTGCCACCGGCCGAGGTTCCAAACCGAAAGCCGGCCTGACCGGCTATTCGGTTTCCCATTTGCGCATTCCGGGCTTCGAACAGCCCTGGGAGAAAAGCGACATCGGCAAACCCGAGCGCATTGCCTCGCCGTTGCAGATCATGCTCGAAGGCCCGATCGGGGCCGCTTCCTTCAACAATGAATTCGGCCGGCCAAACCTGTGCGGCTATTTCCGCACGTTCGAGCACAGCCATGCAGGCGAGGCGCGGGGCTATCACAAGCCCATCATGCTGGCTGGCGGCGTAGGCTCGATTCCCGCCCTGCAGTCATTCAAGTCCGGTGTGCCACCTGGCGCACTGCTCGTGCAGATCGGCGGTCCCGGAATGTTGATCGGCATGGGAGGAGGTGCGGCATCCAGCATGAATACCGGTACGAATATCGCTGACCTGGATTTTGATTCCGTGCAGCGTGGCAATGCCGAAATGCAGCGCCGCGCGCAGGAAGTCATCGACCGCTGTTGGGCCATGGGCAACAACAATCCGATTTTGTCGATTCATGATGTGGGTGCCGGCGGACTGTCGAATGCGTTGCCAGAACTCGTGCACGGCGCGGGACGCGGCGCGGAGATCAACTTGCGCGACATCCCTTCGGAAGAACCGGGTATGGCGCCCGCGCAAATCTGGTGCAACGAAGCACAGGAGCGCTATGTTCTTGCAATCCCTGAAGAGCGATTCGCGGATTTCAAGGCATTGTGCGAGCGCGAACGTTGTCCATTCGCAGTTGTCGGCCGTGCGTCCGATCACGGCATGCTGAAAGTGCGGGATTCGCAGTTTGGCAATGATCCGGTCGA
>C688J18823_10003051_pt1 | contig 10581 bp, 11 predicted proteins | sample HopSoiMetagenom1_FD_18823 | JGI IMG/M metagenome (IMG submission 18823) | reverse complement strand
AATGGGCGTTGTAGCTCATGACAGTTCGACCCGATCAGGAGGCCGTCATGGCAAATGCCACCACCACCCGCGTCGACTCCGACCTGGACGCCCAAAGTCCGGCCGCTGATCTCGTGCGCGTGTACTTGAACGGCATTGGCAAAACGGCCTTGCTCAATGCCGCCGACGAGGTCGAACTCGCAAAGCGTATTGAGGCAGGGCTTTACGCACAGCATCTGCTGGAGACGCGGAAGCGATTGGGCGACAACCGCAAACGTGATCTCGCTGCGGTGGTTCGCGACGGCGAGGCGGCGCGTCGCCATCTGTTGGAGGCCAACCTTCGACTGGTCGTGTCGCTGGCGAAGCGCTACACCGGTCGGGGCATGCCGTTGCTGGACCTGATCCAGGAGGGCAACCTGGGTCTGATCCGTGCGATGGAGAAGTTCGACTACAGCAAGGGATTCAAGTTCTCGACGTACGCCACGTGGTGGATCCGTCAGGCGATCACCCGCGGCATGGCCGACCAGAGCCGCACCATCCGGCTGCCCGTGCATCTGGTGGAGCAGGTCAACAAGCTGGCCCGGATCAAGCGCGAGATGCACCAGAACCTCGGCCGTGAGGCCACCGACGAGGAATTGGCCGCCGAGTCCGGAATTCCGGCGGAGAAGATCGCCGACCTGCTGGAGCACAGCCGCGACCCGGTGAGCCTGGACATGCCGGTCGGTAGCGACGAGGAAGCCCCGCTGGGTGACTTCATCGAAGACGCCGAGGCGATGTCTGCCGAGAATGCGGTGATCTCCGAGCTGCTGCACACCGACATTCGCCATGTGTTGGCCACGCTCGACGAGCGCGAGCAGCAGGTCATCCGGCTGCGCTTCGGCCTCGATGACGGCCAGCCGCGCACCCTCGACCAGATCGGCAAGCTGTTCGGGCTGTCCCGGGAGCGCGTGCGTCAGATCGAGCGTGAAGTGATGGCCAAGCTGCGAAACGGCGAGCGCGCCGATCGGCTGCGGTCATACGCAAGCTAACCAGCAATACATGGACCCCGCCGGTCGACCGGCGGGGTCCATGCTCTGTGGGGCGGCGATGTTGCGGCCCAGTTTTCCCAGCTTGACCGGTAGACTCTGGCGTGACGGAGGGTTGCCTAATGAACGATCTTGTCGATACCACCGAGATGTACCTGCGGACCATTTACGACCTCGAAGAAGAGGGCGTGGTGCCGCTGCGTGCCCGCATCGCCGAGCGCCTCGACCAGAGTGGTCCCACCGTCAGCCAGACCGTGTCGCGGATGGAGCGCGATGGGCTGCTCCACGTTGCCGGTGACCGCCATCTGGAACTCACCGACAAGGGCCGCACGCTTGCGATTTCCGTGATGCGCAAACATCGGCTCGCCGAGCGGCTGCTGGTCGACGTGATCGGGTTGCCATGGGAGGAAGTGCACGCCGAGGCATGCCGGTGGGAGCACGTGATGAGCGAGGACGTCGAGCGCAGGCTGGTGCAGGTGCTCAACAACCCGACCACCTCGCCGTTCGGCAACCCCATTCCCGGCCTGTCCGACCTCGGTGTGGGAGACGACCTCGGCGGTGACCAGATCAGCCTGGTCCGGCTGACCGAGCTGCCGTCGGGCATGCCCGTCGCGGTCGTCGTGCGACAGCTCACCGAACACGTCCAGGGCGACGCCGAACTGATCGCGAAGCTCAAGGACGCCGGCGTGGTGCCCAATGCCAGGGTGACCGTCGAGGCCAACGACCACGGCGGCGTCATGATTGTGATCCCCGGTCACGAGCAGGTCGAGTTGCCCCACCACATGGCGCATGCTGTGAAGGTCGAAAAGGTCTAGCCGCCTGCCTATCCCGCCCGCCGGCCGAACGCCCGCATCGGCGGCAACTGCACGCCGAGCCGATCGGCCAGCCGGTAACCGGTGATCGCCAGATCGCGGATCTTCTCAGGCCGCAGCCCCGACTGCAGGGCGGTGTCCAGCATGCCGGCCATGCGGTGCGTCGGGTCGCCGCGCAGCGCCGCTTCCAGCGACACCCCGGCCAGCGGGCCGTCGCCGCGGGCGTAGGCCGAGAACGCCAGCAGCACAAGGGCCTCGACCCGCCATGGCTCCGGCAGCGTGCGCGACAGCGCAGCCCACAGCGACTCGGCCTGCCCGGCGTTCTCGCCGACCGCCAGCGCGTAGAGAGTGTCCCGCACCCGCAGATCGGTCAGTGCCCAGGCCAGCCGGACCAGTTCGTCGTCGCCGAGTTCGGCGGCATCGGCTACCCGCGCGGCCGCAGCGATGGTCGCTTCGACGTCGGCACGGGCCGCCTCGTCCGGGCGCTGCGAATCCGGTTGGCATCGCCCGATGGCCTCGGCGAGCACGTCGGTTCGGGCTTGATCGATCACCTCGATCACTTCCTGCAGCTCGGCGCGCCGGGCGTACAGCCGGCGGCCGTCCAGTACCGCGGCAACGGCCAGCGGCGATGCCGACGGGTCGTTGACGGTGCCTGCATTGCCGCAGCCGTCGGCGCAATGCCAGCGCCCGCCGGCGGCGACCCGGTCGACGACGTGCGCCGCGAGTAGTTCGATCCCCCGCTCGGCCAGCGCGGTCGTCAGCAGGACGGCCAGTTCGCGGTGTTCGTCGTTGCACAATCGGCAGTTGGCCCCTTCCTCGTCGATCACCACTGCGATCGCCGAGTCGGGGCTGGCCGCTGCGGCGACGTCGGCAATGTGTTCCAGCGAGTGCACGAGTTCGTCCGAAAGATCAACGCGCATAACACATCCCATCTCACCGCGATCGACGGTGACGAGTACGAGGGATTTCTCCGGCACGAAGCCGAGCACTGCGGGCAGGGCGGCGATCAGGACGCCTGGCCGGTTGAGGCGAAAGTCGGGTGATTGCGATGTCGTCATGCCCGTCAACCTTCCAACGGGCACTGCCGGATTCGGGCGCAGAAGGCGTCATCCGCGGGCGCCTGTGGATGAATTCGCGACTGGGGACAAACTACGGGCCGGCCATGCGGCGCACATCGCCGATATGCGCCGCCAGCGTCAACGTCCGGCGCATCGAACGGATGCAGCCGGCGAGCAAAGCCACCGCGATCGCAAGCGTGCAGCCGCGCAAGCACCGCGGAGCTGTGGTGAGCGTCTCGCCGATCGTCCCATCGGCCCCTCCCCTGGCCAGTCACGCGCGCCACGACGGCATTTATTCATCCGGCATTGACGCGGTCGGCATGCGAGATTGCCGCAACCGGCGTAGACCTTTTGCCATGGGTTCCATGGTGGAGTACGACCTCGTCGTCATCGGTTCCGGTCCAGGCGGCCAGAAGGCCGCGATCGCGGCGGCGAAGCTCGGCAAGTCGGTCGCGGTCATTGAGCGCGGCCGGATGCTCGGCGGTGTTTGCGTGAACACGGGAACCATTCCGTCCAAGACGCTGCGCGAGGCGGTCGTCTATCTCACCGGCATGAGCCAACGCGAGCTGTACGGCGCCAGCTACCGCGTCAAGGAAAAGATCACCCCCGCCGACCTTCTGGCGCGCACCACCCACGTCATTGGCAAAGAGCAGGACGTGGTGCGGTCACAGCTGATGCGCAACCGCATCGACCTCATCCAGGGCCATGGCCGGTTCGTCGATGCGCACACCGTTCTGGTCGAGGAACCCACCCGCGGCGAGCGCACGACCGTCAGCGGCGAATACATCGTGATCGCCACCGGCACCAAGCCGGCCCGGCCGACCGGCGTCGAGTTCGACGAAGACCGTGTGCTGGACTCGGACGGCATCCTCGACCTGAAGTCCCTGCCGGCGACGATGGTCGTGGTCGGCGCAGGCGTGATCGGCATCGAGTACGCCTCCATGTTCGCCGCGCTGGGCACCAAGGTGACCGTCGTGGAGAAGCGCGACAACATGCTGGAGTTCTGCGACCCGGAGATCATCGAGGCACTCAAGTTCCATCTGCGCGACCTTGCGGTGACCTTCCGCTTCGGCGAGGAGGTGACGGCCGTCGACGTCGGCGCCGCGGGCACTGTCACCACGCTGGCGAGCGGCAAGCAGATCCCGGCCGAGACGGTGATGTATTCGGCTGGGCGCCAGGGCCAGACCGACCACCTGGACCTCGCCAACGCCGGCCTGGAAACCGATAACAGGGGCCGCATCTTCGTCGACGATCAGTTCCAGACCAAGGTCGATCACATCTACGCGGTCGGCGACGTCATCGGCTTCCCGGCACTGGCCGCCACGTCGATGGAACAGGGTCGGCTCGCGGCCTACCACGCGTTCGGCGAACCGACGAAGGGCATCACCGAGATCCAGCCCATCGGCATCTATTCGATTCCCGAGGTGTCCTACGTCGGCGCCACCGAGGTTGAGCTGACGAAGAATTCGATCCCCTACGAGGTCGGAGTGTCGCGGTACCGGGAACTGGCCCGAGGCCAGATCGCAGGCGACTCCTACGGCATGCTCAAGCTGCTGGTGTCGACCGACGACCTCAAGCTGCTCGGCGTGCACATCTTCGGCACGGCCGCGACCGAGCTGGTGCACATCGGCCAGGCGGTAATGGGCTGCGGCGGCACGGTCGAATACCTTGTCGATGCCGTCTTCAACTACCCGACGTTCTCTGAGGCCTACAAGGTCGCTGCGCTCGACGTGATGAACAAGCTGCGCGCGCTGAATCAGTTCCGCACTTAGCGCTTTGGTCGGCCACTTGATCGTCGCCCCACTAATTGCAGTCGTCGTCGAACACCGTCGGCGCCTCGTCAGCGGGCCCGCCGGCCTCGGCGCGGATGAGTAACCGCTTGATCGCATCGTCGAAAGGCGGTGAGTAGGAAATACTTTCGTCTTCGCAGCCACCGCCGTCCAATCCGCCGATCAGCCCCGTGACCGTCGAGCCGTCGATCCANGGTGCGCCGGACAGGCCGTTGACCAATTCCGCGCAATCCAGCGCCGGAAAGCCTCTCGTCAGGGCCGCCGTTGCCGTCCGGCAGCCGATCGGGCCGCCGCCGACGCCCACCCCGTAGCCGGTGACGGTGACGACGGTGCCCGGTTTCGGGGCAGGGCCGAGCCCCATGCCGCCGCCGGCCTGCGCCTCCACGGACCCGCCAGTGTCTCGGCTCACCCGCGCGATCGCGAAGTCGGCCAGCGGGTCCTGGTTTTGCACCCAGCGCGGATCGAGATACACCGCGTCGACATGCCAGACGTCCTCGGGTGCGGCGGTGTCCTTCAGGCCCGCAACGAATGTGGCGTCGACACCTTGAGCCACACAATGCGCGGCGGTGAGGATCAGATCACCGGCGGCGGAGTCGAGTATCCCGGCGGTGCAGGTATGCAGCGCGCCGCCGCCCAGGAACACCGCACCCACTCTCGGATCGGGCGGCACCGGCTGTGCCGTCGGCGGCGCCTTGGATGCGACGGTGACGGCCTGCTCCACCGGCGTGTGGTTCGCGCAGGACGCGCTCAACGCCACACACAGTCCTGTTGCGAGGACTGCCGGGCCGGCGGCGAAGAAGCGCATGACCACCGATCTTGCCCCAACACAGGGGCTCGCGCCCCGATGATCCGGGCCCGCCGGCGTCGGCAAACATTCCATCGGGCTGGTTCAGGTGCTTCGTAGAGCGGGCACCCACGTGGAATGCGAAATCAGGGGTGGCGTGTTCGAACTAATGGGTGGGCCGCAATCGCATCTACCGCGAAATACGCCACACTAGGTGCCAGGAGGCGAGGCAATGGCTGACAACGCCGATAATGCAGAACAGCACTACCAGCCCGAACAGACCGGGATGTATGAGCTGGAGTTTCCCGCGCCGCAGTTGTCCTCGGCGGACGGCAGCGGACCGGTGATGATCCACGCCTTGGAGGGTTTTTCGGACGCCGGGCACGCCATCCGGCTGGCCGCGCAGCACCTCAAGAACAATCTGGACACCGAGCTGGTCGCGTCGTTCGCCATCGACGAACTGCTGGACTACCGGTCCCGGCGGCCATTGATGACGTTCAAGACCGACCACTTCACCTCCTACGAGGAACCCGAGCTCAACCTGTACGCCCTTCACGACAGCGTCGGAACACCGTTTCTGCTGCTCGCGGGCATGGAGCCGGACCTGCGCTGGGAGCGGTTCATCACGGCCGTGCGGCTGCTGGCAGAACGGCTCGGCGTCCGCCGGGTGATCGGCCTCGGCACCATCCCGATGGCGGTGCCGCACACCCGGCCGATCACCATGACGGCGCACGCCAACGACAAGGAGCTGATCGCCGAGCACACGCCGTGGGTGGGTGAGGTGCAGGTGCCGGGCAGCGTCTCGAACCTGCTGGAGTTCCGGATGGCCCAGCACGGTCACGAGGTGGTCGGGTTCACCGTGCACGTCCCGCACTATCTGGCGCAGACCGACTTTCCGTCGGCCGCCGAGGCACTGCTGAGCGAGGTCGCCAGAAGCGCCTCGCTGCAGATCCCGATGGCCACGCTGACACAAGCCGCAGCCGAGGTGCACGACAAGATCAACGAGCAGGTCGAGGCGAGCAGCGAAGTCGCTCAAGTGGTGGAGGCACTGGAGCGACAGTACGATGCGTTCGTCGCCGCTCAGGAGAACCGGTCGCTGTTGGCGCGCGACGAAGATCTACCCAGCGGAGACGAGCTCGGCGCCGAGTTCGAGCGGTTCCTCGCACAACAGGCCGGTGACAAGCCCAAGGACGACGACAACTAGCCCACCGGCCCGACAACGAAGTTGGCTACATGACGGAGCGAAAGCCCAACCTGCGGCCTGTGCGGGAACTGACACCGTCGCTGCAGTTCCGCACCATCCACGGATATCGGCGCGCGTTCCGGGTAGCGGGCTCCGGTCCGGCGATCCTGCTGATCCACGGCATCGGTGACAACTCCACCACGTGGAGCACCGTACAGACCAAGCTGGCGCAACGGTTCACCGTCATCGCTCCCGATCTGCTCGGCCACGGTAAGTCCGACAAGCCGCGGGCCGACTACTCGGTCGCCGCCTACGCCAACGGCATGCGCGATCTGCTCAGCGTGTTGGAGATCGAGCGGGTCACAGTGGTCGGCCATTCCTTGGGCGGCGGGGTGGCGATGCAATTCGCCTATCAGTTCCCGCAATTGGTCGATCGGCTCATCCTCGTGGGCGCGGGCGGAGTGACCAAAGACGTCAACGTCGCGCTGCGCATAGCCTCGCTACCGATGGGCAGTGAGGCGCTGGCTTTCTTGCGCCTACCGCTGGTGCTACCGGCCATGCAGGTGGTGGGTCACGTTGCCGGCGCGGTGTTCGGATCGACCGGCCTTGGCCGCGACCTGCCCGACGTGCTGCGCATCCTGGCCGATCTCCCCGAGCCGACCGCCTCCTCGGCGTTCGCCCGCACACTGCGCGCTGTCGTCGACTGGCGCGGCCAGGTGGTCACCATGCTCGACCGATGTTATTTGACGCAATCCGTTCCGGTGCAACTGATTTGGGGTAGCCGCGATTCGGTGATTCCGGTAAGCCACGCCCGGATGGCGCACGCGGCGATGCCCGGATCGCAGTTGGAAGTCTTCGACAGCTCCGGGCATTTCCCATTCCATGACGATCCCGACCGCTTCGTCGAAGTCGTCCAGCGGTTCATCGATTCCACCGATCCGGCGGTGTACGACCCGGAATATCTTCGTAGCCTGCTGCGCGCCGGCATCAGCGAAGGCGCGATCTCCGGATCCGTCGGCACCCGCGTCGCCGTCCTCGACGCGATGGGCGCCGACGAGCGCAGCGCCACCTGATCGGCGCTGTCGGCCCACCCCGTAGCATCGGCCACATGGCCATCGACGTGACAGTGCTGCGCGTTTTCACCGACCAGGACGGCAACTTCGGCAACCCTCTCGGCGTCGTGGACGCCGGCCACGCCAAACCCACCGAGCGACAGCGGATAGCAACCCAATTGGGTTACAGCGAAACGGTATTCATCGATGTGCCGGAGTCCGCGGCGAACACGGCGCACGCGCGCATCTACACGCCGGCGACCGAGCTGCCCTTCGCCGGGCATCCGACGGTGGGCGCTTCATGGTGGCTACGCGACCGCGGCATCCCGGTCCACACGCTGCAAGTGCCTGCGGGAATTGTGCAGGTTACCTACGAGGACGACCTCACCGCGGTCAGTGCCCGCTCGGAGTGGGCGCCGGAGTTCGCGATCCTTGACCTCGAGTCGACTGATGAACTTTTCGCCGCCGACCCGGACGACTATCCCGACGACATCCAGAACTATCTGTGGACGTGGACCGACCGTGAGGAGGGGGCGATCAGATCGCGGATGTTCGCGGCAAGTCTCGGGGTGCCCGAGGATGAGGCGACGGGAGCGGCCGCGGTGCGGATCACCGACTACCTCAGCCGCGACCTGACCATCGTGCAGGGCAAGGGCTCAGTGATCTACACGCAGTGGAGCCCGGAGGGTTGGGTGCGCATCGCAGGCCGGGTGGTGAGCGACGGCATCAAGCAGATCGACTGACGCCGGCCGATGGCTCAGCTCTGCGCGGGAACCTCGCGGTGGGCACGCAACGCTTCGATCTCCCGCTCGAAGTCCTCGGCCGACGAGAACGACCGGTAGACCGAGGCGAACCGGAGATACGCCACCTCATCGAGTTCGCGCAGCGGCCCCAGGATTGCCAGCCCGACTTCGTGGCTGGGCACTTCGGGTGAGCCGGTCGCCCGCACCGTGTCCTCGACCTGCTGGGCGAGCAGATTCAACGCGTCGTCGTCGACCTGGCGGCCCTGACAAGCCCGTCGCACGCCACGGATCACCTTCTCGCGGCTGAACGGTTCGGTGACCCCGCTGCGCTTGACGACCGCCAGCACCGCGCTCTCGACAGTCGTGAACCGCCTGCCGCACTCCGGGCATGATCTGCGCCGCCGGATCGCCTGGCCCTCGTCGGTTTCGCGGGAGTCCACCACCCGGGAATCGGGATGACGGCAGAACGGACAGTGCATCACCGCTCCTTCACCGCGACGACAAACAACTACCTCGAATCTCTTCGAGCGTACCTGCGTGCCATCCCGGAAGCCCGACACCGGTGCGATTGGGGCATTTGTCGTCGATGCGTGTGCCGGCGACGTTGGGCGGCAATATCTTTCACCGCTCACGGCCCACCGTCACGCAATGGGTGCGATGAGCGTCTGACCGGCGTCAAGCGCCACCGAGTCGAGCTGGTTGAGTTCGCGGATGCGCTCGACGACCTGACCGACCGGCGCATCGGGGGCGACGCGGTGGGCGACCTGCTGCAGGGTCTCCCCGGTCTGCACCTGAACCACGGCCAGCCGACCCGGCACCGGCGCATCGCTTCGTGTCACCCCGCCGAACTGGGCGACCAGACCGAGCCACACGGTGATCCCCGCCGCGACGAGCGCGAGCACCACCGTGGTCGCGGGCGTAATGGGGCGCCGGCGATGCGATGCCCGCGACATCAGCACGCCGGTGCCCTGGTAGCGCAGCGGCGCCCCGCCGGGACCGTTCGAATGGCGCCGCCGCCGCGTGGTGCCCGGCCGCAATCCGGGCCTGACCACCGGCCTGACCACCGAATACGCTGGGATTTCTCGGGTATCGAGGATCGTCATCTTGTCCGCCTTCCGCTGCGCCTTTTCGCTCTTGTGTTCGAACATACTCGCTCACGTGTTCGATTTATAGAACATGTGATCGAACTGTTGCCGAACGATAGGGCACCCCACCGACAAATTTCGGACGGCGTGATCCGGATGAGGTCGAGACGCGACACGCCTCGAACACATGTTTGATTATTGGGTGGGCACGGACTACATTCGGCGCCATGAGCGACGACAGCAGCGACCAGCGCGAAGGCACTGCAGGCCCTGGGGACACCGACAGGCCCGGCGGCCGCCGACCCGACACCGGTCTGACCGAGCGTCAGCGCACCATTCTGGACGTCATCCGCGCCTCGGTGACCAGTCGCGGTTATCCACCGAGCATCAGGGAAATCGGTGATGCGGTCGGCCTGACATCGACGTCGTCGGTGGCTCATCAGCTGCGCACGCTGGAGCGCAAAGGCTACCTGCGGCGTGATCCCAACCGGCCGCGAGCCGTCGACGTGCGCGGAGCCGACGATCACGTCGCGCCTTCAGTCGTTACCGATGTCGCCGGGTCGGATGCGCTACCAGAACCGACGTTCGTGCCGGTGCTCGGCCGTATCGCCGCAGGCGGCCCGATTCTGGCCGAGGAGGCTGTGGAGGATGTTTTCCCGCTGCCCCGCGAGCTGGTCGGTGAGGGGTCGCTGTTCCTGCTGAAAGTCGTCGGTGACTCGATGGTGGACGCGGCCATCTGCGACGGCGACTGGGTGGTCGTGCGTCAGCAGAATGTGGCCGACAACGGCGACATCGTCGCCGCGATGATCGACGGCGAGGCCACGGTGAAGACGTTCAAACGGACCCGCGGTCAGGTGTGGCTGATGCCGCACAACCCGTTGTTCGATCCGATCCCCGGCAACGAAGCGGCGGTGCTCGGCAAGGTCGTCACCGTGATCCGCAAGATCTAAAGCGTTCTAGTTGCCTCTGACGAAACCATTGGTGCGAGCGAGTTCCTCACTGGCGAACCAGATTTCGGCCCGCGCGTCGTCGTAGAGCGTGGTACCGGGTGCCCAGTACAACCCGGATTT
>C688J18823_10003050_pt1 | contig 10582 bp, 9 predicted proteins | sample HopSoiMetagenom1_FD_18823 | JGI IMG/M metagenome (IMG submission 18823) | reverse complement strand
GTACGGTCGCCAGACGACGCAACATCGCGCGCAGGCTAGCACCGCGTACGGATCGAGTTGACACCCGAACGCATGTTCGGTACCGTATTCTTACATCTCTAAGCCTCTCCCCCCCCGGATCGGTGTGATGCCACGGTGGATGAGAGCGACGCACGCGCAGCAGTGATCGACCGGTGCGATCGAGCGCATGTCTGCGTCGGCGTCGCCAACCGCGAGCTGTTCGATTCGATCCACGAGGTCGAACGGACAGGTGTCTGGGCCGACGACGGCGCACGCGACCTGGCGCAGTGGCTGTGGATGCGCTACGGGATGTCGGATTGGAAGGCGCGCCGGCTGATCGAGACCGCTTCGGCTCTTCCACACCTGCCTGCGATCACACGAGCCCTGGATCACGGCGAGCTCGGCGTCGACAAGGTTGTGGAGCTCGCGCGGTTCGCGCAGCCTGAGACCGAGGACGGCCTGGTCGCGTGGGCTCGGCAGGTCTCGTCCGCACGCATCCGTCAGGAGGGCGATCTCGCGCGGCGCGGCGAACCGGACGAAGCCGCGAACGACGACGCGATGCGGTCCGTCACATGGTCCTTCCGCGACGAGGGGCGGCGGTTCGAGTTGCACGCGGACATGCCCGCGGCACAGGGCGCGGTGGTCGCCACGGCGATCGACCGGGTCGCCGCTTCCGTGCCCGAGATGCCGCACGAGCAAGGTGCGATGCACGCGTCAGCCCGGCGCGCCGATGCGTTGGTCGGTCTGTGCTCGACGCGCCTGGCGGCCGATCCGGCTCCCGACCGCGCCACGGTCGTGATCCACGCGCGCGTGGGCGCGGCCGAACCCCGAACCGGCGCGGAGATCGAGGGCGGTGGCGTCGCGCAGCCATCCACGCTCGAGCGCCTCCTGTGCGCCGCGCGCGTCGAGACGGTGCACGAGGCAGCCGACGGACGCGTGATCGGTATGGGACGCATCACACGGGTACCGCCGGCGTGGCTGCTCCGGCAGGTGCGCTATCGGGACGGCGGCTGCCGCTTCCCGGGATGCGGCACCAAGGCCTTCACGCAGGCGCACCACATCGTGTTCTGGCGGGACGGGGGCGCCACCGACCTCGACAACCTGGCCACGCTGTGCTCGTGGCACCACAAACTGGTGCACGAGTACGGCTGGTGGATCAAGGGGAGCGCCCAGGCCGACCTGCGTTGGTATCGGCCCGACGGCACCGCCTACGTGGCAGGACCGGCGCCGGCGCACGATCCGTCGGTTCTCACCGACACCGCCTGAGCTCAGCGCAGCAGCCGTGACAATCTGCGGTCGGCGAGCACCTTGCCGCCGGTCTGGCAGTTCGGACAGTACGTGACCTCGAAGTCCTCATAGCTCACCCGACGGAGCTCAGCACGGCAGCGCGGACACGGCTGCCCTGCGCGGTTGTGCACGACGAAGTGATCGCCGATCTTCGTGGGAAGACCGCCGGAGCGCCGACGCTCGACCTCGAGCGCATCGGTCAGGATGTCGTGCACCGCCGCCACGAGGGCCGCCCGGTGTCTTGCGTCCAGCTTGGCGAGCTGTGAGGTGGGCGACAGCCGCGCGCGGTGCAGGATGTCGTCGCTGTACCCGCGCCCCACTCCGGCGATCGTCCGCTGATCGCGCAGGATGGTGTGCACCCGTCGGTTGTCCGTTGCGGCCGTGATCAACGCGTCCGCCTCGGCGCTGAGCGCCTCGGGTCCGAGCTTGGCGAGCGGCCCATCGTCGCCGGGCGCGAGCACCCACCAGCCGGCCTTGCGCTGCTTTCCGAACTCCTTGACCAGGATCGATGGGCGATCCTCGATGCGGAAGCGCACGACGGCGCCCCGCGGTTTCGTCGCCTTAGGCGGCGCCTCGACGTCGACGCGGCCGCCCTGCGAGAGATGTAGCAGCACGCGCCGGCCGCCCTCGAGCTCGATCACCACGTACTTCCCGACGCTCGATACCCGCTCGATCGCGGCGCCGGGCAGATCGGTCGCCCGAGGGACCACGGTCTTCAACGACGAGAACTGCAGCACGTCGGCGCCCCGGAGCCTCCCGCCGGCCGCAACCTCGTGCAACCGCTCGCCGAGCGCGCGGATCTCGGGAAGTTCGGGCATGGGGTCACCGGCCGACGGCGGCCGCCGCCTCACGCACGATCGCGGTGCACTCGTCGATGCGGTCGGCGTGCGTTCGGTGCGACACGATGCAGATCCGCAGCCAGTGCTCCCCACCGATCAACGTCGACGACAGGAACACACGTTTGGACGCGTTGATCCGCTCGAGGAGCTCGCGGTTGGCCGCCTCATCGCCGCCCCGGACCCGGAACGCGACGACGGTGAGCTGCGGCTGCCAGCCGACCTCGATCGCGGGGTCCGCGGCAAGCGCCGCGTACGCGCGCTCCGTCAGGTCGAGCTTCTCATCGAGTGCATCACGGAACGCGGACACGCCGTGCAACGACAGCGGCCACCACACGCGCAGCCCTCGCATGTCGCGCGAGAGCTCGGGCGTGAGCTCGTTGTAGTTCGGGAGGTCCCCCGTCGGCGGAAGATCCTGCAGGTAGGCGGCTCCCTCGTAGTGCGCGTCCCGCATCGCGGCGCGGTCGCGCACGATCAGCCCGCCGGTGCCGTACGGGAGGAACAGTCCCTTATGCGGGTCCAGCGTGATGCTGTCGGCGCGCTCGGCGCCGACGAAGCGCGCGCGTCCCCGGTCGGTCAGCGCGAAGAACCCGCCGTAGGCCGCGTCGACGTGGAACCACAATCCCTGGCGCTCCGCCACGTCCGCGATCGCAGCCAGCGGATCGACGACACCCGTGTTCGTCGTTCCGGCAGCACCGATCACCATGAACGGTCGCCTCCCCGCCGCGCGGTCGTCGCGGATCATGCGCTCGAGCGCGGCCGGGTCCATCCGAAGCTCCGCGTCGGTCGGCACCATCCGCAAGGCGTCCCGTCCGAACCCGGCGATCGTGGCCGCCTTTGTGTTGGAGCCGTGCGCCTGGTCGGTCACGTAGTACGTGCCGTCGAGGAAGTCGCGACCGAGCTTCGCATGGCGCGCCGTGACGACCGCGGACAGGTTCGCGAGCGATCCGCCCGACGTCAGGACGCCCTGCGACGTCTCCGGCGGAAAGTCGAACAGACCGCACAGCCATCGGGTCACATTCTCCTCGAGCTGCACGACCGCGGGGCTCGGCTGCCAGAGCCCGACGTACCGATTCAGTCCTTGCGCGAGGAATTCGGCGAGCGCCGCCGTGTACAGACCGCCACCCGGGATGTACGCGAGGTACCCCGGCCCGCTGTATTCGAAGGTGTGCCGGGCCGCTTCGAGCGCCTCGTCGAGCAGCGTCCCAAGGTCGTCGGTTCCGCCTTCCGGCGGCGTCGCCGCGAGGCGCTGCGCCACGTCGAGCGCGCCCTCGGTCGCCTCGGCCGGCGCGTCGGCGAGTCCACCGATCCATGCGATGAGCGCTTCGGTGACCGCGGCGGCCATCGCGCGCATCTCCCCTGGCGACGGGTCGAGCGGCAGGCCGCCGGCGGCCGGCAGCGCCTCGACGCTCACGCCAGCGCTCGAGCGATCGTGTCCAGGAGTTCCTTCGAAGAGTCGGCCACCTCGTCGACGGCTCGGTCGAAGGCTTCGCGATGGCGCGCCGTTGGCTCGCGGAACCCGCTCACCTTGCGCACGTACTGCAGGGCGGCCTCACGGATCTCATCGTCGGGCACGACCTCGGTCCCGGCGCGCAGTCGTTTGATGCTTCGGCACATGCAGGCACCCTACCGCGGGTGCCGTCAGAGCTGGCGGGCGAGGTCACGCACGCGGGTCGCCGACGCGCGGGCGCGGATCGCGTCGGCCTGCGTCGGCCGGTCCGACGGACGGGCGAACCGCGCGCGCCGTACCGATCCGACCACATCGGCCGCGTACCCCAGGAGCTCTTCGTCCAGACGCGGATCCGCCCGGATGTCCGCCAGGACCTCGTCGGGTGTTCGCGCCGGATCCGCCGCGTGCCCCGCCGCTGCGAGACCGGCGAGCAGGTCGCCATACGCGACGTCGAAGACGTCGTCTGCCGGTGGCGCCTTCGCGCGGCGCCGCCGCTTGCGCACACCGACAACGGCCGCGACCAGTGCGAACGCCACAGCGCCGATCGGGAGCGACGCCCGCCCCGCGCCGATCGCACCGGTGACCCGATGGGCGATCGACCCGACGGCCGTTCGCATACCGACGGGCACGGCCGCACCGATCTCGGTCGTCACCCACGACATGAGTCCGGCGCCCATCGGCGAGCCCCAACCACCTGGGATGGCGGGCACGCCGAAGGTGGGGTCGTAGGCGATCCAGCCGATCTGCGGATACAGGACCTCGACCCAGGCGTGCGCGTCCGAGTAGCGAACGTCGTAGTAGCCGGTGAACGGGTTGCGCTCTCCCGGTCCGTACCCCGTCACGATGCGTGTCGGGATCCCCTCGGCGCGCAGGAGAACCGCCATCGCCGAGGCGATGTGCTCACAGAACCCGCGCCGCGTGTCGAACAGGAAGTGATCGACCGCGTCGATCCCGTCGGCCTCGCGTGGCACCGTGAGGTCATATCGCGTGTTCGTCTGCAGCCACGACTGGACCGCCATCACGGCGGCGTACTCGTTGCGCGCGCCGGCCGTGATCTGGTTTGCGAGCTCGCGGTCTCGCTGCGGGAGCTCGCCCGGCAGCTGGAGGTATCGGCCCTCATAGGAGTTGTCCGGTAGCCGACCCATCGGCGGCAGCTGCGCGAGGTCGCTCGCAGGCATCGCTGGCACCGCGGACTCGACCGAATAGACCAGGCCCTGATCGAGCAAGATCGGCGCGCGGATCGACAGATCCGCGTCGACCCGCAGCGCACCGCTCGGGAAGTACACGGTCTGCGGCTGCGCCGCGGCGAACAAGACGTTCGGCTGCGTCTGATCCAGGAAGAACGTCTGCACCAGTTGTTTCGTGGGGCCGTTGAACCCGCTCGCCGCGGGGACGTCGTACCCGCCGCTGTCGTTGTTCACCAGTGGGACGAGGTGGCGTCGCGACTCGGTCCATAGGCTCCCGTCGTAGGTGTCGAACGCCTCCGCCCGCCATAGCTGCGCGAACGGTGTCCGCACCCGGAACACGATGTCGTCCGAAAGCTGACCGCGAGCGCGCAGATCCATCACGTCGCTGAACCCGGGATAGCCGGTCGACGAGAAGTCCACGACCTGGCCGTCGGTCGTCGGATCGGGCAGCGCCGGGTTCTGCACTCGGTCGACCGGCGCGGGCTGCGCGCCCGGCGACATCCGGAAGGGCAGCGACCGGACGATCGTGACGGGGACCCGCGGCATGATCGCGAAGACCGCGATCGCGAGGATGAGCGCGGCTGCGGCGATGGCTGCGATGGATCGCGCCGGCGCCGCGCGATGCGACCCAGATCGCGTACGGACGGTCGCAGACGTCGCGAGATCGGCGGCGAGCGGCCGTGACGACGCCCACAGCCACACCGCGGCGGCCACCGCCCATGCAAACAGCCACCAGAGATACGACGTCGACAGCGCAAGCGCGCCACCGACGGCGATCATCGTGGTGCTCGACACCATCGAGAAGGCGAGATCGCGGCGGCGCGGGACGTCGAACGCGTGCAGCACCTGCACCCATAGGAACAGCGCGGCGAGCGGCGCACGGGCCTCGTCCGGCGAGGTCACGTAGCCGATCTGACCGAGGAACCGCGCGGTTGCGACGAACAGACCGCACGCGAGCGCGACCTTGATGGCGACGTTCTTGCCTCGGCGCCGGCGGTAGGAAACGACGTAGCCGATCGGCGCGAGCACCAGCGCGAGGAACGCCGTGCGATCGCTCAGGACGCCCTGGGCGACGACGGCGAGCAAGCCGATCTCCACCGCGGCGCCCACGGCGATCCGCATCGCGACGCCGTCCTCGGCAAGCGCCTTGGCACCGGTGAGCCGAAGGTTCATGTCGGCACCCCGACCGGCTCGGACGCAGACGGGGCGGCCCCGAACCCTTCGGCGCCGAGCCACGGCCACACGTCGATCCCGTTCGGCAGGTGCGAGCGGATGCCACCGACCGTCACGACCACGATCCTGGGGACGACACGGACGAGGCCCGCCAGAGCCGCACCGGCATGCGCATCGAAGACGTCGTCCGTTCCGATCGCAACGAGCGTCCCGACGCCGCGAAGGGCGCCTCCGGTCAGCCAGCCGATCGCGGTCGCGGGCGGCACATCGCTCGCCCCGATGCGTGCGAGCCACCGATGCAACACGAGCGAGCTCGCCCGCGACGCGACGGACGGGCCGGTCGGCGTCGCCGCCGCGAAACGCACTCCCACGCCGGTCGTCGACGCCGACGCCAGGATCGACGCGGCCGCCGAGCAGGCCTCGTCGAGCGCGTCCGCATCGCCGTGGGTGTCGATCCAGATCGCGAGGCGCGGGACGCGGTGTTCCTCGAGATCTCGAACGACGAGCTCGCCGTGCCGCGCGGTAAGCCGCCAGTGCACCTGCCGGATCGGGTCGCCGGGACGGAACTCTCGAACGCCGAGGTACTCCGGGCCCTGGCCACGCCTGGGATCCGCGTCCGTCGCGGCTTCGCGCGAGGATGCGAGGTCGACGAACGGAAGTGCGCCGAGCGGCACGATCCGGGGCAGGACCAGCGTGGTGGCATCCGCCGGGAAGTGCCGGCGCCGTTCGGCAACGCCGAACGGCGCCGCCGAACGGAGCTCGACCCACGTGGTGCGCGCCTCGCCGCGACGAGGCGCGCACCGCACCGTCCCGACCTCGACGCGCTCTCCAGGACGAACGGCGCCGACGTAGGTCGTCGCCCCACCGACATGCCTGTCGTGCGCCACGATCCCCCACCGAACGGCGTGTCCTCGGTTCGTGATCGTGAGCTGCACGGGGGTGTCGAGCCCCTGCCGGGTCTCGGCCGGCGCCACCAACTCGACGTCGAGTCCGCGAAGGGCCAGGAGCGGAACGACCAGACCGGCCGCGACGGTGCCGAGCAGAAGCGCGGCCAGGACGAACAGCCAGCCGGCCTCCGCGTTCGTGCCGATCACGAATAGGACGACGCCCCCGAGGATCAGGGCCGCCGCGCGCCGTCGCGGGCGCATCGGTCAGCGCTCCGGGGCAGCGTGGAGCGGGACGGGCACCGTCGTCAGCAGGTGCTCGACGACCGCGCGCGCCGCGGCGGGACCCCCGTGCGTCGTCACGATGCGATGCGCAAGTGCCGGCGCGGCGAGCGCCTTCACGTCGTCGGGCAGCACGTGGTCGCGCTCCTCTGCGAGCGCGCGGGCCTGCGCGCACCGTACGAGCGCTACCGACGAGCGCGGCGACGCCCCGAGCGCGACGTCGGGCGCCGAGCGCGTGGCCGCGACGAGCTCGACGGCGTAGCGGACGACGGCGTCGTCGGCGTAGACCGAGCGAACCGCTGCCTGCGCGTCGAGGACCTCACCGGGCGCGAGCACCGGGCCGAGGTCGGCGAGCGGATGACGTTCGAGCTGACGCTTCACGACGTCCGCCGCGCTCCCCGAGTCGGGGTACCCGACGGCAACGGACAGCGCGAACCGGTCGAGCTGCCCCTCGGGCAACGGATACGTCCCGTGTTGTTCGACCGGGTTCTCGGTCGCGATCACGACGTAAGGCGCGGGGAGCTCGTGTGTGATGCCGTCGACGGTGACCTGTCGCTCCTCCATCGGTTCGAGCAGCGCGGCCTGGGTACGAGGCGGCGTCCGATTGATCTCGTCGACGAGTACGACGTTCGCGAACACCGGACCCGGCAGGAAACGGAAAGAGCCCTCGTGTTGGTCGTACACGCTGATCCCGGTGAGGTCGGAGGGAAGCAGATCGGGAGTCGCCTGCACGCGGGTGAAGCTCCCGCCGATCGACGTCGCGAGCGCACGGGCGAGCGTCGTCTTGCCCACGCCGGGAACCCCTTCGAGCAGCAGGTTGCCGTCGGCGAACAGACACAGGACGGCGGTTCCGACTGCGTCGTCGTTGCCGGCGATCACCCGCCGGACGTTGTCGACCACCCGGCGGTACGCCTGGGCAGCCGCACCGGTCTCCACGTGCGGCTCGATCACGCTTGAGGCTTCGACGCTCCGGCTGGAACGCTTGAGCCCCAACGGCTCAGGGTGCGATCAGGCGACGGGCTTACGGGCACGCAACGAATACATGAGGGGCAGCGACCCGCCGATGCCCTCCGGCCATCCGTACGAGCCGTCGGCGAGATCGCGCAGGAACGGTGCCGGCCAGTCGAGCACGCGCTTCTCATCGAGCAGCTCTATCACGAGTCCCTGGCCCGCGAGCGCGGTCACGATCTCGCCCAGCGAGTGGTTCCACCCGTGCTCGACCTCCGCGTCGACGTCGGCGGTCGGGTCCGCGTACGACCCTTCGACCGGAAAGGTCAGCGTCTGGCCGCCCCAGTAATCGAACCCGAGCTTGAGGTCGCCGGGCGGCTGCTCGTCGTCGAGCGCCCACAGCACGGGGTGGCCCTCGTGGATGTAGAAGATGCCGCCGGGTCGAACGAACGCGGCCACAGCCCGTGCCCACGGGTCGAGATCGGGCAGCCAGCCGAGCGCGCCGCGGCCTGTGTAGACGACGTCGAACGTCTCGCCCGCGAGCGGTCCCGGCAGGTCGTACACGTCCGAGACGACGAACCGCCCGCGATCGGCGAGAGAGGTCTCGTCGGCGAGGGCGCGCGCGAAGGCGATCGCGGCTTCGCTGAAGTCGACGCCGGTGACGTGCGCGGCGCCGAGCCGCGCCCATGACAACGTGTCGAGCCCGAAGTGGCACTGCACGTGGAGAAGCGTCTTGTCGGCGACGTCGCCGACCTCCGCGCGTTCCCACGCTGCGATCCGCACGTCGTCGGGATCGTTGCGGAACCGCTGCACATCGTAGAACGAGCCGGTTGTGTGGATCGCGGTCCACGCGTCCCAGAGCTTCCGATTGTCGGCGATCTCTCGCTCGTGTCCGCTCATCGGGACCGACTCATCGGCGCTTGGCACCGAGTGCGCTGATCGCCTCCATCACCGTTCGGTGCGCGAGGATCGCGGTCACCTCTGCGTGGTCGTACGGCGGCGCGACCTCGACCACATCCATCCCGACGAGCTCGACCTGGCTGACGATCTGCCGGACGGCGCGGAGGAGCTCGCGCGCGAGCATGCCGCCGGCCTCCGGCGTGCCTGTTGCCGGCGCCATCCCGGGGTCGACCACGTCGATGTCGACAGAGAGATAGATCACCTCGGGGCCGTCGAGCGCCTCGACGATCGCGTCGGCGAGCACGGCTTCGCTTCCCCGTTCCTCGATCTCGGTCATCGGGTGCCAGCGCATCCCTTGCTCGCGCATCCAGTCGAACGTGCTGCGATCCGGCCAGTATCCGCGGAGGCCGATCTGCACGAAGTTCTTGCCGGCGACCCACCCCTCGTCGATCAGGCGGCGCATCGGCTGACCGTGGGCGTGGAGGTTGCCCCATTGGTCGGCACCGGTGTCGGCGTGCGCGTCGAAGTGGAGGACGCCCAGGGCGCGCGGCCACACCGCGCGCGCGACCGCGGCCGCGCTCGGATACGTGATCGAGTGATCGCCGCCCAGCACGATCGGCACGGGTCCGGCGCTCGCCACACGGAAGACCTTCTCGTGGATCACGCGCAGCGCGCGCTCGAACCGGGTCGGCACCACAGGTGCGTCGCCCGCGTCGACGACGGTGAGCTTCGCGTAGGGCTCCGCCTGCAGCTGGATCGACCATGCGTCGGTACCCCACGCCGTCGGCGCCATCCGGATCGCGCGCGGCCCGAACCGCGCGCCCGGCCGCGACGACACGCCCTCGTCGAACGGCGCGCCGACGATCGCGACGTCGGCGTTCGCAGCGCGCAGCGCCTCGTCGGTGAACGCCCAGGGGAGCTTCTCGAACGATCCGTGCCAATCCGCGTAGTACGGCAGGTCCTCGCTCGCGAACTCCTCGAACTCGTTCTCGCTGCGGAGCTCCGAATCCTCCAGCCGAAAGTCGGGCGCCTGGCTCATGGCGCCGGAGTCTACGCAGTTCCGCCGCAGCGCCCTTCGACCGGTCGTGGCGCATCGCGATCCGAGTGATCCGCTCGCGCCGGGACCGCGAAGCGGGGGTGGACGCCGCGGGCATCACGCGCGAAGGGAGGGTCGATCGGACGCACCCGCGGGCGGCCGAGCGCCGCCGACGTCCATCGCACCCAACGGAAGAAGAGGAGGGAACCGTGGCACCATTCAGCACGACCAAACGCCGCGTGGCCGTAACGGCCGTGGCCGCCGCGGCCGCGATCGGCGTGTTCGTCGGACTCGGGCCGACGCCGGGAGGCGCGTCGAGTCACCGAGAGGCGCCGTTGATCGCGGCCGACCCGCAGGCGGACAACACGGACCTGTACGCGTTCGTGAGTCCCGACGCACCCAAGACCGTAACGGTGGTCAGCAACTTCATCCCGTTCGAAGAGCCCGCCGGCGGCCCGAACTTCTATCAGTTCGGCACCGGCGTGCGGTACGACGTGCGCATCGACAACAACGCGGACGCGCACGCCGACCTCGTGTACCGGTGGACGTTCACGAACCACACGCGCAACCCGGACACGTTCCTGTACAACACCGGCCCC
>C688J18823_10003048_pt1 | contig 10583 bp, 7 predicted proteins | sample HopSoiMetagenom1_FD_18823 | JGI IMG/M metagenome (IMG submission 18823) | reverse complement strand
CGTTCCCGCCGTCGCCGGTCGCGGAGCTGATGACGCGCTTGGCGCGGAGAAGCGTCACCTTCCACGTGTAGCCCTCGTCGGCCGAGATCGTGAACCAACGGCCGAGACTGCGGAAGTCCGCGTGCGCGCCGGCGACCGTGGTCGAGTGCCGCCACGCATGGAGCGCGCCGCGACAGCTCCGGTTCTGCGCTGCGGCGGCCTTCACGATCGCGTACGAGCCGCGATGCGACCCGTCCACGTACTCGAGGCCACTTTGCCAGCCGGTGAGCGAGATCTCGTCGACGAGGTGGAAGATGTTGTAGAGCGCAACCCCTGGATCGCATGCGACCTGCGCCATCAACTCCGAGTAGAACGTTCCCTGCGTCGTGTCGTCGACGGCCGGGACGGTTTCGTTGCCGGTGTAGGACGCCGCCTTGTCCGGCATCACGCGGGCCTGCCATCCCGACTCGTCCACGACGAGACGGACGAACGGGCCGGGCCCGGACGCGCCCCCGGCTTCCTGGAAGACCGGCTGCGCAGTGCCGTGGAACGCGTCCCACCAGGCCTGCTTGAATCGGTCGAGGTTCGCGCAGCCGACGTTCGGCCACGCGAAGCCGATCGACGGGCCGTCGGTGTTCGTGCGCGGGTAGCAGTGCAGCGACACGTCGTCGACGATCGGCCGCGTGCGTCCGCTGGCGCGGTACGCGGCGCCGATCTCGGCGAGGAAGGACAGCGGAGAGTGTGAGACGTTGCTCGGTGCGTCCGGATCGTCGTTGCCGCGCGGCGAGAAGCCGAAGCCGATCACGTCGATGTTCGGGTTGACCGACTTGAGCGCGTCGTAGCAGGCGGCCATCGCNGTCTCCTGCTCGGAGCCGGCGACGCCCTTGTCCGCACTGTCGTACTGCGGCTGATGGAACCGCGTCTGGTTTCCCTCGTTGAGGCAGATGATCTTCGTCACGGCGGGGTAGCGCCGCGCCACCTGGGCGGCGAACTGGGCGAAGAGCTGGATCCCGTTCGGCGTGTCCACGAGCGCCCGGGCCTTCGCGGGATAGATCGAGAAGACGAGGTCGACACCGTGCGCGAGCGCCTGCGGGACCGAGCGGTCGAGGAACGGCTGGTCGACGATCGTCGTCGGTCGCGTCGGGTCCCACTGGACCGTGACCCGGTTCTCGTTCATGCCGAGGTCGTTCAGCGTCGAGAAGAACCGCGCGCCCGAGTCGTTCGCGTACTTTCCCGCGTCGTCGGTGACGCCGAAGGTCGTCGCCGACGCTGCTCCGGCCAGGACCAGCATCGCGCACAACGAGAAAAGCGCCGCAACGGCCCGCATGCTTCGTCTCTTCGGCAGGTCAGCGCGGTGAGTTGAGTACCGCTTCGAGGAGCTTTGCGGCGCCGAACCGGACCGGATCGTCGGCGGGCAGGCCGGTCTCCGCCTCGGCGTCGGCGATCGCACCGCGGGCGCCCGCGTCGTCGAGCGCGGACGTGTTGAGCGCGACGCACGTGACCTTCGCGGGACGCAGTCTCAGCGACATCCGCTCGTGCAGGTCGACGAGCTCGGACAGTTTGGGGATCGGGGATCGCGTCGCGTCCCCCTCGACCTCGGTCCGGCCGGCCTCGTGGCAGAGCACGTACAGGTGCGGCGCGCTGCCGTGGATCAGACCCACCGTCACACCGGAATAGATCGGGTGGAGGATCGCGCCCTGTCCTTCGACCCAGAGGAGGTCGCCTCGCGTGCCGCCCTCGACGACGAGGCGCTCGGCAGCACCCGCGAGGAAGTCCGACACGACCGCGTCCACCGAGATCCCCCATCCCGCGATCGCGATCCCGGTCTGCCCGGTCGGGACGAACACCGAACGCAAGCCGCGCCGGCGCGCCTCGAGATCGAGCTCGCAGGTCGCGGTCATCTTCCCGATCGCGCAGTCGGAGCCGACGGTGAGCACGATCGTCGCGTCCACTTCCAGGTTGGCGCCGGTCGCCGTGCTGAGATCGGCCGGCGGCTCGCGGAGATCGCGGAGCTCGACTCCGCGGGACCGTGCGAGCTCGACGAGCTCGTCGTCGTCCGTGAGCCGGACATGGAGACCGTTCTCGAGGTCCAGACCGTGCTCGACGCAACGCTGCAGCAGCGCGCGCCAGTCGGCGGGGAACCGGCCGCCCTGCGTGACGACACCGACGAGCGCGGTGTTCGGTTCCAGCGAAAGCGCATCGTCGACGGTGGCGACGATCGGAACGCCGTCCATCGATTCGCCGGCGTGCGTCGTGTCCAAAATCGCGACGACGGACTCGCGCCGGTAGCGCAGGACGCCGCGCAACGTCTTGCCGTAATGGGCGTCCTGCGAGAACTCCTCCGCGAGGACCACGTAGCGCTTCTGTGATGGATCAGACACGGCCGGTCGCGCGTGCGGTGACTCCGAGCCCGGGCTCGTCGGGCGGAAGCTGGACGCCGTCGACGAACTGCACGCCGCGCCACGGATCGTCGGCGAGCAGGAGATTGCCGTCGAGGTCGACGTGGTCGCAAAGGCTCGCCACCTGCGCAGCTGCGGCGATCCCGAGCCCCGATTCGACCATGCAACCGAGCATCACGTGGAGACCGAGCGCACGCGCCGCGTGCGCCATGCGGACCGCTTCGCGGATACCGCCCGACTTCGCCAGCTTGATGTTGATTCCGTGCGCGCGCTCCGCGCACGCCGCAACGTCGGCGAGCGTATGGCAGTCCTCGTCGACGTAGATCGGAATCGGCGAGGCGCGTTTCAACGCCGGCCCGCCGTCGTCGCCGGCCGGCAACGGTTGCTCGCAGTACTCGACGCCGTGTGCCGCGAGTTGCGGCAANGCGTCGCGCGCCTCTTCCAGCGTCCAGTATTCGTTGACGTCGACCTGCAGCGGGACGTCGCTGACGGATCGCACGGCTCGCACCCGTTCGACGTCGTCGCCGTCACGCGCGCCGAGCTTCAGCTTCAGGCGCTGGAATCGCCCGCGTACGCGCTCGGCGCGCCGCGCCATGTCGTCNGGGTCGCCGAGCCAGATCGTCCACGAGGTCGGCGGCCCCTGCCGCTGCAGGCCGAGCAAGCGCCAGACTGGAACGCCGGCGAGCTTGCCCTGGAGGTCGTGGAGGGCCGCGTCGATCGCGGCGCGCGCGGCGAACTGCTCGGCGGGCAACCGCGCCTCGATCGCATCGAGCGCCCACGGATCGTCGCCGAGCGCGCCGGCGTTCGCCTCGACGTAGGCGAGTGCGGACTCGGCCGACTCCGCATAGCGGCCGATCGGCGCCGCCTCGCCGAATCCGCTGACCCCGTCATGGCGCACCTCGACCTCGACGACCTCCGCGGTGTCTGACGCGTCGCGCGCGATCACGAACGTCTCGGCCAGCCTGAGCGTGTCCACCCGCGCGGAGACGTTCACTCGGCCACTCTAATCGCCGCGAGCGCCCCCGACCGGCGCGTGTCGCGGGCGGGCTAGAATGGCGCTTCCGCGCCTGTAGCTCAGGGGATAGAGCGTGCGCCTCCGGAGCGCAAGGTCGCAGGTTCGATTCCTGCCAGGCGCATGAGCCGTCGAGAATCCGCTCGCTTCGCTCGCAGGACGACTCCGGCGGGCGCCCTAGAGAGGGTCGATTCAGACGATCGGCTAGGTCCACCTGGGGCGAAATCGCTCACGATTTGACTGCCGTCGGTGGCGCTGCGGCGCTACCGGCGGCAGACGCTCAGCGTCCGTTGAGCGCTGCCGGGCCGTCCTCTTCGTAGAGCCGCTCGCCGCGGTGCAGGCGACGCGCGATCTCGTATGTCTGACGCTGCGCGCGCGCCGTCGGCGCATGTGCCGCCAGGTATCTCGCCGCGGCGACGAGCGGCAATGTCGCGTCGTGTGTGTCGCGCAGCAGCTCGTGCTGGCGAACAGCCGCCTCGACGCACTGGATGGTGTGGAAGTTCCGATCTTCGCGCAGGAGGCACGCGCCGAGTGTCGCGACGAGCTTGTCGGGTGGTCCGCCTGACGCCGCATACGTGACGACGAGGCGTCCCGCGTCGTCCACACGCTGCTGTCCGTCGAGCAGCCGAACGAGGTCGTCGCGCAGCGCGTCCGTGTCGCCGACCGCGTCGGGCTGCGGCAGCCGGATCGCCGGCACGTTGAGGAAGCGGTCGAGGTACACGCTCATCGCGGCGTCCAGCACGCCGCGCAGAAGCGCGCGCGACGTCGATCGGCGAAGCCCGTGCTCGACTGCGTTCGAGAACGTGAACGTGTGCAGCGCCGTGTCCCAGTCGGCGAACTCGTTGCTCGTCGGAAAGCGCGCGATCCGTGTCGCGGCGGCGAACGTCACAGCGGAGGCGACGGCGACCGGGGACGCGCCGTCGCGCCACGCGGCGAGGAGCGCTTCGAGCACGACATCCGGCTCCGAGTTCAGAACCGCGTCGACGAGCTCCGCCCGTCCGCCCCACGCCGACGTGTCCGACCACTCCGTCGGCAATCGCTCGAATGCATTCTCGAGCAGCGCGACGATGTCGACGGGATTGCGCCACGCATTGGATTCCTCCATGCGCTCCGCGTTCGCGAGCTGCGGACAGAGCGACGGCAACACCGCTTCCGCGCGTTCCCATCCCGCGACATCAAGCGCGTCCAGCGCCTTGTTGACGAAGTCGAGCGTGTGGCCGCCGTCGAGGTATCGGTGGTCGGTCGCGGCGGCGAAGAGCATGTCGGCGAGCTGCGTCGGCTCCGCACCGGATCGGACTGCAGACACGAGTGCGCGCTCCGCTCCTTCGGCGTCGCGGACGTCGACGAACCGCCTGAACCACCGGGCGAGCCGCTCGGGCGTCGCGGTCGCGCCGGGAAGCGGATCGACCGGGAACCGTGGCACGTCGCCCGCGGAGTCCGACCCGACATCCGCGAGCCCGTGGTACAGCGCGGCGGGCCGGTCGCCGGCATTCAGGCGCGGCACGAGGTTCATGAAGCAGGTGAGTGTCGTAAGACCGCGAAACCAGCCGCCGCCGCGCCGCTCGACCCCGAACTCCAAGCCCGCGCGGAACGCCTCGCCCCCGCTCGGGTCGGCGTCGGCGAGCGCGATCGCGGCCTTCGCGAGGACCAGCGGTAGGTCGCGCTCGAGCCCGTCGCGCAGACGCGCCCGGTGATGCACACGCGCATCGGCGGGCGGTGCGACATCGACGTAGACGTCGTCGCCGTCGATCTCCACCGGGAAGCGGCGCAGGTCGTCGGCCCACTGATCGAACGTCCCGCCGGTGCAGAGGTCGAACCGAGCGTGGTGCCAGTGGCACGTGAGGATGCCGTCGGCGACGGATCCTCGGTGCAATGGAAATCCCATGTGCGGACAGCGGTTGTCGACCGCGTAGACGCGGTCGTCCGCCGCGATCAGGCACACGGTGTTGCCGCCGAGGCTGACGACGATACGGCCGGCGGCCCGTACCTCGCTCAGTGAGGCGGCGCGAAGCAGCGTCTCGTCGCGTGTGAGTGTCATGCGACGCACCCTAGAACCTCAAGTAAGGTTGAAGTCAAGTGGATCCTCAGCTCTCGATCGGCGAGGTCTCGACGCGCAGTGGCGTCGCCGCCTCGGCACTCCGGTTCTACGAGGCCGAAGGGCTGATCGCATCCCGCCGCACGTCAGGGAACCAGCGGCGCTACGACCGGGCCACGCTCCGCCGGCTCGCCCTGATCCAGGCCGGCCGCGCCGCGGGGATCCCGCTCGAGCAGATCAAAGCGGCGCTCGATCGCCTGCCGACCGAGCGGGCGCCGACCAAACGCGACTGGCAACGGCTCTCCTCGTCCTGGCGGCGTGATCTCGACGGCCGGATCGCGACGCTCGAGGCGCTTCGCGGGCGACTGACGACATGCATCGGCTGCGGCTGCCTCTCGCTCCGGACGTGCTCCCTCCTCAACCAGAGTGACGAAGCCGCCGCGCGTGGCGCCGGCGCGCACTACCTCCTGAACGACCGCGGCGACTGACTAGGCTCGGCCCGGTGGGGTCGTACCTCCGCAGCCTGAATCCACGGTTGCCGCGCGACGTCTGGGTCCTGCAGATCGGGGGGCTCGTCAATGCGTTCGGCAACGGGATCATGCTCCCGTTCCTCGTCATCTACCTGCACAACGAGCGCGGGATACCGCTCGGGATCGCCGGCCTCGTCGCCGCGACGAACTCGGTCTGCGGATTCGCGTCGGGGTTCGTCGCAGGCACGTTCTCGGACCGCATCGGCCCGCGGCGCGTCCTTTCGATCGCGCTCTGCGTGATGGCCGTCGCGGTCGCGCTCTTCCCGCTCGTGCACTCGGCGTGGCAGGCATTCGTGCTGTACGGGCTGGCCGGCCTCGGCAGCGGCTCGTTCTGGCCGGCCCAGTCGACGCTCGTTTCGGCGCTGTCGCCCGCTGACCGTCGACACGCGGCTTTCGCGACGCAACGTGTTTCGATGAACCTTGGTGTCGCGCTCGGCGGCCTCGTCGGCGGGTTCATCGCGGCGTGGAGCTTCACGGCGCTCTTCCTGTTCGATGCGGCGACATTCCTGCTCTACGTCGCGGTGCTGATGCGCGTCCGGGCGCCGGCGCTCCATCCCGAGCGCGCCGGCGGCAGCTACATGGACGTCGTCCGGGACCGCGTGTTCATGAGCTACACGTGCCTGAACGCGCTCGTGATCGCCGCGAGCGTCGCGGTGTGGGTCGAATTGCTGGCCCCGTTCGCGAAGAACGAGGCCGACGTGACCACGAAAGGGATCGGTTTGCTCTGGGCAGTCGACTCGCTCGTCGTCGTCGTCGCGCAGCTCCCCGTCACGAAGCTCGCCGAGGGCCGGCGCCGGATGCGCGCGCTGGCACTGATGTGCATCGCGTTCGCCGCGTCGTTGCTCGCGTTCGACGCAGCGGGGTACTGGACGTCGGGCTGGATCGCCGCCGGGCTGATGGCGGCAGTCACGGTCGTGTTCGCCGCGGGCGAGTGCCTGCACGGGACGATCCATGTGCCGCTGAGCGTCGACCTCGCGCCGCCGCGCATCGTCGGGCGCTACCTCGCGTTTGCAAGCCAGTCGTGGCAGGTCGGCTGGATCGTCGGCCCGGCCGGGGGCGGCTTCATCCTCCAGCACTCGCCGTTCGCCCTCTTTCCAGTCGCCGCGGGCCTGCAGTTCATCGCGGCAGGATGGGCGCTGCGGCTCGAGCGCGCGTTGCCTCAGTCTGCGCGCCGCACGCCGCGTGATTCCGGCGAAGGCATGGCGGGTACCATGGAGAACATGGTGCTAGCGACGGACGACCCTCTCAGTACCGGTGCCCAGCCTCCCCCGCATCCGGCGGACCCGGCCGCGCCTGGCGGAGGCCGAGCAGCGCCTGCATCCCGAACCGCGCGTCGCTGAGCTCAGCGCCGGCGGTCTCACCTGGATCCACCTCGACTCGTTCGACACGGGCGTGGTCACGGAGCTCGCCGAGCGCTTCGGCTGGCATCCGCTCGACCGTGAGGACGTTCTCTCGCGCCGTCAGCGGCCGAAGGTCGACGACTACCCGGACTACCTCTTCGCCGTTCTCCACTTCCCGCGCTACGACAAGGCGATCCAGAGGCTGAACGCGGCCGAGCTCGACATCTTCCTCGGTCCCGACTACCTCGTCACGATCCCGAACGTCGAGCTGTTGCCGGTGACGCGGCTGTTCCGCCGCTGCGAGCAGGACGAGGACTTCCGGACCGGGCTCTTCGCGAAGGGCTCGGGGCGCCTGCTCTACGAGGTGCTCGACGACCTCTTCGACTACTGCTTCCCGATCCTCGACAAGATCGGCTACAAGCTCGACTCGCTCGAAGACGACGTGTTCGAGGGACGCAGCGAGGACATCGTCCGCGACATCTCGAACGCGAAGCAGGAGATCATCTCCTACCGCAAGATCATCAAGCCGGAGCGGTCGACGCTGCGACTGCTCGAGCGCCACGTCGAGCGGTTCCTCCCCGAGGAACTCGAGCTGTACTTCGACGACATCGTCGATGCGGCCGAACGGATCTGGGACATCCTCGACAACTACAAGGAAGTCGTCGAAGGGCTCGAGGACACGAACGAATCCGTCATTTCCCACCGCCAGAACAACCAGCTGCGGATCCTCACCGTCGTCAGCGTGATCCTGCTGCCGTTGACGTTGATCTCCGGGATCTTCGGCATGAACGTGCACTTCCCCGGCTTCGACANNGCGTGGGCGTTCTGGACGATCGCGGGCGTGATGCTCGGGACGGCTGTCGGCCTGATCGCGTTCTTCCGGCACAAGCGCTGGCTCTGACGCGTCGGCTCGACCGCGGCCGTTAGGCCCTTCATCCCGCCGGGATGAGGCGGGAGCGACCGAGGCTCGCTCGACTGTCAGGCGGGATGAGAGCTGTTCCTCCTGCCGTTCTCCTCGCGGTCGTGGCTCTCCTCGCCGGCGCGGTTGCTGCGCGCGGCGAGGCGGCCGAGACCACGACCGAGACGACGACCACGACGGAGACCATCCAGGAGACGACGACGGCTCCCGGGACGACTGTCGTCTCGACGGCGACGGTTCAGCAATCACCTACGACCACTCCGACCACCACGTCGAGCTCCGATTCGAACAGCAGCACACCGACGTGGGTCTGGGTTGCCCTCGCGATCCTCGCTGCGCTGGCGATCGGTCTTGCAGTCGCGCTCCTGGTTCGGTCACGCGGCGGCGGGGCCGCCGTTCCCGCCGGAGAGCGCCGGCGACGACTCGAGAACGCCGTCGCCACATGGACGGCTCAGGGCTGGGCGCTCGAGAGCGAGACGGCGGATTCCGCGGTTCTGCGCCGCGGCGGCGAGGTGATGATGGTCAGCGTCGACGACGTCGGCGGCGTCACCTCCCGACCCGTCGGGAGGCCGTGAGCCGCGCCGCAGTGTCAGACCCTCCGGGTCTGACACCTCTTGACGTCCCGCACCACGCGCACGTACTCGCCTTCTGATCAGCCGTATTGCGACATGAGCTCGGGGACGATGATCCGGGCCGCCGCTTCCATCAGTGCGAGGTGGGAGAACGCCTGCGGGAAGTTGCCGAGGTGTCGGCCGGTCTCGGCGTCGAGCTCCTCGGCGAAGAGCCCGAGCGGAGACGCGATCCGGAGCAGCCGCTCCATCAGATCGCGGGCCTGCTGCAGTTCGCCGACGATCGCCAGTGCCGAGACGAGCCAGAACGAGCAGATCAGGAACGTCCCTTCCTCGCCGGCGAGGCCGTCGTCGGTCTCCTCGGTGCGGTAACGGAGGACGAAACCCTTTTCCGTGAGCTCGTCCGCGATCGCCATCACCGTCGCGTGGAGCCGTTCGTCGTCATCGGGGAGGAACCCGAAGATGGCAGCGAGGAGGACCGACGCGTCGAGCGCATCGGTCTCGTAGTGCTGGCGCAACACGCCACGGTCGGAGACACCCCGATCCAGGATGTCGGCACGGATCTCGTCTGCAGTCGTCTGCCATTCGCCGCCCAGCTCGGGGTCGCCTCGGATTTCGGCAAGCTGCGCGGCTCGGTCGAGCGCGACCCAGCACATGAGCTTCGACGAGACGTAGTGCTGAGGCTTGCCGCGAGCTTCCCAGATGCCCTGGTCCGGATTGCGCCACGCCTTCGTCGCGCACTCCGCCTGACTCTGGACGATCGGCCATAGTCGGCGCGGCAATCGCGCGCCGCGGCGCGTGTGCAGGAGAATGGAATCGAGGACCGCGCCGAAGACATCGTTCTGACGCTGGTCGAAGGCACCGTTGCCGATCCGGACGGGACGTGCGCCTGCGTAGCCCGACAGGTCGTCGAGCGTCGACTCCGTCAGGTCGCGTCTGCCGTCGATGCCGTACATGATCTGGAGCGAGCCGTCCTCGGTCGGCTCGACATCGGCGACGAATTGCATGAATTCGTCCGCCTCCCAATCGAGGTTGAGCCAATGAAGCGCCTGCAACGTGAACGTCGTGTCGCGCATCCACGTGTACCGGTAATCCCAGTTCCGCTCCCCGCCCGGCGTTTCGGGCAGTGACGTGGTCAGCGCGGCAACCGTCGCACCGGTCGGCATATAGGTGAGACCTTTGATCGCAAGCGCCGAGCGCTGGATGTGCTCGCGGAAACGGTGATCCGGGATGCGTGCGCGGTCGAGCCAGTCGCGCCAGAACCGCATCGTCGTGACGATCCTCTCGTCGGCGTCGCCGACCGCCTGCGGCGCCGCGAACGCTTCGGCCCAGGTGAGCGCGCAGAACGCCTTGTCGCCTTGCTTCAGCACGTGCCGCGCCCGAACGCGGTTGCCCTCGATCCCGAGCGCGAGGTCGGAGACGAGCCGGAACGTCTGCCCCGCGCCCGACGCTTCCGCGACGTGCCGGCTGCCCTCGACGAGTTTCCAGTCCGGAGTCGTGCGACCGTAGTCGAGGGCGGGCTCGCAGACGAGCTCGAGCTCGACTTCGCCGTCGATGCACTCGACGACGCGCACCAGCATGTGGTCGCCGTCGTCGTCGGCCGGTGGCCTCGTGTGGGGCGTGATCGTGTCCTCGCGATCGCGGGGCCCGATCGTGAGCGCGTCGCGAACGACGATCCAGCCCGACGCCGTCTTCCAGGTCGTCTCGAGCACGTTCGTCCCCGGCTCGTAGGCGCGGGCGGTCGGATGGTTGATCCCGAAGGGCCCGAGCCGGAAGAATCCGGCCTGCCGGTCGAGCAGG
>C688J18823_10003047_pt1 | contig 10584 bp, 10 predicted proteins | sample HopSoiMetagenom1_FD_18823 | JGI IMG/M metagenome (IMG submission 18823) | reverse complement strand
TCATCGAGCGCCCGATCAAGGCCAACTTCATGGAGGGCCTGTCGGTGCTCGAGTACTTCATCTCGACGCACGGCGCCCGCAAGGGCGGTGCCGACACGGCGCTCCGAACGGCCGACTCGGGCTACCTGACGCGACGTCTCGTCGACGTCTCGCAGGACGTGATCATCCGCGAGCTCGACTGCAAGACCAAGGAGTACGTCGAGCTTCCGATCTTCGGTCCCGACGGCGTCAACAAGGGCATCCTCGGCCGCACGCTCGCCGAGGACGTCCACAAGCCGCTCGCGAGCGGAAAGCCGGGCAAGACGGTCGTCGCCGAGAAGGGCGAGGAGCTGACGCTTCCGGCACTCGACGAGATCATCGAGGCGATCGGCGACGACGACATCGCGCAGGGGATGACGCTGCCGGTGCGGTCGGTGCTGAAGTGCCGCAGCGAGTTCGGCGTATGCCGAACGTGCTACGGCACGTTCCTTGCAACGGGCGAGATCGCCGAGATCGGCGACGCGGTCGGCATCATCGCCGCGCAGTCGATCGGCGAACCGGGCACGCAGCTGACCATGCGGACGTTCCATACCGGCGGTGTCGCCGGTGCGGACATCACGCACGGCCTCCCGCGTGTCGTCGAGATCTTCGAGGCCCGTAACCCGAAGGGTGCGGCGACGCTCGCAGAGGTCAGCGGCAAGGTCGAGCTCGAGGACACGGAGCGTGGACCGAAGCTCACGATCCATCCGCACGGCGCGAAGGAGGACGACGACGAGCCGAAGGCGATCCAGCTGCCGCGGCGCACGCGTCTGTTCGTGTCGCACGGTCAGGACGTCGAGGCGGGCGACGCGCTGCACGAGGGCTCGCTCAACCCGTCCGACCTGCTGCGGCTCAAGGGCTACACGTCCACCGAGCTGTATCTCGTCGGCGAGGTCCAGAAGGTCTACAAGTCGCAGGGCGTCGAGATCCACGACAAGCACATCGAGCTGATCGTTCGCCAGATGCTCAAAAAGGTGCGCGTCGAGAACGCCGGCGAAACGAACCTGCTCCCGGGCCAGCTCGTCGACAAGACCGTGCTCGACCGTGAGAACGCGCGCGTCAAGAAGGAGAAGAACGAGCAGGCGACGTTCGAGCCGTTGATCCTCGGGATCACGAAGGCGTCGCTCGCGACCGAGTCCTTCCTGTCCGCGGCTTCCTTCCAGGAGACGACGAAGGTGCTGACCGACGCGTCGATCGAGGGGAAGGTCGACCGGCTGCTCGGGCTGAAGGAGAACGTGATCATCGGGAAGCTGATCCCGGCTGCAACCGGGTTGAAGCGCTACCGCACGATCGAGATCGGCCCGTCCGACAAGGTGCCCGCGTCCGCGTACATGCGGCCGGCGACCGAGGAGCAGCTGCTCGCGGCGCTCGAGGAGATCGACTCCGACGGCTCCGACGGCCTCAACCTCGAGTCGCTCGGCCTCGACTTCGGCGGCCAGCCCGGCGCCGACAACGACGGCCCGAAGCACGAGTCGGGTGAGGCAACGGAAGTGCCGGAGGTCGATTCGCCGCTCGACGGCGAATAACGCCGCGCGGCGTCGCCGCTTCGGATTAGAGGTACTGCGTGAAGGCCGGGCAAAGCCCGGCCTTCACGTTTGGGTCGCCGTTGTATTCGCCAGGCGAAGCAACTCGTCGACGACGAGGTGGAGAGGCTGGGTGGCGTCTACATCTATGGCGCCCGCCGTTTTCTCGCCGCTGCGATTCAGTGTGAGCATGAGCTCGACGCCGTCTTGGCCGAGCGCCCAGTCATCGTCCGTGCGCGTCTCGAGGCGGCGGCGCATGGTGTCGTCGTCGACGCGAAGGTTGAATATCGCGGTGAACCACGGCAGAAAGCGGTCGCGGTTGCGGCTGCTTCCACAGACGAACAGCACGTCTGGCTCGCGCCTCTCGAGCTCGCCGACCGCCTTCTGCGCGTCCCACATGAAGGTGTCGTGACGAACGGGCCCACCCGGGAGACCGGTGTCAGGGTCGGCGTGATAGGCCCACGCGCGGTCGCTGCTAATAGCGTGCCAGCCACGTCGGAGCAGCTCTTCGTAGACCGAGGATTTACCGGTACCGGACAGGCCGTCGACTAGGTAGTTGCGTTTGGCCATCGCGACAGCAACATGGAATCATCCGCGCCCATGACCGCCGGCGAGTGGGACTCGACGCTCAGGGTCTTCGACCACGTCCAGCTCAACACGAGCGACTACCGGGCGTCGGTTCGCTTCTACGAGACGGTGTTGGCGGCTCTCGGGATCCCGAAGATCGCGGAGTACGAGCAGGGAACGTGGAGCACCGCCTGGAGTGACTTCACCGACCTCAACGTCGTGGACAGGCGACCGCCGACGACCAATCTGCATCTCTGCTTCTACGCGAGAAGCAAAGAGCAGGTCGACGCCTTCCACAGCGCGGGGGTCGAGGCCGGTTTCCGGTCGAACGGGGTGCCCGGGTACCGCGACTACGGGCCTGGCTACTACGCGGCGTACCTGCTCGACCCGGACGGGAACAACGTCGAGGCCTTGTACCGCGACGAAGGAAACAGCGGGCACGGCGTGGGCGCCGCGCTGCACTGACAAAAGTCGGCGGCTTACTCGGGGTATCCGAGGATCACGTTGAGAACGAGGATCGCCAAGAACAGCACGCCGACAAAGATCAGAACACCTTTCAGCGAGGGACGATTCATCGCGCAGACATACCCGTCCGGCGTGTTGTGCGGCCGGTTGGACGCTACTCGCCGGCCCACCAATCACGACGCCCGTCGACGTCTTCGCGCCGGTCCGCCCCGAGACTCGGCGCGCCGATGACGAGCAGCTCGAGGCCGTTCGGCCCAGCCTCGTAGCCTCGCCAGGTGCCGGGCGGGACGCGCACCGCGTCCCATTCCTCGAGCTCGACGATCTCGTCGTCGACCTTCATGCGCCCGCTCCCGCGCACGACGACGTAGACCTCCTCCTGCTTCCTGTGCGTGTGGCCGTACGGAAAGCGATACCCGGGCGGGACGCGCTGGTAGCTCAGGCCCGACTGCTCGAGCTCCAGCGCGTCCGTTGCCAGGCGGAACTCCAGATCCGGCGCGCCGTCGAACCTGGCGCCGATGTCCTCGAGGTCCGTCTTGATGTTCCTGAGCGTGAACGGCACGTCCGAATCCGGCCTCTGACCGCCTAGTAGCTCGCGCGGGCGAACTGCTCGCTGTACGCGTGCCAGACCGGGGTGTCCCCGGGCCCGTCCCAGCAGAACTGCACGTACACCTGGCCCGGAACGAGCGCACCGAAGCCGTACTCGTAGCCCGGATCGGAAGGATTCGAGGTGATCCTCCACGTCCCGGTGTGCCACGTCCCGTCACACGTGAACTCGTCCGGCCCTGGATGACGCTCGAGCCAACCCGACGAGATCCGGCTGCTGCCTTCGAGCTTGAGGGCGGAATCGGGACGCCCGCTCGCGACTTGCTTCGCCGAGACGAACAGATGCGCGGGCCCGGCCGGGCACGTGTACCTGCCGGTCACGTATGCGACCTGCGGGTTGTTGCGGTCGATCCGCACGACGCCGGTCTGGACCGCGTTCGCACCTCCGCTGTGGCTGCTCGTGGGATCGGCGAGCGCGACCGAGGTCGCGCCGACGACGGCAACTATCGCTGCCGCCAGTGACATTGCGAAGAACCGCTTTCTGTGCATCCATCTCCCTTGTGCGTAGCTGAGCGGCGAGCATCCCAGATGCGAAGCTCGCGCACGAGCATGATCTGCTCGCAGACCGCAAACGACGACGGAGGAGCGCATGCGCCGCCTGAACTTCCTCGAAGACGAGCCGTGGGATGAGGTGAACGACGACGTCAACCGTGCTCGCTGGTTCGGGCACCCGTTCGGGGCAGACCAGCTCGGCGCGTCGCTGATCGAGTATCTCCCTCGCGCGCCTGACAGCCCCATGCACATGCATTACGGCGTCGAGGAGATGTTCTTCGTCCTCAGCGGGCGGCTGACCGTCCGCACGCCGGAGGGAGAGGAGGAGTTGTCACCCGGCGACGTCGTCTACTTCCCGGAAGGCCGTGAAGGGCTTCACACCTTCTCGAACCCGACGGATGAGCCCGCGAGGATGCTCGGGATCTCGAGCAAGCGGTTCCCGGATGTCGTCGCTTACCCGGAGCGCGGAGTTGCCTGGGTGGCGACACGCCATCCTGAAAGGGCGCTACCCGAAGGCGGTGACGAAGGAGTCATCGCCCGCTTCGACCTGCCGCCGCGCGACTGAGCGTGCCTTGCCGGTCGGTGGCGGCTACGAAAGCACCCGCTCGAGCGCCGCGCGATCCGTCGGCTCGCCGTGCGCCGGCAGCACGAGCTCGACGCGGAGGTCGAGCAGCGGGCGGAGCCGTTGGACGACGTCGTCGCGCGTAACGTGCTTGCGGCCGCCGAGCTGGATGTCCAGGCCGTCGCCGAAGTCGGACAACGAGTCGCCGCTGATGACCGCGGAGATCGACGGCAGCCAGAGGATGAGGTCGTTGTCCTCGCGGCCGGCGTACGCGTGGGCGCCGAAGGGCCATGCTCCGGGCCCGTGGAAGTGCCCTTCGCCTTCGCCCGCCCGCAGCCAGGCGAGATCCTCGCTCTCCATGCCGCGCACCTTGTCGGGGTCGATGCCGAACTTCTCGACCCAGTCCTCCCAAGTGTCTGCCGGCGGCGTGTGGATCGGGAGGCCGAGACCGCGAGCGTCGCGCTCGTGGTACGGCGCCGTCAGAACGACAGCGGTCGCGCGTTCGCGCAATGCGTCGGGAACGGATAGCGGGTCGAACAGGACGAAGTCGTCGCCGAGGTCGATTGCATATGACGAGACGAGCTCGGGCCACCATTGCTCGTCGTCCCAGCCCGGATGCGGCGACTGCCAGTGCCAGACGCCGGGGCGCAGCTCACGCATGGCGCAATGTTAAGCGCGGGCAGACTGCCGACGACTCAAGGGCCGGCGCCGAACAGCCGTTTCTCCGTGGTCAGGTGTGGCGCCCAGTCGATGCGCTCGGCGCCCGCAAACCGTAGGTAGGCGTGGAGCGCAGCGCGCATCGCGTCGACGAATCCCTCGGCGCGGCGCGGCGCGAAGCCGTCCTCCCACCAGACGCCGAGAACCTCCACGCGGGCCCCGTCCCGGTCGATCCGCGGTTCGATCCGGCCGACGAAGTCGTCGCCGAAACAGATCGGCAGCACGTAGTAGCCCCAGCGGCGCTTCGCCGGCTTGAAGAAACCCTCCCAGACGTACTCGAAGTCGAACAGGCGCGCAATCAGCGAGGTGTCCCACAAGAGTGAGTCGAACGGGGCGACGAAGGCGACCGAGGGCGCCGGCGGGTCCGGCGGTGCGTCGAGGAGCGCACGTTCTTCGGCGAGGACGAAGCGCTTCCCCCGCACGCCCTCGACCTCGACCGGCACCAGGGCGCCGAGCTCGACCAGCTCCGAGTGGAGCTCGTCGCGGCCTGTGCGCTCCGGCGTCGACTTCGGCGGGGCGATGCGGTCGAACGTGCCGCCGGCCCCACCGGCGCCGAGCAGGCCGTGGGCGCGATACCGCGACAGGAGCTTGTGCAGGAGCTGTTCTCGCTCCGGCACCTCGTGTGCGAGCACGTCCGCCGGAAGGAGCCGTTCGAGCAGGTCGTAGTAGCGGCGGTTGCCGTCACGCCGTGCGAGGCCGACAACGCCCGTGACGGTGTACGCCTCGAGCACGGCGCGCACGGCGTTCTCCGGCATCCCGAACCAGTCCTTCGTCGGGCCCGTCTCTTTCTCGAAATCGAGCGAGGAGAGCGGTCCCTCGGCGCGGATCCGTTCGAGCACGCGCTCCGCAACCGCGGCGTTCTCGGCGAGGACCGTCGCATGGAAGCGAGGGCCCTTGCGGCCCCAGACGTGCCGGAACGACGGGAACTCGCTTGTCGGCACGAACGACAGCGCCTTGTTCGTCGCCTCGAAGATCTCGCGGCGCTCATAGAGGGCCTCGCACCACGCCGGCTCGTACCCGGCGACGCGCGCGTGCAGCATCAGGTCGTGGTTGCGGCCGGCGACGGCGATCGGGTCGAACTGGATCGACCCGAACCTCCGGAGGACCTCGAGCACTCCGTCGAGGCCTCCCGCGACAGACCGCGCGGGCGCGAGGAAGTGCCGCGCGAGCAGGAAGCGGCGCGCCGCGTCGGCGGCGACCTTCAGCGGTCGGCTGCCTGCAGCAGGCCGAGGCACATCTCGTCGGTCGTGCCTTCGCCCCACAGCACGTAGCGCGGCTTCAGCAGCTTCCCTTTGACGAGCGGCTGCTTGATCGCCGAGTTGTCGAACTTGCAGCTGACGTGGATGACGTCGCCGACGTTCGCGTCCACCGGCTTGGCGAGGTAGTAGGCGTCCTGCCAGTGGAAGTTCCAGCGCGGGATGTGCAGGAGCGTCTTCCCGTTCAACTCGACGCGGATGTCGTAGCCGCGCGTGTGCATGTGGCCGGCGACCCCGTAGATGCGCAGCGGTCGCGTTACGTGGCGGTCGCACGACGTCGACAACGACTTCACGTTTGCGGGCGACGCTGGATAGTCGGCGAGGGACTTCCCGCAGATGTAGAGAAGGCCTGAGGGGATCAACGCGGCGCTGTAGCCGTACTTCTTCACCTCTTGCTGCACGGCCACGTCGCGCGAGCACGCTGCGGATCGCACGTTGCGCGGACACGGGAGCTCGACCGGCGCCGGGACGAGGATCGTGTTGAGGGGGATCAGCTTGTTCGTCGCGGCCGGCGCGAAGCGGATGACCGCGTGCGAGCGGTCGCGTTGCGCCTTGTGAATCAGGTTGTAGTGGACCTGCATCACGATGGCCGCCCCGGCGTGCACGAGCACGCCCGTCCCCTGCGGCAGGTCGTTGTTCGCATGACCGGGAACCCAGGCCGCGATCCACGGCGGCACGCCCAGGCGGTCGACGTCGGCCGAGGCGGCGGTCGGATGCGTCTCTGACAGGCCCGGCCCGCCGAAGCACGTCCACCCGTTGCCGCCCGATGCGGCGTTCAAGCGACGCGCCTCGCTCGCGTTCTCGCCGGCGGCTTCGAACAGGATCACGTGGTGAACGATCGTCGCGCGCTGTGGCTTGATCACCGCGCTCGTCACGTACGAGTCGTGGGTGAGCTTCGGCTCGAGCAGGAAGCAGTGGTAGTCGTCGAGCCCGCCGACCGCCGGCTTCGGCATGTACGACCGCGACGCAGTGAGGGTCATCGTCGTGCCCGGTGCGCTGCTCGTCACACCGACAGGCTTAACCGCGCGACCGTTGCCGATCCGCGCGCCTGCGCGCACCCAGCGCGCGATCAGCGTCTTCTCGGCCGGGGTCAGGATGCGGCGCGTCTGGTTGAGGTAGTCCGGGGAGTCGTGCCCCGGCATCCACGGCGGCATCCGTCCCAGCTTCGTCATCACCAGGATCCGGTCGGCGTACCTCTTCGCCGACTGCGCGGACAGGAGCGAGAACGGCGCGATCCCGCCGGGGGTGTGGCAGCCGGCGCACTTCGACGCGAAGATGGGTGCAACGTTGGCCCACGTCGGGGCGGTCGCCGAGACCGTGGTGCGCTTGTCCCCAGATCCGGCCGCCATCGTCGTCGCGACGATGGCCAGCACGACCGCTGCGGCCAGCGCGAGAGCGAGCCTCTTCCGCGTCACCGTTCAACGCTAGCTGGAGGGGTGGCACTCGTAAAGCGTTCGTAAGGCTTCTGGACGCCGCCGGGCTCGGGGCTAGTCTTTCGCGGGTGAGGAGGCTCGGGGTCGTCGCCGTTGCCGTCACTGCGCTCGCTCTTGCCGGCGGCCGCGGTGCGCCTGCGCAGGGTCTGCAGGCCGATTGCAACGTCATCAAGGGAACGCCGACGTGGCTCGACTTCGCGGACGGGTCCGTTCCGTTCTGGAACCTGTTCGCGAAACCGGGGGTGACGGCGCTCGCGTCGAACCTGATCTACCCGCCGAAGCTGCGCGCCGCCGGCGCGCGCACGGCGTACTTCGACCTCTACCTGAACCGCCGCGTCGGGACGCCGAGCGTGCCGGCGGACCCGGCGACGATCGTCGCGAAGGCCAACAAGTTCTACGACTACGCGGCGCAGTCGATGGACTGCTCCAACCCGGTGATCGCCGAGAACGAGCTCTTCGGCTCCTGGCTCGCGGTCCCGTGGTCGGCCACGAACGCGCAGTACCGCGCGAACGTGCTGCTCTTTCTCCAGACGCTGCGCCAACGCGGCGCGCAACCGTGGCTGCTCGTCAACGCGAAGCCGTACACCGACAGCACCGCCGGCGACTGGTGGCGCCAGGTTGCAGACGTCGCGGGCATCGTGCGCGAGGTGTACTTTCCGGCGCCGCTGATCTACAAGCGCGGGCCGATTTACGGCAACCGCACGCTGCGCCAGTCGTTCCGCAACGGCATCCTCGACTTCACGAAGATCGGCATCCCCGTCTCGAAGCTGGGCCTCTTCCTCGGCTTCCAGACGACGAAGGGAACCGGCGGCCGTGAGGGCCTCGCCGCCAAGCCGTGGTTCGAGACCGTCAAGTGGCAGGCACTCTCCGCGCGCTTCGTCGCGAAGGAGATGAAGGTCAGCTCGCTCTGGTCATGGGGCTGGGCCGAATGGACGACGACGCCCGGCGAGCACGACCCTGCCAAGCCGAAGGCGGCGTGCGTGTATCTGTGGACGCGCGACCCGAAGCTCTGCAACGGGCCGGCCGCGGCAGGCAAGGGCTTCAGCCGCTCGCGCACCGAAGGCCAGCTGATCCTGTCGCCCGGACTGCGCTGCAAGCTCGGCGCGACCGCGGTCCGCTGGTCGGCGATCAATCCCGTCCTGAAGCTGAGCGGCGATCCTGAGCTCGCGTTCTCGAATGCGTTCGCGCGCGCCGTCGAGCAGCGCGCTGCGCATGTGACATACGGCGACGTGCTCGCCGCGGAGCGCTCGATCGTCGCGGCACGCTTCGGCGGGTCGGGCGCCGCGTACAGGTCGGCGATCGCGCAAGCGCACACGAACCTGNCCGTCGCACGCGGGATCATCGGCGACGAGCTGCGGCGCGCGCGCATCGAGGCGAAATTCCGTGTCGCCGCGCCGAGCGCGTCGCAGATCGCCGACTTCCGCGCGAACTTCGGCGACGTTCAGGCGCGACTCGTCGAGACGAAGTCGCAGGCCGCGTGGCTCGGCGGCCTCCGCCGGGGCTATGCGCTGTCGTCGTCCGCGCCTCCGCAGCTGATGGGGCTCGCGGCCGGCCGCTGGGCGCCGCTGTGGTCGCCGCTCGGAGTCGTGCGCGTCCGCCCGCTCGGCCCGCCCAAGACGCTCGCGTCACTTCCGCTCGGCAGCGTCCGTTCCTCGATCCGTGCGACGCTGATCGAGCAGGCGCGCGAGGCACATTTTCCGGCGTGGTTGACGGCCGCCCAGAAGTCCTCGTTCCCTCAGGCGATCTGCTGGCGCGACCAGTTCCCCGAGCTCGGGGAAGTCGACCTGACGAACTACCTGCCGTTCCTAGCCCTGACGCAGTAACCCATCTGCGACGACGACACGAAAGCCGGACGCTAAGACACGCGCAGCGGTCTTAGCGGGAGGCGCAGTGATGCGCGTCGTGATGCGGAGCACCACGACGCGCACTGCCGGCGAGAGTCGCCAAAACGCCGGCTAGGGCGCGCGGCCTACCGCCGGCGCAGGCGAGACCGCGTCTCGCCGTAGCCCACAAACAGTCGACGTCGCCGTCGCCGAAAAGGAGGGGGACCGTGGGGGAACCTTGGTTCCCCTACGCAGTGGCCCGCAGCAAGAAGCCTGATCTTCCGGCGCGGATCTCGACGTTCGCGAACTCGGCGAAGAGCTGCATCAGCCCGTCGCGCGTGTAGTTGAAGATCGGGCAGTTGTTGATCACTTCGTAGCGCAGCTTCCGGATCGGGCCTTTTGTCCAGTTCCAGCGCGGGAAGCTCGCGACGACCGAGCCGCCGGGTGCGACCAGCTCGCGCATGCGGCGGACGTGCGCCGGCGCGTTGTCGATGTAGTCGAAGTAGCCCAGGCCGAGGATGACGTCGTACGAGCCGGGAATCGCCGTGCGGAGGAAGTCGCCCTGGATCAGCGTCACCTTCTCCTCGTCGAAACGCTCGAGTCGCTGCTTCGCGAGCTCGAGCATCGAGTCGGAGAGGTCGACGTCCACGTAGCGCGAGGCGCCGTGCTCGAGCGCGAGCTCGCCGATCCGCGCAGAGCCGCCGCCCACGTCCAGCACGCGCGGCGCGTCGTACTCGTCGACTACCTCGAGCGCGAACTCGCGGCGGTTGAAGAGCCCGGGACGGAGAGTCCGCTGGAGGGCGTGCTCCTCGTCGTACAGATGGTCAAACGAGAACGCCTTCTTCCGAAAGTGATCGCGAACGCGTCCCGTAGAGTCGGTCGATGTCGCCATAGGCCTGATGGTACGAGACGAGGCGATGTGTGCGCGCGACGTGCCGCAGCCGGCGTTCCACCAGCGAACGGCCGGCGTTCCGCCACGCGACGACTTTCGCCGCTGCGAGCCGCTGCTTCCGCGAGGCGCCGTGCGGCAGTTCGGCTTGCAAGCGCGGCCCGAACTCGTAGGGATGGAAGTAGACGACCGCGAGGTCGCGCAGGTTCCGTGGCGGCAACACGCGCCAGTAGCTG
>C688J18823_10003046_pt1 | contig 10584 bp, 5 predicted proteins | sample HopSoiMetagenom1_FD_18823 | JGI IMG/M metagenome (IMG submission 18823) | reverse complement strand
ATCGGTCCCTCCTCCGGCACCACCGGTTCGCCGGTCTCCGCCGCGTGCCGTTCCGCCCTCCGGATGGACCGCCACGCCACGACGCCGGCGACCAGGGTGATGAGGCCGCCGCCCCACAGCGCGATGCGCACGCCGGCGAAGGAGTAGCTGTACGGCCCGATGCTCACCGACTGATCGGTGAGCAGCTTCTCGGTCACCCAGTCCCAGAAGTCGGCCCAGAGCGGCGAGATGGTGAGCGAGATCAGGAGGCAGAGCCGGATGACCGTGTAGAGCGTCGCGAACGTGCGCCCGCGCAGCTCGTCGCTCACGCTCTCCTGCAGCACGGTGAACCCGGTGACGTACGTCGTGCCCGCACAGGCACCGACGCCACCGACCATAAGCGCCGCCGGCGCGAGGTCGGAGAACGACGCCGCCAGCACGAGGAACGCGCCGGTGCCGATCACACCGGAGCAGAACACGGTGATGCGCGGGAGCCGGCCCTGCAACCACAGCAGGGTGACCACACCGAAGGCGGCGCCGAAGCCGAGCGCCGTCATCAGCACGCCGAACGCGGCGCTCCCCCCGTTGAGCACTTCCTGCGCGAAGCTGGGCCCGAGCGGGATCATGGCACCCGCGCCGATGAGCCCGAAGCCGAGACCGAGCATCACACCACGCACGAGCGCGTGCTGCGAGACGAACTGCAGCCCCTCCTTGATCTCGCGGAAGGTCTCGGTCCAGTCGATCCGCTTCTCGTTCGAGTGGTCGCGGCGCGGGAGCGGGAGACGCCAGACGATGGCGGCGGACACGAGGAACGTCATCGCGTCGAAGATCAGCGCCAACGCTTCCTGGTCGACCTTGAACCTGGAGATCACGTCGAGATCGCCGAGGATCGTCGCCAACCCCGCGAGCAGCGAGAAGATGATCGACGCGATCGGGAACGTGCCGTAGCTCGCCGCGAGCGAGAGGGAGTTCGCGGACGACAGGTGCTCCTCGGGCACGAGGTTCGGCACCGACGCCGCCTGCGCGGGACCCCACAGGAGCGTGAGGACCTCGAGCCCGAGCGAGATGAGCAGCAGCCCGCCGAGGTTGTCGACGAACGGCAGCAGCACCAGCAGGCTGGCGCGGCCGATGTCGCACAGCACCATCACCTTGCGCCGGTCGAAGCGGTCGATGATGACGCCGCCCACGGTGCCGAGCAGGAAGCCCGGCAGCACCCGCGTGGTCATCACCAGGCTGACCGCGGCACCGGAGTTGTCGGAGACCCGCGCCGCGATGGCGAGGATGGCGATGAGGCCGATCCAGTCGCCGAGGCTGGAGACGAACTGCGCCGACCACAGCCGGAAGAACGACTTGGTCCCGAACACCCGCCACGGCGCCTCCGGCATCGGCGGCTCCGAGGCGTCGGAGGGGATGAACGGCGCCTCGCGCTGAACCGGCGGCTCGTCGGTCATCCGCGTCTACGTACCCGGAGCAGGAGGTTTCGACGCGGAACGGGACCCCCGGCTGAGGGATTTCTCGGCGGCGGGCTTCTTCGCCGCTCGCTTCTTGATCGTGCGCGCCGTCGTCGACTTCGGCGGCGCGGCCTTCTTGGCGGCCTTCTTCGTCGCCTTCGTCGCCCGTTTGGCCGGCGCCTTCTTCTTCGTGGCGGGGGCGCGCGCCGCCCGCTCGCGCAGCAGCTCGACCGCCTGGTCGAGGGTGACCGTCTCCGGGTCGGTGCCGCGCGGCACCGACGCGTTCACCGTGCCATCGGTGATGTACGGACCGAAGCGGCCGTCGAGCACGCGCACCGGTGCGCCCGACTCCGGGTGCGCGCCGAGCTCCGCCAGCGGCGGTTTGGCGACCGCGCCGCGCCGCTGCTTCGGCTGGGCGAAGATCGCGCGCGCCTCGTCGATGGTGACGCTGAACAGCGCATCCTCCGACGGCAGGCTGCGGCTGTCGGAGCCCTTCTTGAGGTACGGGCCGTAGCGGCCGTTCTGGGCGGTGATCTCCTCGCCGTCGTCGACGCCCACGACACGGGGCAACGACAGGAGTGCGAGCGCCTGCTCCAGGGTGATCGCGGTCGGGTCCATCGATGCGAACAGCGACGCCCGGTGAGGTTTGTCCTTGGAGCCGGGTTCCTGGTGGCCCAGCTGCACGAACGGCCCGAAGCGCCCGGTGAGCACGAGCACGGGGAGGCCGCTCTCCGGGTCGGTGCCGAGCTCGCGCGGACCGGTGGGGATCGCCAGCAGCTCGTCTGCCTTCTCGGGCGTGAGCTCGTCGGGCGCGAGGTCGGCAGGCACGGGGCCCTTCTCGTCGCCCCGCTCGATGTTGGCGCCGTTGGGCCACACGCGGACGATCAGCTCCTGACCGTTGCCGTCGGTCCCGATGTGGATCGCGTTCACCTCGGCCTTGTCGATCCGCGCGAGGTGCTCCTCGGCGACGAGGTCGCGCAGCCCGACCTGTCCGTTGCCGAAGTAGAAGGAGTGCAGCCACTTCTCGGCTTCACCCTCGCCGCGCGCGATCGCGTCGAGCGCCTCCTCCATCGTCGCGGTGAACTCGTAGTCGATGAGGTGGGAGAAGTAGCGCTCGAGCAGCTGCACCTTCGCGAAGGCGGTCCACGTCGGAACGAGCGCGCTGCCCTTCTTGTACACGTAGTCGCGCCGGAGGATGGTCTCGATCACCGACGCGTACGTCGACGGTCGACCGATGCCGCGGTCCTCGAGCTCCTTCACGAGGCTCGCCTCGGTGTAGCGCGCGGGTGGTTGGGTCGTGTGGCCCGACGCCCGCAGCGCGCGGCACCGGACGGTCGCCCCCTCCTCCAGCGGCGGGAGGATGGTCTCGCGGTCCTCGAGCTCGGCGTCGGGATCGTCTGCGCCCTCGACGTAGGCGCGGAGATACCCGGCGAACTCGATGGTGCGGCCGGTCGCCTGGAAGACGGCATCCTCGCCGTTGGTGGAGGTCGCGGAGAGGCGCAACGTGACCCGCCGGATCCGGGCGTCGGCCATCTGCGACGCCACCGTGCGCTTCCAGATCAGGTCGTAGAGGCGGCGTTCGTCGGTGCCGCGCAGATCGCGCGCGACGTCGTCGACCGTGTGCATGCGGTCACCCGCCGGGCGGATCGCCTCGTGTGCCTCCTGCGCGTTCTTCACCTTGCTGCGGTACTCGCGCGGCTGGTCGGGGAGGTACCCCTCGCCGTACATGGTGCGGATCTGGTTGCGGGCCGCGCTCACCGCCTGCGCGGAGAGCGTGGTCGAGTCGGTCCGCATGTAGGTGATCAGGCCGCGCTCGTAGAGGCCCTGCGCCACGTGCATCGTGCGGGCGGAGCTGAAGCCCAGCTTGCGGCCGGCCTCCTGTTGCAACGTCGACGTGATGAACGGCGCCTTCGGTCGCTCGGCGTGCGCGCGCGTCTCCACCGACGTGACCCGGAACGGCTGGTCCTGCAGGCGCGACGCCAGTGAGGTCGCGGCGTCCTCGTCGAGGAGCGCGACCTCGGCGGCCCGGTTGAGGCGCCCGGTGTCGGCATCGAAGTCGCGGCCCGACGCGAGGCGCTTGCCGTCGAGGGTGACGAGCGTCGCCGGGAAGCCGGGATCGGCGTCGCCGAACGTTCCCTCGAGATCCCAGTACGAACCGCTGCGGAAGGCCATGCGCGCCCGTTCGCGGTCGACGACGAGCCGCGTGGCGACGCTCTGGACGCGCCCGGCCGACGTGCCGGGGCCGATGCGGCGGAACGCGACGTTCGACACCTCGTAGCCGTAGAGGCGGTCGAGTGTGCGTCGACCCTCCTGCGCCTCGACGAGCTTCATGTCGAGGTCGCGCCAGTTGTCGATCGCGTCGCGGATGGCGTCGCCCGTGATCTCGTGGAACACCATGCGCTTCACGGGCACGCGCGGCTTGAGCACCTCGAGGAGGTGCCACGAGATGGCCTCGCCCTCGCGGTCCTCGTCGGTCGCGAGATAGAGCTCACTGGCGTCCTTGAGGGCGGACTTGAGCTGGGAGACGACCTGCTTCTTGTCGTCGGGCACCACGTAGATCGGGGTGAAGTGGTCGTCGACGTCGATGCCCAGCCGGCGGACCTCGGGCTTCGTGACGTTCTTGGGCGCGTACTTGGCGCCCCGGGGAAGGTCGCGGATGTGACCCACGCTCGCCATCACCGTGTACCGGTCCGCGCCGAGGAAGCCCGCGATGGTCTTGGCCTTCGCGCCGGATTCCACGATCACGAGTGGTTTTGCCACGTGGGTTCCTAGCTCCTGGCTGCCGGGGGCGGGTGCGGGTGCGAGCCGTCCAGTGTGGTCGCAGGGCGGGGTCGGGGAACGTATCGGCGCCGGAGAGTGCTGCGATGGACGGCCGCTGTCAACTCCGCACGTCAACGGAGCGTGAGGCGTCGGCGTCTATCCTGCGCCGTCGTGCACCTGCTCTCGACGATTCTCGCGCTCAGCCTGGACCCGAAGGAGATCCTCAACGATCTGAGCCCCTACGGCGAGATCGGGCTGATGCTCATCATCTTCGCCGAAACCGGGCTGCTGGTCGGATTCTTCCTCCCGGGCGACTCACTCCTCTTCACCGCCGGCATCCTCGCCAACCAGGGCAAGCTCAACCTGGCGGCCGTCCTCCTCGGGTGCTTCGCCGCCGCCGTGCTCGGCGACCAGGTCGGCTTCACCCTGGGGCAACGGGTGGGCCCGCGCCTCTTGCGGCGCCCCGACTCGAGGCTGTTCAAACGGGAGTACATCGACCGCACCGAGGACTTCTTCGACCGTCACGGGGCGAAGACCATCGTCCTCGCCCGCTTCGTGCCCGTCGTGCGGACGTTCGCGCCCGTCGTGGCCGGCATCGGCAAGATGACCCGACGCACGTTCATCAGCTTCAACGTGATCGGCGCGTTCCTCTGGGTGTTCGGCGTGACGCTCGCCGGCTACTTCCTGGCGGACGCGATCGGCGACTCGATCGACACGTACCTCTACCCGCTCATCGCCGCCATCATCGTCGTGTCGCTGATCCCGCCGTTCATCGAGTGGCGCAAGGCCAAGCGCCAGGCGCCCCGCGGCTACACGCAGGCCCAGGTCGAGGCCGAAGCCGCCGCCCTCCACAAGGTCGTCGAAGAAGACTGACCGACCGCTCGCGCCGTCCCGCTCCGGACCGGCGTCGGCAGATGGGGGCGCCGGTTCGTTCTTCGCGGAGCGGCTATTCGCCGGCGGAGGCGCCTTCGGGGAGGCCGTGCTCGGCCATGGCGTCGGCGACGATCCCGGACTCTTCACCGAAGGCGCCGGTCTTGCGCTTCGAGAAGAGCACCGCGGCGATGAGCACGATCAGGCACACGCCGGCGATGACGTACCGGATGTCGTCGTTGCGCAGGCTGATGATGGCCGGCAGCACGAGCAGCGACACCAGGTTCATCACCTTGATGAGCGGGTTGAGCGCGGGCCCGGCGGTGTCCTTGAACGGGTCGCCGACGGTGTCGCCGATCACGGCCGCCCGGTGCGCCTCCGACCCCTTGCCGCCCTCGTTGCCGTCCTCGATGTACTTCTTGGCGTTGTCCCACGCGCCACCGGCGTTGCTCAGGTAGTTGGCCATCAGCTGACCGGTGAGGATCACGCCGGCGAGGAACGCACCGAGGGCGTAGAAGTTCACCCCGAACCCGATGATGAGCGGTGTGAGCACTGCGAGCAACGCGGGGGTGGCCAGCTCGCGCAGCGACGCGGCGGTGCAGATGTCGATCACCGGGCCGTAGTCGGGCTTCTTCGTGCCGGCCATGATCTTGCCGTCGCGGAACTGGCTGCGCACCTCCTGCACGACGACGCCCGCGGTACGGCCGACGGCGCGGATGGCGAGCGCCGAGAACAGGAACGACACCGAGCCGCCGATCAGCAGGCCGATGAACACCTTGGGGTTCGCCAGGTTGATCTGGGTCAGGAAGTTGTTGAACAGCTTGTTGCCGGTGAGGCCCTTGAGCGGGTCGAGCTCGCCGCCGATCGTCTCGACGTACGAGGCGAACAGCGCCACCGATGCGATCACGGCGGAACCGATGGCGAAGCCCTTGGTGACGGCCTTGGTGGTGTTGCCCACCGCGTCGAGGCTCACCATGATGCGCTCGGGCTCGCCCTCGAACTCGCCGGACATCTCGGCGATGCCCGCCGCGTTGTCGGCGACCGGCCCGAAGGTGTCCTCCGAGACGATGACGCCGGTGGTGGCGAGCATGCCCATGCCGGTCAGGGCGACCATGTAGAAGGTGAATTGGATGTTGCCGTCGCCGAGCCAGATGCCGACACCGAGGGCCAGTGCGATGCAGATGATGGCGTAGACGCTCGACTCGAGGCCGGAGCTCGTGCCCGACAGCACGACCGTCGCAGGCCCCGTGCGCGACGCCTCGGCGATCTCACGTACCGGCGACGTCTCCGTGCTGGTGAAGTACTCGGTGAGCCGGCTCAGCAGCTGCGCGAGCACGAGACCGGTGATGACCGCTCCGAAGCACTTCCAGCCGGCGTCGAACTTGTCGTTGCCGACATAGCCGAAGGCGACGACGGCGGTGCCGACGACGGTGAGCAGGCCAGCGGTGATGAACCCGCGGTTGATCGGTGCCATCGCCGACTTGTCGCGGTCGGTGGCCCGCACCGCGAACACCCCGCAGATCGAGGCCAGCACACCGATGGCGCGGGCGGCGAGCGGGAAGATGAGCCCGAGCGCCGGGTTGAGGCCGATCGACTTGAACGCGGCGACGCCCAGGATGATCGAGGCGACGAGGGTGACCTCGTAGCTCTCGAAGAGGTCGGCAGCCATGCCGGCGCAGTCGCCGACGTTGTCGCCCACGTTGTCGGCGATCGTGGCCGGGTTGCGCGGGTCGTCCTCGGGGATCCCGGCTTCGACCTTGCCGACGAGGTCGGCGCCGACGTCGGCCGCCTTGGTGAAGATGCCGCCGCCGACCCGCAGGAACAGGGCGAGCAGCGACCCTCCGAACCCGAACCCGATGAGGATCGCGGACGCGGTGTTCTGGAAGATCATGATGATGACCGTCGCCCCGAGCAGCCCCAGGCCGACGGTGAACATGCCGGCGACGCCACCGGTGCGGAACGCGACCCTGAGCGCCCCGGGCAGCGAACCCGAGCGGGCCGCGGCCGCGGTGCGGACGTTCCCACGCACCGCGAGGCTCATGCCGATGAACCCGGTGAGGCCGGACAGGAAGCACCCGGCGACGAACGCCAACGTCCGGAACAGCCCCGACTGCGCGAACGACAGGCCCGACGACGCGTTCGGCGATGCCAGCAGCGGCTTCGTGACCTCGGTCGACGTCACGAACACGACGATCGCCAGCGGGATGAGGATCACCGCGATCGTCTTGAACTGGCGCCGCAGGTAGGCCATCGCGCCCTCTTGGATCGCCCGTGCGATCTCGATCATCGACGGCGTCCCCTCGTCGGCGGCGAGGACACCCCGCATGAGGTAGAAGCCGACGACGATGGCCAGCAGAGCCGTCACGGCGGAGAAGATGAGCCAGAACCAGGCCTCCGCATTGAGGGTGAAGACCTGGTAGCCGCCTTCCGCAGCCAAGCTGATCATGGAGTCCATTCCTGTCGAGGGGTGGTCGGGGGTGGAGGTGAACCGGCGCCCGGGACGGTCGTCCGCCGCAGCGAAAGCTAGGGAAAACTAGGGGTTCGGGCTCGCCTGAGTCCAATCTTGCGGCGCGACCGCGGGTCGCCGCGGCGTCACTCGAGGTGGTACGGCAGCGACGTCACCACGGTGCCCTTCCGGAACAGGAGTCGTCCCTTCAGCAGCAGCGCGGTCTGGTTGTGGAGCAGGTTTCCCCACCAGTGCCGGACGACGAACTCGGGGAGCAGCACGGTGATGACGTCGTTCTCCCAGCGGGCGTCGAGCTCGTCGATGTAGCGCAGGATTGGGCGCGTGAGCTCGCGGTACGGCGAGTAGACGATCTCGAGCGGGACGTCGATGCGGAACTCCTCCCATGCCTCCTCGAGCTGCTCCTGCTCCTCTTCGTCGGACACCACCGACACCGCGACCAGGTGGTTGGGCGACAGCGAGCGTGCGTAGGCCAGCGCCTCCAGCACGCCCCGGTGCACACCGCCCACGAGCACGACGACGGTGTGGTTCATGTTGCGTGGCCTGTAGTCGGGCGTGACGCGCAAGCCGTCGGCGACGGTGCGGTAATGGCGCTTGATCGCCTTGAACCCCACGACGATCACCGGGATCACGACGAGGGGCACCCATGCGCCGCTCGTGAACTTCGTCCCTCCCACGATGAGGAGGACGATGAACGTGGCCACCGCGCCGACCGCGTTGATCACGACGTTCCGCTTGTAGCCGCGCTCGCGCTCCTTCTGGTGGTGTCGCACCATCCCGGCCTGCGACAAGGTGAAGGAGAGGAACACGCCCACCGCGTACAACGGGATCAGCGCGTTCGTCTTGCCGCCGAAGGCGATGATCAGCGCACCGGCCGCGGCGGCGAGCACGATCACGCCGTTGGAGAAGACGAGCCGGTCGCCCCGGTTGGCGAGCTGCCTCGGCAGGTAGCCGTCGCGGGCGATGATCGACGACAGGCGCGGGAAGTCGGCGTAGGCGGTGTTCGCCGCGAGGGTGAGGATGGCGGCGGTCGCGAACTGCAACACCACGTAGAGCACGGTGCCGCTCCCGAACACCGCGGTCCCGAGCTGCGACATCACGGTGGTCTTCTCCGTCGGATAGGGCCCGAGGCGGTGGGCGAGGATCTGCACTCCCATGAACAGTGAGCCGAGGATCACGCCCATCCAGACGAGGGTCGCCGCGGCGTTCTTGGATTCCGGTCGCCGGAACGCGGGGACGCCGTTGGAGATGGCCTCCACGCCGGTGAGCGCCACCGCGCCGGACGAGAACCCCTTCAACAGGATGAACACGCTCAACTCGCCCCCGATGAGCTGCCCACCTTCCGCTTTGAACGGCAATGCGTTGATGTGGTGGATGTCGTCGAGCACGAAGCTGCGGAACAGGCCGTAGCTCACGAGCGCGCCGAGGATCGCGATGTAGATGTAGGTGGGGACGGCGAAGATGCGGCCCGACTCCTTGATGCCGCGCAGATTGGCGATGCTGATGAACACGATCAGGATCAGACCGAGCGCGACGCGGTGTTTCTGCAGGTCCTGGAACGCCGGGATCGAGACGATGGCGGCGACACCGGCGGAGATCGACACCGCGACGGTGAGGATGTAGTCGACCAGCAGCGACGCGCCGGCGACCAGCGACGGGTTCTCGCCGAGGTTCTCGCGACTGACGACGTAGCTGCCGCCGCCGCTCGGGTAGGCGAAGATCGTCTGGCGGTAAGACGTGATGACGATCGTGAGCAGGATGGCGACGGCGACGCCGATCGGGATGAGCCTGCTGAGGCCGAGCGCCAGGCTGGAGCCACCCACCGCCACGACGAAGAGGATCTCCTCCGTCGCGTACGCGGTCGACGAGATGGCATCGGAGGAGAACACCGCGAGCGCGATGGTCTTCGGGATGCGCTGGTGTTCCATCTCGGTCGTGGCCAGCGGCCGACCGACGAGTACCCGCTTGACGAATGCCACGTCGTCGGTTCCTCCGAGCCCTGGGAACGACCGGCAACCGACAGCTTGCCATCCCGCTCCAGCCCGTCACCGATCCGCGCGAGCCGCGGATCGTGGTTCCGGTCCGCCGTCGACGATTTCGAGTCGAGCGGTGAGTACCGGTACCCTCTGGCGCCAGGCGTCGGAGGGAGACATCCGTGCACGTCGTCGTAGTCGGTTGTGGACGCGTCGGCAGCGAGCTGGCGCTCGGCCTCGAGCGGAGCGGCCATTCGGTCGCGGTGATCGACAAGAACGCTGACGCGTTCCGCAAGCGTCTTCCCGAGGACTTCGCCGGTCAGAAGGTGGTCGGGTTCGGCTTCGACCGCGACCACCTCATCGAAGCCGGCATCGAGCGTGCGGGTGCGGTCGCCGCGGTGACCAGCGGTGACAACTCGAACATCCTCACCGCCCGCATCGCCCGCGAGAACTTCGCCATCGACCGCGTCGTCGCCCGGATCTACGACCCGCGGCGGGCACTGATCTACCAACGGCTCGGCATCCCGACCGTCGCCACCGTCTCGTGGACGACCGACCAGGTGATGCGCCGCCTGCTGCCGACCGACGACCAGCCCCACGAGTGGCTCGACCCGAGTGGCAAGGTCTGCCTGCTCGACTACCCGATCCCGACGAAGTGGGCGGGCAAGAAGTTGGCGGCATTGAGCGAGCCGGGGGTGTTCTGGCTCGTCGCCATCACGCGGCTCGGCTCGGCGCAGGTGAGCACGCCGAGCGCGATCGGGCAGGACGGCGACATCCTGCACTTCGCGGCCGACGTCTCTGCGCTCGACATGCTGCGCGACCGCCTGGAGCACGGCGAGGAGCACCACTGATGCGGGTAGCGATCGCGGGCGCGGGCAACGTGGGCCTCTTCATCGCCAACGACCTGCGCGCCGCCGACCACCAGGTGCTCATCATCGAGCAGAGCCCCGCGGTGGTGAAGCGGTCGCAGACGACCGACGACGGCATCGACTGGCACGTCGCCGACGCCTGCGAGGTCAACTCGCTCCGCGCCGCCGGCCTCGATTCCTGCGACGTCGTCGTCGCCGCCACGGGTGACGACGAGGAC
>C688J18823_10003045_pt1 | contig 10584 bp, 11 predicted proteins | sample HopSoiMetagenom1_FD_18823 | JGI IMG/M metagenome (IMG submission 18823) | reverse complement strand
ACATCGCGAAAGAAGGCGTGTGGCTCGCCAAGGCCGGCTTCGGCGCGGTGAAGACGCCTTACGACTATGCCCCGATGATCGCCTGGGCGAAGAAGCACGGCATGGTGACGATGGTGCACACCGGAGGCTCGTCGATTCCCGGCTCCTCGGGCATCTGGGCCGACCACCTGATCAAGATGCAGCCCGACGTCTCGTTCCACGTCAACGGCGGACCGGTGGCGATGCCAGACGAAGATTTTCCGCGCATCGTCAACGAATCGAAGATCAACCTGCAGGTCTGCACCGCCGGCAACCTGCGCACCACGCTGCTCCTTTGGAAGCTGGTGAAGGATGCGAAGCAGACCGATCGCTTCCTCATCGCCACCGACACGCCGACCGGCTCCGGCATCATGCCGCTCGGCATGATGTACACCATCACGCATCTGGCGAGCCTGACCGACATGCCGGTCGAGACGGCGATTGCCGCCGCCACGGGCAATAACGCGGTGGTCTATCGCCTGAACTGTGGCTTCCTCAAGCCCGGCAAGGACGCCGACGTCGTCATCCTCGACGCCTGCGTCGGCGGCTCGAAGAAGAACGCGCTCGACGCCCTGCGCAACGGCGATATCGCCGCAGTGGGTGGGGTGATCACTGACGCCATCCCACGCTTCATCGGCCGCAGCCGCAATACGCCGGCCCCGAACCGCCGGATCCGCGTCGCCGAATGCCGCGTGCCGATGGACTTCTCGGGCGTCGCGCATTGATGAGCTACAAGATCCGCAGCTGGCTCGCCTTCGCCGAGGAAATCCTCGCCAACGAGACNGGCCAGNCCGCCGANGGCGCGCCGGTGCGNAAGTTCGCCNTCGTGTGCGTGCTCGACAATCCGTACGCCGGCCGCTTCAGCCAGGATTTGTCTTTGCTGGTGAAAGACTCGCCGAGCCTNGGCAAGGAGTTCGGGCGCCGGCTAANCGCTTTGGCCGGCGGCGAAAAAATCGCNAGCTACGGCAAGGCNTGCATCGTCGGCGTGGANGGGGAATACGAGCACGGCAACGCGCTNCTCACCACGGCCTTNGCCGATCCGNTGCGCGACGCCGTCGGCGGCGGCAAGGCGTGGATCTCGTCGAGCGGCAAGCGCGGCGGGCCGGGNACCACGATCGACGTGCCGCTCGCGCACAAGGACGCGCTCTATGTGCGCTCGCACTACGACACGATGAGCATCACGCTGCACGACGCGCCGATGCCGCGCGAGATCGCGGTCATCTTCTGCGCCGCGACCCGCGGCCGACTGCACGCGCGCCTCGGCGGCCTGGCGCCAAAGGACATCCAGGGCAAGGACGGCTTGCGCTAGATCAGCGTCGTGAGGTAGAGCGAGAGCCAGGGAACGTACGTCACGATGATCAGCGCGACAAGCGCCACCAGGACGAACGGGATCACGCCCATATAGATCGCGCCGACCGGCGCGCGCGTCAGCGCCTGCACGACGAAGATGTTCAGCCCGAACGGCGGGTGGAACATGCCGATGGCGAGGTTGAGCGCCATGATTACGCCGAAATGGATGAGATCGATGCCATAGGCCTTGCAGATCGGCACGAGGAGCGGCGTGAGGATCAGGATGGCGGAGGCGGGGTCGATCACGCAGCCGACGATCAACAGGAAAATGTTGATTGCCATCAGCACGGCCCACGGGCTGTCGGCGATGGCCCGCACGAACTCCACCGCCGCCTGCGGCACGCCGTTCACGGTCAGGATCCAGGAGAACACGCCCGCGGCGGCGACGATGATCATGATCTGCGCCGTGAGATACATCGAGTTCACCCCCACGTTCCACAGCTCGCGCCAGCTGAGCTCGCGGTGGATGAACTTGGCGACGAATATGCCGTAGACGCACGCGACACCGGCGGCTTCCGTCGGCGCGAAGATGCCGCCATAGATGCCGCCCAGGATGACCGCCGGGCCGCCGAGCGACCAGGCGCCGCGGCGCGTGGCGATGACGAAGGTGCGCCAGCCGACGGCCTCCGTATCCTGCACGCGGTTGCGGTGCGCGTAGTACACGACGTAAACGCCATTCAACAGCGCGAGAAGCAGGCCGGGAATCACGCCGGCGATGAAGAGCCGCGCCACCGACTGCTCGGCCGCCGCGCCGTAGAGGATCATGGAGATCGACGGCGGGATCATGATGTCGATCGCGCCGGTCGCGGAAATGATGCCGGTGGCAAAGCGCAGCCCGTATTTCTCGCGCAGGCCGGGATAGGTGAAGCGGCCGATCGCCGCCACCGTGGCGGGCGCGGAGCCTGAAACGGCGCCGAACACGGTCGACGCCCCGATGGTGGTGAGGCCCTGCGCGCCGCGCACGCGGCCGATGATCGACATGCACCACTCGAGGATGCGCTTCGACATGCCGCCAACGCCCATCACCTCCCCGGCAAAGAGGAAGAACGGCACGGCGAGGAGCGAGAACTTGTCGATCGCGCCGAAGAGCGCCTGGTGCGTCACTGCGTACGGCACGTTCATGAAGAACATCAAGAGGCACGCCGACGCGGCGAGCAGGATGACGAAGATCGGGAAGCCGAGGAGGAGGAGGACGACCGGGAAGGCGAGGACGAACCAGCTCATCGGCTAGTCGAAGGTGCCGAAGGTGTCGGTGACCTGCTTCTGCACCGCCGCGGTCTCGCTGCCGAAGACGTTGCGCACATACTGCGGCAGCCGCAGCAGCACCGCGAGCAGCATGCCGGCGAAGCCGAGCAGGACCGCCACGTGCGCCGCCGCCATCGGGATCTCGGCCGCGACGCTGCGCTGGTCTATCTGGCGCGCCATGCTCGTCACCGTCCACGACTGCACGATCATGAAGCAGCAGACCGCCGCGAACACGGCAACGGTGATCGCGTTCAGGATCACGCTCGCCGGCGGCGGGATGCGCGCCGAGATGAGATCCATCTTGATGTGGCGGCCTTCCCAGGTGACGAGCACCGCGCCGAGGAAGACCGACCAGACCATGAGATAGGACAGGATCTCCTCGGCCCAGATGACCGGCTCGCTCAGGAGGTAGCGGCCGGCGATGTTGGCGAAGTTGATCGCGATGGAAACGAAGATGGCGCAGCCCACGATCACCCGCACTCCGGTGATGAGGATGTCCTCCAGGCGGCTTAGGTTTGGCATGGACTACTGGACCGTGATCTTCGCGTCGCGGATCACTTTTCCCCAGCGCTCGCGCTCCTGCGCGACCGCCTCGGCCATCTCGCGCGGCGTGTTGCCGACCGGATCGGCCTGCAGCTCGGTGAGCAGCTTCTGGAAATCCGGCTCGCGCACCGCGCGTGCGATGCCGGCTGAGAGCTTGGTCGCGATCTCCATCGGCGTGCCGGGCGGCGCGACGTATGCCATCCAGGTCTCGGAGTGGAAGCCTGGCAGTCGCTCGGCGATGGCCGGCACGTCGGGAAATGCTGGCACGCGCTTGGCGCCGCCGACGCCGATCAGCTTCAGCTTGCCGGCCTTCACGTGCGGCATGGCGGTAATCAGGTTGTCGAACATGAGATCCACCTGTCCGCCGAGGAGGTCGGTCATCGCCGGCGCCGTGCCTTTGTACGGGACATGGGTGAGGTTGATCGACGCCATGGACTTGAGGAGCTCGACGCTCAGGTGCGAGATGGTGCCGCTGCCTTGCGAGGCGACATTGACGCGCCCTGGCTGCGCGCGGGCCTGCGCGATCAGCTCATCGAGCGTCGAGGCGGGAAACTTCGGCGTCGCGAGCAGCACGTTCGGATACGCCGCGATGATGCTCACCGGGACGAAACGCGACGGATCGAACGCCAGCGGATAGAGAAGCGGGTTCACGGTGAGGATGTGCGGCGGCGTGGCGAGCAGCGTGTAGCCGTCGGGCTCCGCGCGGTAGACGAGCTCCGCGCCGAGGTTGCCGCCGGCGCCGGCGCGGCTCTCGACGATGAACTGCTGGCCGAGGCTCGCCGAGAGCTTCTGCGCCGTGGTGCGCGAGAGGAGATCCGCCGTGCCGCCGGGCGGGAAGGGCACGATGACGCGCACCGGCTTTGTCGGATACGACTGCGCGAGCGCGCTGCCCGTCACCAGCATGAAAAGCCACAGCCATCTCATAGCGCTTTCAGCTCCTCGTAGACCGAGTCGGCGATCGACACGCTCTCGCGCTGCGCGGCCGCCTTGCGCGCGCCACGCTCGCCGGGCATCAGGATCTCGTCGCCTGGCAGCTGCCGCAGATCCTTTGCCAGGCGTGCCACCTCGGTGCGGAAGACGTCCGGCGCCACGAAGCGCGCGACGTCGATCGCGATCACCAAGCCATTCTGCCGGTGGCGGCGGCTCTGCGCAGTGCGCTCCAGCGATTCGGCCAGGATCGGGTTCGACACCAGCAGGCTCGCCAGGCACTCGAACATGAAGCCGAGCCCGGAGCCCTTCGGCCCGCCGAGCGGCAGCGGGATGCTGGCCTTGCCTGCGTCCACCGTCGCTTCTCCATCCGCGGTGAGCGCGACACCGTCCGGTATCGACTTCCCGGTGCGGCGCGCCTGCGCCAAGGCCCCCATCGAAATCATGCTCGACGCCATGTCGAGCGCGAATGGCTCTTCCTCGCCCGGCACGGCGATGGAGAGCGGCGCGGTGGATACGCCAGCAGCGCGCGCGCCGTGATAGGCCATCAGGGGCGACGAGGTGCCGAGCGCGATGGCGGCAAAACCCTCGCGCGCCGCGGCCTGCGTGTAATAGCCGAGCGCGGCGCTATGAGTGGTGTGCTTCACCAGCGCAAGGCCCACGCCGGCGCTGCGCGCCTTCTCGCACGCGGCGCGCGTGCCTTCCATCATCGCGATCGGACCGGCCGCGCGACCGGCGTCGAGCACCACGGCCGCCGCTGTTTCCAGTTCGATCTTCATTGAAGGCGCCGGATTCAGGTCGCCTTTGCCGATGAAGCGCACGTACTGCGCCACGCGCATCACGCCATGCGTGCCCATGCCGCGCAGGTCGGCCCACACGAGGACATCGGTCGTCAGCGCCGCATGCGCCGCGCTCATGCCGTTGCGCTCGAAGATGCCGTGGACCAGCGCCCGCAGCGCCGCAGGCGCGAGCGTCATCGCGCGGGGAAATGCAACGCGAGCCAATCGCGCAGCAGGTTGATGACGATGGCGTTGCTCTCGGCGAACATGAAGTGGTCGACGCCGGCGACGAGGTGCAGGTCCGTCGGCTGACCGGCGAGCGCGAAGAGATCGACCGACTGCTCGGTCGGCGTGACGGTGTCGTTGGCCGGATGCAGGAGAAGCAGCGGCCGCGGCGCAATCTTTCCGACCACGTCGTTGGCGCGGAAGGCGTACATGCTCTCCACTACTTCGAATGGGAACTCGAGGATCGAGCCACGCGCGAGGTTGTGCCGCAGCTCGGGGCGGATCGGCACGATGTCGTAGCGCGGCACCATCATCGTCTCGCCGCGCGCCTTGCGCTTGCGGCCTTCCTCCATCATCGCCTTGAACTTGGCCCACGCTTGCGGCGGCTCGTGCTGCTTCCTGAACTTCTTTACGCCATCGCCCCAGCCGCCGGAGGAGATGCACGCGGCGATGCGCTGGTCCACGCCGGCGGCATACACCGCTACCGCCGCACCGAAGCTGTGGCCGATGACGCCGACCCGGCTCACGTCCTTGCGAGCGGAGAGAAACCCCAGCGCAGCCCGCGTGTCCTCGACCTGCTCGAGGCAGATGGTGCGCCCGCGCGCGCCCTGGGAATCGCCGCAGCCGCGCATGTCGAAGCGCAACGTGATGTAGCCCAGCCGGGTGAGCAGGTCGGCGACGGTGGTGACGTTGCCGCCGTCCTTGTTGCTGCCGAAGCCGTGCAGCACGAGGAAGGCGGCGCGGCGCTCGTCGCTCTTTAGATCTTCCGGCGTCTGCACGACGCCGGCGAGCTCGAGGCCGCTCGAAACGAATTGCACGCGTTGTTTCACCCGTGCGAGCATAAACCATGCGTTTATTCCTGCTAACGCTCGTTCTGCAATTCGGACTTGCCTCGGCGCAGACCTATCCCACCAAGGCGCTCAAGCTGGTGACGCCTTTCCCTCCCGGCGGCTCCGCCGACGTGATCGCGCGCCTCGCCGCCGATCGATTGAGCGAAAGCCTCGGCCAGCCCGTGGTGGTCGACAACCGGCCGGGCGCCGGCGGGCTCGTCGGCAACGAATACGCCGCCAAGCAGCCGTCGGACGGCTACACGCTGCTCCTCATCACCGGCGCGTATCCGGTGCAGGGCGCGATGCTGAAGTCGCTGCCATTCGACCCGCTGCGCGACATCGCGATGGTGTCGGTGCTCACGTCGTACCCGTTCGTGATCAGCGTGCTGCCGGACTCGCGCTTCAAGACGCTGCAGCAGCTCATCGCCGAGGCGAAAGCCAATCCGGGCAAGCTGAACTACCCGTCCTCCGGCATCGGCACCGTGCACCACCTCTCCGGCGAGCTCCTCTGCGCGATGGCCGGCATCGACATGACCCACGTGCCTTTCCGCGGCGGCGCGAGCCCGCTCACCGAGTTGCTCGGCGAGCGCGTCGATCTGCTGCTGGAAGCAATGACGCTCTCCATCGGCCAGATCCGGTCGGGAAAGCTGCGTGCGCTCGCTGTCACGTCCAAGGAGCGCTGGAAGGCGCTACCGGACGTCCCGACGGTGAACGAAACGCTTCCCGGCTACGAGGTGATTTCCTTCATCGGCCTAGGCGCTACCGGCGGCACGCCGGCGCCGATCATCGAGCGCCTGAACGCCGAGGTGCGCAAGTTCCTGGCGAAGCCGGAGACCGCGAAGCGCTTCATCGAGCTCGGCGGCGAGCCGCGCGCCACCAGCCCGGAGGAGATGCGCTCCTTCATCGAGCGCGACATCGCCCGCTGGAAGGGCGTCATCGAAGCGCGCAAAATCGAGCGTCAGTAACCGCGCCATCAGACCAGGGAGGGGAGATGGACCGTCGCCGAGCTGTGAACGTGCTGCTGGGGCTGGGAGGTGCATGCATCGCGCTTCCGTCTCGGTCGCAACCAACGCCTTCCAAACGACCGCGTGTCGGGATCCTCTGGCATGCCGCGAGCGCGGAAGAGGAAGGGCCTTACTTCCGTGGCCTGATGGAAGGATTCCGCAATCTCGGTTACATCGAAGGCCGCAGCATCGCCTTCGAGCATCGATTCCCCAACGAAGTGCCGGAACGCTTCGCGAGCATGGCGGCCGAGCTCGTCGGCCTGAGCATCGATGTACTGATCGGGGTCGGAGCGTCGTCATCGCAATACGTGAAGGCCGCGACGAGCAGTATTCCGACCATCTTCATGTACGTGCCCGACCCCGTCGGCAGCAAGCTGGTGGCGAGCCTCGCGCGGCCCGGCGGAAATACCACCGGACTTACCAATTCCGCGGTCGAGCTCACCGAAAAGCGCCTGCAGTACCTGAAGGAGCTGAACCCCGCGCTATCGCGAGTCGGTTTGCTCGTTAATCCAAACGCGAAGGTCTCCGTGCTTTACGCCGACGAAGCGCGCGCCGCTTCCAGGAAATTCAACCTCGATCTGCAGATCTTCGAGGCCGGCACGCTGGCCGCCTTGCCGAGCGCCTTCGAGGCGATGAGCAAGGGCGGCATCCAGGCGCTTGCGGTGAACTCCGAAGGGCTTTTCTTCCAGGGCCGTACAACGCTCGCGAAACTCGCCATCGGACAAAGGCTGCCCAGTTGTGTTTGGTCGCGCGAAGCACTCGAGGCCGGTGCGCTGATGTCGTACGGGCCGGACCAGATCGAGATCTCGCGCCGCGTCGCTTCCGTAGCCGACAAGATCCTCAAGGGCAGCAAGCCCGGCGACATTCCGGTCGAGCAGCCCACCAAATTCGATTTCCTGATTAACGACAAAACTGCCGCGGCGATCGGCGTGAAGATTCCGCCGAGCCTGCTCGCCCTTGCGACAGAAGTGATTCGCTAACCGAGCGGGCCGAGGAAGGGTTCGCCCAGAAACGTATCGCTCTGCGCCGGCACCGACTGCGGCCAGCTCTGGTTGTCCACCTTCGTGCGCAAGTGCGCAGGGCGCGGTTTGCCATCCCAGCCGATCTGCTCCATGTAGTAATAGAGCTGGAAGGCGTGGCCGTCGGCGTCGATGGCGAAGGCGCTGTAGTCGATTCCTGGAAACAATTCGTTCGGCAGGTGGCGCACTTTCACGCCACTCGCCTGCAGGAAGGCGATTGCATCGCGCAGCTGCCGATAGCTGCCGACCTGGATGCCGAAGGACATCAGGGTGGAATCGACGTTCAGCTCGAGCTCATCGCGCAGGGCAACCGGGTAGAGCGCCATGCTGTGGTGCTCGGTGTTCGCGCGCAGGAATACGCAGCGGTGGCCGCGGTATTCGACCTCCTCGGTCACCGTGAGGCCGAGGTCGTCGCGGTAGAAAGCGGTCATCGCGTCCAGGTCGGAGACGAACAGGCGCACCGGCCCGTGCCGCACGATCTTGAACGGACGCGCGAGGAGCACGCCGTCGACGTCGTACTTCTCCTCGCCGAGCTCCGCCCCGCGCAGGCCCTTCTGCACCGCGATGCCTTCCCTGGTCGCCTGCATGACCTCCGCGAGCTCCGACTTGTGCGGCAGCTGCGGCGGCTTGGTGTAGCGCACGCCGTACATCTCGCGCGGCTTCGAGTAACCGTCCCAGCCGATCTGCTCGATGCCGTAATAGAGCTCGTTGACGTGGCCTTCGGGATCCGGCGGATAGAAATGCCAGTTCGATCCCGGCAGGTCGCGCCCGGCGCGGCGGATCGGCTTGCCGCGCTTCGTGAACCAGTCGAATGCCTCCGAGATCTCGCGCAGCGAGCCGACCTGCCAGGTGATCTGGTTGATCGCGCCCTGCGGATTCTTCGCCCATTCGTTCATCGCCGCGTAGGCGCCGCGCGGGAAGAAGACGAAAGAGTGGTGATCGGTGCCGTGGCGCGCGAAGTAGCCGACGGTCGGTCCGACTTTCGCGCGCAGCTCTTCCGGCAGGCGCGGCGCGAAGTCGAGCGGGTCGGAGATGCGGAAGCCGAGGAGGCGGCAATAGAGATCCTTGCTGCGCTCGGGGTCGCTGACATTCACGCCGAAATGGCCGAGGCGGCGGATGCGGAATGGCCGCGCCAGCTGCACGCCGCCTACGTCGAAACGGACTTCCTCTCGCTTCATGATGACCTCTTGTCGCCGAACGGCGTTCCCGCTGTCGCCGATAGTGGAACTGGCGACGTGGCATGTTCCCCCATTTTGCCGACCCGGCGGGATTCGCGCGAGGGGCAGCGTATAAAGGCCGATGCCCTTCTGCAAGATCGTTTATGTGAAAAACCGCGGCCAAGGCGGCTGGCGCTGGCAAGGCGTCACCGCGCAAGGCGCCCCCGCGAGCTCCGAGCGCGCTTACGAGCTTTTCTATGAATGCGTGATGGCCGCGCGGGCCAGCGGCTACTCGCCGACGCCCGAGCTCAAGTGCTCGTAGCCGAGCGGCCGCCCGTCGCGGCGGAGGAGTTCATGCGCCGGCTGCTACGCGATGGGATCGATATCGAAGCGGTGTGGTCCGTGGGCCACGGCGCCGACCCCGACGCAGAGCAATCCGACAGGGAGGAGCTCCTCGTCTTCGCCGATCCGGCGACGCTCGCCCACCTGCGCAAATGCGACAACCTGCGCGATGCCCGCGTCGCGCTCCTCGTAGTGACCGACGGCGACTCGTTCGAGAATGCCTGGGGCGCGCCGCCCATGTCGGGCTCCCTCGCGCGCTGGGCCTGGCGCGAAGGATCGCCCGGCCAGGCCTACTACGACGAATCGCGCTGGTCGGCGGCGCCGGAGGAAGTCGGCAGCGTGGTGCGCGTGCGCCGCAAGGCGTTCCTGCTTTGGCAGCGCAACCACTGATAGCGTACGCGGTACCTGATTATCCCGTCAGGAAATACTTAGGTACCTAATGACCCCTTTGCCGACCTCGGGCACGCGCTCGAGGCCGAGCAAAGCATCCCGCAGCTCGCGCACCTGCTTGGCCGGCACCGTGTGCGTCGCCAGCTTCTCGAACTTGCCGACGATCTCCTCCGGCGACGCGAAGTTCTGGTCACCGCCTCGCGGCGTCTCGGCGCTGCGCTCCAATCGCTGTCCATTCTTGAGCTGCACCGCAACCCGCACCGCGTGACGGTGCTTCGCGCCGCGCGCGGTGATGGCCGGGTCTTCGCGCACCTCGACCCGTTGGGCGAGCGCGATGCGCTTCGCGTCGTTTTCCGCCCCGGGCTTGAACTGGTCGACGAACACATCGCCTTCCAATAGCAGCGTGGCGACGCAGAAGGGCAGGTTGAGCTGCGCGGAGGTCATGCCCTTCGGCTCGTACTTCCAGCCGACGTGCTCCGCGGTGACCTGCGAGCCGTGCACCACGACCCGCTCCACATCTTCTACGTCGAAGCGATGCTCCGCGCGCAACGCATTCAGAGCGTCGAGCGTGGTGTGATTGCTGCCGACACAGGCGTAGAACTTGAGCGCCACGCCCATCGTCTGCCACGTGCTGCCGAGCCCGGCGGTCAGCTCCTCCAGCTTGAAGCGATCCCGCGAGCGGGAGAACGTGGTGCAGAAGCCGCCGTATTCCGCTTCGAACACGTTCTCGATGCCGGTGAAGCCCTGCTGCGCGA
>C688J18823_10003044_pt1 | contig 10586 bp, 5 predicted proteins | sample HopSoiMetagenom1_FD_18823 | JGI IMG/M metagenome (IMG submission 18823) | reverse complement strand
CTCGTTGGATTGAGCCGGCAGGCGAGCGGATCAGTGGTCGGGTTAACGAGCAGCTGCAGATTGAGAACGCCCTTGTTCTGCGACGCATAGGCGTAGCCTTTCTGCAGGACGTAATCGCTCCAAGCGAAATCGCCGTTGAATTCGCTGCGGTTCCCGGATGCGCCAGCGACCACCAGGCTGCCGTTCCAATCGGCGGGCAGCCGCAGGAGGAAGCGCGCCTGTCCCAAGGGGTCCGAAGCGATGCGGGCATTGAGCTGGATTCCCGGCACGGCTTTGGTGACCGGCGTCGGCACAGCCGGCGAGATGACGGCGCGGTCGGTCTGCGGCGTGAACGCGAAAGCCGGCAGACCGGGGATCGAATTATTGGCCGGCGTGGTCGCGGGGTTCTTGGTGGTGAGGTCGCTGCTGTCGACACAACTAACGTCGGCCAATTCCTGACCGATCGCCTTCTTCACATCGTCGCAGGTTACGCGTGCGTACGCGGACAACGGAAAAACGACGAACAGCGCGGCAACGCCGCAGGTTCTTGCGAGCATGGATCCTCCCTTGATGGACGAAAGGGAAGATGCCGTGTTCGGCTGCCCGGCGCAATACCCTTGGTTTTGTTGAGATCGGATCTGCGCCGTAACCGACGCGGCTTCTCATCGAACGGCTCAAGCCCGGCGCATCGAGCGTTTTGTTGACGGACATCACTGACGTCGCGGCCGGCGCGCCATTCGGAGACGCAAACAATGCAAAGCGCCCGGCTTTCCATGGTGCTTTTGGACTAAACGGTCGATATCCAGCGCCCTGTAGTCGTTGACCCGCCCGGACAAATCGAATAGCGTCGCCGTCGGGGAGGTATTGCCGCTGTAATGTGGACCCGCAACCGGTCGCGCCGGCGGTTGGCGACTGCGTCCATCGCGCGAAACACCGCGCAGCCTCCGTTCGTTTCTATCGATGATGTGCTCACGGTCCAGCAACCGGCGAGCACTCGAGTCCGACATTCAGGCTGGAGGTAACAATGCAATTGCAACGTTCTTTCCTTTTGCGAGCAGCGCTGAGCCTTGCGGCCGCCATGGCATTTTCGGTCGCGTGGGCCGGAAATGTGCTGATCGTGAACGGTTCTAGCGTTTCGGACCTGAATGCGACCTACAAGGGGCACAACCAGGCGGCGACGGCAAACCTGCAGTCGCTGCTCATAAGCGCGGGCAATACCGTAACAGTGTCCGATCCGGTGCCGGCGGAGCTGAGCCGCTACGACGAAATCTGGGACATCGCCTTCGTCGTCGCGATCGACGCTGCAACGCAATCAAAATATCTCGCGCACCTCAATGCGGGAAAACGCCTTTTCGTCATCGGGGAGAACGAGAGCGCGGACTTCATGCCGCGGAACAACTCGATGCTCGCCCTCTACAGGGCCGCCGGCGGCGGTCAGTTGAAGTTCCAGGCACCTACCGGCGATGACGTCCCCGGCGCCGGCGGCGGGAGCGACATCACAGAGACTGTGCGGCCGCCATTCACGGGGCGGAACGCCATCCCCAACGGGACGGTCACCTACGCCGCGCCAGGCGGGGTCACCACATCCGGCAACGGTCAGTTCGTCACGCGTCGAGCCGATCAGACAACCGGAGCCGGCATCATGTTCGGCGGCCTGATCATGATCTTCGATGTCGACGTGCTCGAGAACGCGTTCTTCCCCGAGGGCTCGCAGCCCTTCACCCAAAACCTCATCTCACCGGCCGGACCGACTGTTGGCAACGTCCTGAACGATCAGGGACGCCCTTTCAACGTCGCCATCTATAACGGCTTTGCGTATGTCGCCGACACTTCGGCTCATACCGTGTGGAAGGTGGATCTCGCCACGGGGCAACGGACCGCGGTGGCGGGAACAGGTGAGCAAGGCTTCAACGGCGACGGCATCGACGCGCTGCAGGCGCAGCTCGACAATCCGAGCGGAGTCGCGCTCGACGCGTCCGGCGTGCTGTATATCGCGGACACCGGAAATCATGTCATCCGCAAGGTCGCGACACCTGGCGCGCCGGGAGCGCTGATTACGACGGTCGCGGGAGTGCCGACTTCCTACGCGGTCGGCGAAAGCACCGATCCAACATGTGTCACCACGCAATCCGGCGCGCAGTGCACCGCGGCGACGGGGCTGCGCCTCTTCGGCCCGCGCGCGGTCGCGGTCGACGGCTCAGGAAACGTCTACATCGCCGACCGGATGAACCAGCAGATCAAGAAGCTTTACACGAGCGGCGTGCTGAACGGCTTCATCTTCGTGGTGGCCGGCGTCGCAGGATTACCCGGGTCGAACGATGGCCCGGTGGCCCCCCCGTCTTGCGCCCCCGGCACGGAATTCTGCGGCGTGGCGGCACGGCTGAATTCGCCGGTCGGTGTGGCGGTCGCCGCGAATGGCACCGTGTACGTCGCCGACGAAGGGAACAACAGGGTCCGTGTCGTTACGCCGGGCAACTCCGATGTCCCGGCGAGCGTAAGCACGCTGTCGGCCGGCTCCTTGGTGCGGCCGACGGGCGTCGCCGTACGCGGCAACGGCGATGTGCTGATAGCGAATTACGGCCGGCACACCATCGTCGCCCGGTCGTGCGCTGGCGCTGCATGCGTCACGACGACCGTCGCCGGTACCGGCACGGCCGGTTCCGCAGGGGCCAACGGCGGGCCGGCGACGTCCATGCAATTGAACTCGCCGATCGGGGGGGCGCTTAACGGCAACACGGTCTACATCGCCGACCTACTGAACGCACGCATCGTGACGGTGAATCTGCCGTGAGGCCCGATTCCAAGGTGAGGAAAAGCAAAGGGAGCAAGATCATGCGCAGCTCGAGAATTATTCTTTCACTGATGACCGCGGCGTTGATGGCGCCGATTTCCGCGCACGCCTTGCAGATCAAATTCTGTATGCCGGATTGCGCGACTGAAGGCGCCTCCACATTTACGGTCAGCTCCGCGCCTGGCCAGACGATAACGGACCTTACGGGCGTCACGACAACGACGGTTCCCATTCCGGCATTCACCTTTCCTCTGGACACGGCGACCTTCACCATTTCGGCGACGGTAACATCTCAGCAATCGGGGACGTTGCAGAAGATCAGCTACAACCCAACTACGGTCATCGCTAATGCCGGAACGCTTTGCAACGGCAGCGCTACTAATCCGTGTCGCTTGGAAATAATGACGACATCCGATCCGTGCGACTTTCCGGCGGCGAAGCCGATAGGCGGATACCCGGCGGGTGTCTACATGATGGGATCGTTCGCCGGGACGCAGGTCGTGAACAATGGCGACACGATCTCCATGACGGGTGAGGCGAGCGGTGCAACTTCGTCCGGGACGGCAGCGGCCTGCACGAGCTCAGACCCCACTTTGCGCCCCACGTCGCTCATCTTCGGTACGGACGTGATCAACAACACGCCGGCGGCGGATCCTGGAAACATCGGCGTGTCCTTGCCCTCGTCGTGCACCGGCGTCACCACCTGCAAGTTCATGGCGACGACACTGAGGAAGGCCTTCTCGACTCAGATCAGCGAGACTGTGCAGCAAACGTGCGGCGAATCGTCGAGCTGCCTCACGCGCCTGAGAACGCATGTCAATATCGAGCTAAAGACACCGGGCAATCGCGTGAGTCTGCCGCTCGACCACATCACCACCAACATCGATCCGGAAAATCTTGAGATAAATCCGACCGAGCAACTGGTGCAGAAGCTCGCTCCACAGTTCGGCGCGCTCGATGTCAACCAACTCTCGATATTTCCGAATGATTTCTCCGTAACGGCGAACGTTACACTCGCTGCGAGCGATAGCATCGACCCGACGACCGAAGAGGTGTTCCTGCGTGTCGGCGACTTCTCCATCACCGTCCTCCCCGGAGGGTTCAAGCGCCTTGCGAACGGCCGCATGTACAAGTTCACCGGCAAGATCGACGACCGCGAAGTCGTGCTGAGCTTCGCGCGCGAGGGTAATACCAATGTCTGGAAATTCATCGGTGACGTGCACCAGGTACAGCTCACCGGCGTACCTCATCCGCCTTTGCAGGTGCCGGTGTCAATCGGTGTCGGCAGCGACATAGGAAGCGACCTGGTAGCCGCACGCTTCTACGGCAAACAGTAGGTGCGCAGGACCCGGCTCGCGTTGGCCTTGGCCGCGCTCGGCGCATGGCCAGGCGCGGGCACGGCCCAGAACGCCATCGTCTCGGACGGACGAATGCCGACGCCCACTGCGGTGAGCAGCGTCGGCGACGCCTATACCATCGGCGGCGGCACGGTAAGAGGCAGTAATCTCTTCCACAGCTTCACGCGATTCAACGTGCCGACCAGCGGCAGCGCCACGTTCGACGGACCCGCGACGATCGAGAACGTGCTCAGCCGAGTGACCGGCACCGAAGCATCGAGCATCGACGGCCTTATCAGCACGCGCGGCGGCGCATCGCCGATGCCGCTCGCGAACTTCTATCTAATCAATCCGAACGGTGTGATGTTTGGGCCGAATGCGATGCTCGACGTCGGCGGCGCTTTTCACGCGAGCACGGCGGACTACATCCGTCTCTCGGACGGCACGGTGTTCGCCGCAGCACCTGTCGCAGGGGAAGTGCTCACCTCAGCACCGCCACAGGCCTTCGGCTTCTTGAGCAGCAATCCAGCGCCGATTACGGTCGATGGGTCGCAGCTCTTCGTCGATCCGGGCCAAACTCTGTCGCTGGTCGGTGGAGACGTACAGCTCATCAACGGTGCCGTGCTCGCGGCGCTTGGTGGCGTTGTCCAGATCGCGAGCGTGGCGTCTCCGGGCGAAGTGGTGCTCGGTGCAACCGACTTGAACGTCTCTTCGTTCGCCCGACTGGGCGAAGTGAACATTTCTGGCGGCTCGGGCATCACCACCGACGGCGATTTCGGCTTGCCGAATGGCACGATCTTCATCCGCGGTGGCCGCCTGGTAATGGATGAAAGTGCCATTCTGCTTAACCAGACGTACGATATCGCCGGCCCAGCGGTGGGCATCGATATCGGCACTAGTGAATCGGTGATCCTCCGTAACGGCGCTTTGATCACCACGATTGCTCAGGACTCGGGAAACGCCAGCGGCATTTCGATAAGAACGGGGACTCTCTCCGCATCGGATAGCGCATCTATCGAGTCGTTGGGTCTCGGTGGTAGGCCCGGTCAGATTGACATCCAGGTTGCGACCGCCGATATCCGAAGCGGCAGCGGGATCCGCACTAATTCCAATTCAGCGGGCTCCGACATTAACTTGACTGCGTCTGGCAGAGTCACAGTCAGCGGTGCGTTGACCGACATATTTACCGCGACTGGCGACACATCTGTCGGCGGCCCGTTTGCCGGCGATATCACCATTCGCGCTGGCACCATTGTGCTGAGCGACAGCGCGAAGGTTCACAGTGGCGAGACGAGTGGCACACAGTCCGGCAGAGCAATCAACATTGGCGCGTCTGATTCCGTGTCAATCTCCAACCTTGCCGGAATCGAAACCGTTGGCTTCACGTCAACGGGCGGTAGCGTGGCCGTCTCTGCACCGCGGCTCGCAATGGATTCAGGGTTTATCAGTACGACAACGCGCGGAAGAGGCGGCGCCGGCGACGCGCGAGTCGATTCTGCTTCTGTGACCCTCAGCAATGGCGCGCAAATCGCGACTAGCAGCGCGCTCGGAACGCCAGGGTCCGCTGGCGGCATGACAGTGAATGCATCGGCTGCAGTCACGATCTCCGGTGTTGCTGCAACCGGTGCGGTTGGAGCAGCTACTGGTTCCTTCAGCCCGAATAGCGGACTTGTCAGCACAGCGGGAGGAAGCGGAGGCGCCGGTCAGATCATCGTCAGTACACCTTCGCTGACCGTCGCCCAAAGCGGAAAAATCTCCGTCGCGACGAGCGCGAGCGGCAATGCCGGAACCATCACGGCAAATGCGGCCAACGTTGCGTTGAACAACGGCGGTCAGTTTACGAGCAGCACCACGGGCGGCGGTGCCGGTGGTGCGATCACGCTCAACTCGTCGACAGTGGGCATCACGGGCGCGGGCAGCGGCCTGTTTAGCACTGCCTCGAGTAGCGGCAACGCCGGAACGATCACCGTCGCGTCTACGAACTTGAATATTGGCGGCGGCGGGAAAGTTTCCGCGTCCACGACCGGACCCGGCAGGGCGGGAACGATCATCGCGAATGTCGGCGCGCTCAATCTGTCTGCCGGCGGCTCGATCGAAAGCAGCACGATCGGCGCCGGGGCTGGCGGCTCGATCAGCTTGAACGCAATGACGCTGGCGATGGCGGGCTCCGGTGCGGCGATATCGAGCACGGCGGCCGGGACCGGCAATGCGGGACAGATCGCGATCTCGGGGAGCATGGCGAACGTCGCCGACGGCGCCCGGATATCGGTGACCACGAGCGGTGCGGGCAATGCGGGGACGATTACGGCAAACGTCGGCAGCATGAGCATCAGTGGCGGGCAGCTCGATAGCAGCACCAGCGCCACGGGCAACGGCGGCGCCATCAATGTCAACGCCGGCACAGAGGTGAGCGTGCTGAACGGCGGGCGGATCACGGGCGACAGCATCGGGTCGGGCCTGACCGGCAACATCGCGCTCACGGCGGGCAATCGGATATCCATGACCGGCGGCAGCATCTCCACCCGGGCGCTTTCGTCGGACGGCGGCAACATCACCATCCGCGCGCCGCAGGTGGTGCGCATCGAGAATTCGCAGATCACGACGTCGGTGCAGAGCGGCACTGGCGCCGGGGGCAATATCATGATCGACCCGGTGTTCCTGCTCACCAACAACAGCGCCATCACTGCCAACGCCTTCGGCGGGCCGGGCGGCAACATCACAATCATCGCCGACAACTTCGTGCCGAGCGCCAGTACGCTGATTGAAGCGTCTTCTGCGCTCAGCGCGCCGGGCACGATCCAGATCAGCTCGCCGGAGAACAACCTCGCGAGCAGCATCGCACAGCTGCCGCGCGCCTTCGTCGACGCGAGCCGGCTGCTGCGCGGCTCGTGCTCCGCGCGGCGCGAAGGGGCGCCGAGCTCCTTTACGCTCGCCGGCCGCGGCGGCGTACCGCCCGACGCCGATGGCTATCTGCCGAGCTTCATTGGGAGCGGAACTGCCGCACCTCTCGCTTTCGCCCGGCTAGACTACGGCGATTGCGCCTACTAGCCGGACTCGGTTTCCTTGTAGCGATCAGCTTCGCCTGGGGGCAGGTCCCGCTGCCGCCCCAGACGCTGCCCTCCGATAAGCCGCTGCCGACGCCGGAGTTCCGCAAGCCGGCACCCGACGTCCTGCAGNTGCCGCCGCTCGCGCCCCCCGAGACCGGGCGTGCGCCNTTCGCGCCGCGCACNGTGGTGCGCAANTTCAAAATCACNGGCAACACGGCCCTGAGCGACGCCGAGNTTGGNGCGATCGCCGCGCCGTTCGAAAACCGGCCGATCACCAGCACNGACCTCGAGGAGCTGCGCCGGCGGCTCACGCTCGCCTACGTGAACCGCGGTTTCCTCAACTCGGGAGCCGTGATTCCGGACCAGACGGTCGCGGACGGCATGATCGAGATTCGCGTGATCGAGGGCCGGCTCTCCGCGATCGACGTCGAGGGCACGCGCAACTTTCGCAAGAGCTACTTCGAAAACCGCATTGCGCTGCACGCCGGGCCGCCGCTCAATCTCGTGAACCTCCAGGAAGGTCTGCAGCTCCTGCTGCGCGACCCGCTCGTGTCGAGTATCAACGCCGAGCTCGCGCCCGGCGCCCGGCCCGGGGAGGCGGTGCTGACCGCGCGCGTCGCCGAGGCGCCGCGCTATGACCTCGGTATCACGCTCGACAACAAGCTCTCGCCGAGCCTCGGCAACACGGCGCTCGGCCTGCAGGCGGACGCGCGCAACCTCGTCGGCTATGGCGACGTGCTGTCGGGCTCTTTCACCTTGGCCGAGGGCATCCCGTACGACGTGAAGCTGCGCTATCGCACCCCGTTCACCGCGCGCGACACCGCGGTGGCGGTGTACTACGAGAGTGCGAAAGCGAACGTCGTCGAAGCGCCGTTCGACCAGCTCGATATCACGAGCAAGCTCGAGACGTTCGGCGTGCAGCTGAGCCAGCCGATCTACCGCAGCCTCAGCCGCCAGATTGCGCTCGCCGCGTCGCTGGAGAAGCGCGAGAGCCGCACGACACTCCTGGGAGAGCCGTTCGCCTTTTCGCCCGGCGTGAACGCGAATGGACGCGCCAACGTGTCGGTGGTGCGCCTCGTGCAGGATTTCGTCGACCGCGGCCGCAACCAAGTGCTTGCGCTGCGCTCGACGTTCAGCCTCGGCATCGACGCCTTTGGCGCTACGGTGAACTCCGACGCGCCGGACAGCCGCTACCTCGCGTGGCTCGGCCAGATCCAGTGGGTGTGGCGCTTCAGCGAGCGCGGCGACCAGTTGTTCGTTCGCGCCAACGGCCAGCTCTCGAACGATTCGCTGCTGCCGATCGAGCAGTTCACGGTCGGCGGCCTCGACAGCGTGCGCGGCTTTCGCACCAACCAGCTGGTGCGCGACGAGGGCTACACCGCGACCATCGAATACCGCCGGCCGATCTTTGCCAACGCCAGCGGCTGGCGCAATCTCGCGGTGGCGCTATTCGTCGATCACGGCTGGGCAAAGAACAAGGTGGAGCCGAATCCGACTCCGTCAGCCCTGACCGGCCTCGGCGCGGGCCTGGTGTGGACGCCGAGCCCGCGCTATTCGGCCGAGATCTACTTCGCCGAGGGCCGCACGCAGGTGCCGGAGCCGCCGACCCGCACCCTGCAGGACCATGGCGTTTACTTCCGCTTCGCCGCCTACCCGCTTAGATAACCACGAGGGACCGGTTAGCGCAGCGCGGCGCGGTCGGACGCCGCCACTTCGGCGAGGCCCACCTGCTCGAGCAGGCTGGCGCGGCTCTCGCGCAGCGCGCGGTTCTGCGGCTGGGCGCTGATCTGCCGCGAAAGCTCGTCCACCGCGTCGTACCAGAGCCCTTCGCCGGCATAGAGCGCGGCGCGCTGCTCGGCGGGCGCTTCCTTGAGCTTGGCGCGCACGGCGTCGCTTTCCGCCACGCGCTTGATCGTCCCACCGGCGATGACGTCGTTCGAGCGCTGCTCGCTGTTGCCCACCACCGCGACGAACCACTGGTATTCCACGCCGGGCTTGAGCGTCACACCGAGGCTTTCGAGCGATATGGCGTGCACGCCCGGGGTCACCGGGGGCTCGAGCTTGAACTCGAACGCCGGCGTCGCCGCCGCTTCCAGGCTCTCAGTGCTGACGAGGGTCAGCTCCACCGGATAAGAGAGCGGCTGCGACACGTACCAGTAGATCGTCGGCTTGTCGCGCGTGGTGTAGCCGGTCTCGTTCGGCGCGAGCACCGAGAGCGCCACCGGCTTCATCGCCACGCTGCGCGTGCCGCCGCCGACGCGGGTCGCCGGCGCGCCGCGCAGCGGCGCCTTGTAGGAGATCAGCGCCAGGGCGCTGTCGGCCTTTGGCTGCTCATTGGCCTGCACGATGCGGTCCGCATCCTGGGCGCAGAGCGTGCCGGATACGAGCGCGCCAGCGAGCGCGGCGAAAAGGTGCTTGGTCAGTGCTTTTCTCATGTTGGCCTCCACTTCGATATGGCAAGGCTACGCGCCCCGCCCGGGGGTGTCACCGACGCGCCGCACTCTCCGCGTGTGCGGTATTCACCTCGGCCGCCGGNGCGTCCGCGTGTCCGGCCCGGCCGCGGATCCGGTGGATGCGCAGGGGCTTCAGCTTNCCCTTGAGCTGGAATTCNCCCAGNTACTCCGCCTCGAAGCGCCCGTCGAGCAGGCGCAGGGTCGGCTCGCCCACCAGGATGCGGCAGGGCTGAGCGAGGTAGTCAGGCGAGAAGGCCTCCCGGCCGAAGCTTTCCAGGCGCGCGCCGGTGTTCACGGTATCGCCATGCACGTTGTACTCCATGCGGTGCGCCGTGCCGAGGCTGCCCGCGGTCATCGGCCCGGTGAGGATGCCGATCCTCATGCCGATGAGCGGCAGGCCGCGCCGCTCGAACGTCCGGTTGAGCGAGACGAGCCGCTCCTGCATGGCGAGCGCGCACTCCACGGCGTTCACGGCATCGCGCGCGAATTCCTCGTCGTGGATGCGCGGCACCGGCACGCCGAACACCGCCATGATCGAGTCACCCATGAAGCGCAGGATGACGCCCCCGTGCTCGCTGACGATCGGCGTGATGGCCGCCATGAAGTCATACAGCCAGCCCATGAGGAGCGGCGGATCGAGCGACTCCGAGATGGTGGTGAAGCCGCCGACGTCGGCGAAGAACACCGTCGCCGTCACGCGCAGCGGGCGCGGCTGCCCGTCTTCCAGGAAAAGCGTGCGGTCGCGCCAGATCGCCTCTGCGAGCTCCGGCGAGACATAGCTCGAGAAAAGGCCCATCAGCCGCGCGCGCTCCTTCTTCTCCTCGCTCAGGACATAGGCGCTCACCAGGCCCGCGGCTGCGACCCAGCCGAGCGCGTTCGGCGCGAGCGGCAGCCACCAGCCGAGCGCGAAGAGAATGTGCACCGCGGCCGCGAGCGCGAGCAGCCCGCCAGCGACCGCTGCTGCGAACCGCCACGCGGA
>C688J18823_10003043_pt1 | contig 10589 bp, 7 predicted proteins | sample HopSoiMetagenom1_FD_18823 | JGI IMG/M metagenome (IMG submission 18823) | reverse complement strand
ACTACATCCAGTTGATGCAGGGACGCGGGCGCTTCGAGAGCCGGCAGGTCGAGCTCGCGTCGATCTCGCGATCGCTCAAAGGACTCGCGAAGGAGCTGCACGTCCCGATCGTTGCGCTCTCGCAGTTGTCGCGTGCGCCCGAAACGCGATCCGATCATCGGCCGCAGCTATCCGACCTGCGCGAATCAGGCGCCCTCGAGCAGGACGCCGACGTCGTGATGTTCATTTTTCGTGAAGAACAATATCGCGATGCCGACGGTGCCCCGAATGAGGGAGCCGAGGGCGTCGCCGAGATCATCATCGGCAAACAGCGCAACGGTCCGGTGGGAACGGCCAAGCTCGCGTTCATCAAGGAGCATACGCGGTTCGAGAATCTCGCTCACGGCACCGCATGATCCACCGGGGCAGGGCGTAGCCGCCGAGCGGATGCCGGGGTCCCCGACGCGGCAGCCGCGTTGGGGTGGCCGTGCGGGGGTGGGGCCCCGCGAGCAGTGAGAAAAGAGACACCTTGACTCGGCCGACCGTTGCTCGCGTTGATCTCGACGCGATTCGCTCGAACGTTCGGGCTATCTCCGGGTTTCTCGCGTCATCCGCTCACCGCCCGATTCCGAAAATCATCGCGGTCGTCAAAGCGAATGCGTATGGGCACGGCGCGGCGGAAGTCGGCCCCGCGCTCGAGCAGGCCGGCGCCGCCATGCTCGCGTGCGCGGATATCGAGGAGGGCATCGTTTTGCGCCGAGCGGGCGTGCGCATTCCGATTCTTGTTTTCGGCGCGCTCGGGATCAGTGATCTCCACGGAATCTTCCAGCACTACCTGACACCGACGATTTCCACACCGTCGGCGGCGCGCGCCCTCCAGGCCGCAGCGGCGAAGCATTCAGCGATTCTGAAGTGCCATCTCAAGATTGATACCGGGATGAACCGGCTGGGGTTCCGTCACGACAACATCGCCCGGACGCTGCCGGAAGTCTCTGCGAGCCGCAATCTGTCGGTCGATGCCGTCTATACCCACTTTGCNACGGCGGATGAACCGGAGAGCCCGGCTTTCGATCAGCAGCGCGAACGTTTCGAGGCCGCATGGGGAAGATTGAAGGATCTCGGCATCGCGCCTGGCGTGCGACACGCCGCCAACAGCGCGGCGATCCTTCGCGACGAACGCGTCTGGTACGACTTCGTGCGTCCTGGACTGTTGCTCTACGGGATTGTTCCGCCTCCGCTTGCCGCCAGGCTGCCACTGCGACCTGCCCTGTCACTCCATAGTCGTATCGTGCATGTCAAAGGTCTCCGCCGCGGCGAAGGAACGGGCTACGGGCTCCATTCCGTTGTCGATCGTCCATCGACGATCGCCGTGGTCCCCGCGGGCTACGCCGACGGTCTCGATCGCCGCCTTGCAGGTCGCGGCTACATGCTGGTGCGCGGCCACCGTGCCCCGATCATCGGATCGGTCTGCATGGATATGACCATGATCGACGTAACCGGCACCGAGGTTGCACCGGGCGACGAGGTCGTCATCATCGGCGAGCAGGGCAATGAATCGCTCGACGTGCGCGAGATTGCCGCCTCGATCGGTACGATCCCGTACGAACTGCTCTGTCGCGTCGGAGCAAGGATTGAAAGGGTGTATGGGAGTAGCTGAAATTGCTGATTGTTGATTGCTGATTGACGATGAGATGATCGTCGAAACTGAGCCAAGGAATCAGCAACTGGTACGCAAAATCAGCAAATCAACAATCAGCAATCAGAACNTTCAGGGACCCTTGAAAACAAAGACCATTTTCTCCTGTCAAGAATGCGGGGCCCAATCACAGAAGTGGCTCGGGCGCTGCCCTGATTGCGGTGCCTGGAACTCGCTCGTCGAGGAACGCGCGGCGGAAATGCCGGCCGCTGCGACGTCCGAGAACGCGAAGCGATACAGCCTGGCTGGGGCTGCGGGTCCGCAATTGTATGCCGACATCGATACGGTCGTCGCCGAGCGTCTGACCACGGGAATCGATGAATTCGATCGCGTGCTTGGAGGAGGGGTTGTTCCTGGATCGCTCGTGCTCATCGGCGGCGAACCGGGAATCGGCAAGTCGACGCTGCTGCTGCAGGCCGCGGCGCACTTTGCGAAAACCTTCGGCTCCGTCTTGTACAGCTCCGGCGAGGAATCGGAACATCAAATCAAGTCACGAGGCGAGCGGCTGCAGATTGAACGCGCGCCGCTCTACATCCTCGCGGAGACCTGTCTCGAACGCATCCTCGAAGAGATCGCGCGCCTGAAACCCAAGTTCATCATCGTCGACTCGATTCAAACTGTCTTTTCGCTTCGATTTCAGTCTGCGCCCGGCAGCATCGGCCAGGTTCGCGAAGCGGCCACGCAATTGCTGTTCGCCGCGAAGGGTCAGAACATCCCGACCTTCCTGGTCGGCCACGTCACGAAGGACGGCAACATCGCTGGCCCCAAGGCGCTCGAGCACATTGTCGACACGGTTTTGTATTTCGAGGGAGAGAAGCATCACGCTCATCGCGTCGTTCGCGCGGTGAAAAATCGATTCGGAGCGGTGAGCGAAGTTGGTGTGTTCGAAATGACCGGCACAGGTCTCAGGGCGGTGCCGAATCCATCCAAACTGTTCCTTGCAGAGAGGCCCGCCAACGCATCTGGTTCCGCTGTTCTGTGCTGTGTTGAAGGCTCGCGCCCTATGCTCGTGGAGATTCAGGCGCTCGTCAGCACCAGCACCTACGGCAACGCACGGCGGATGACCAGTGGCCTCGACCACAATCGCTTGTCGCTTCTGCTCGCAGTGCTGGAGAAACGCGCCGGGTTGAATCTCGCGGCCGATGATGTGTTTGTGAATGTCGCCGGAGGCATCGCCGTGGACGAGCCGGCCGCTGACCTCGGTGTCGTCGCTGCGGTTGCATCGAGTGTCCGCAACCGGCCGGTGAAGTCCTCAACCGCAGTGTTTGGCGAGGTCGGGCTTGCCGGAGAAGTGCGAGGCGTGAATCAGGCTGCGTTACGCGTGCGCGAAGCCGCGCAGATGGGATTTACGCGGTGCATCGTGGCGCATGGCAATTGCGCGCCTGAAGACGCGCCGGAGGCCTGCGAGATCGTACCCGTCCGTAACGTTTCGGAAGCGCTGGAAGCGTTGATTGACTGGTGACATGGAAGATTGCGGAGCCATGCGCTTCAGCCCCTTCACCCAGATCGCCCCCACCCTCCGCGCAGTATCATAGACATCAGTCTTACTACCCCGGAGCGTTCGATGGTCTGGTTCATACTCGTCCGCATCCTCTTTATATTGGCGGTCAGCTACGCCGCCATCCTGACGCGTCCCTTCAGCGTCAACGTGAGCCTCACCGCCCTGATCGGCTCCGCGCTCGGTGTGCTGATCATCTGGATCGAGTCGCGCCTTCGCTCGGCTGAAGTGACGGATCTGCTCGGCGCGCTGATCGGCGGCGCGATCGGCCTTGGTCTTGCCAAAACGATCGGCGCTGCGCTTTTCTGGGCCGACAACGGCGATCGGCGAATCGTCTTTCTTCACAGTTTCATCCTGCTCGTCTTCCCTTATCTCGGCATCGTCATGGGGGCGCGAAAAGGAGAATGGCTCGAGCCGGCCAGGCTTGCGGCGCTCTTCCGCAATGCCGGCCCGCAGAAGCGCTACCGGATCCTCGACACCAGCGTCATTATCGATGGGCGGATCGCGGATGTCTGCGAGACGGGATTCCTGGATGGAACGCTCGTCATACCCCAGTTCGTCTTGAAAGAGCTGCAGCTGGTCGCCGACTCGGCTGACTCGATGAAGCGGAACCGAGGCCGTCGCGGACTCGACATTCTGCAGAAGATTCAGAAGATGTCTGGCGTCGACGTCATGATCTCCGATGTCGACTTCCCTGAGGTCCGAGAGGTCGATCTGAAGCTGATCGAGCTTGGCCGCACGCTCCCCGGCAAGATCGTCACGAACGATTTCAATCTCAACAAAGTGGCGCAGCTACGCGGCGTCGAGGTTCTCAACATCAACGAGCTCGCGAACGCGCTCAAACCGGTCGTCCTTCCGGGCGAGTTCATGAAAGTCTTCATCCTCAAGGAAGGCAAGGAGTACAACCAGGGTGTCGCTTACCTGGATGACGGAACGATGGTGGTCGTGGACAACGCCCGGCGCATGATCAGCCGCAATATCGACGTCGTCGTCACCAGCGTGCTCCAGACGACGGCAGGCAAGATGATCTTCGGGCGATACATCGAAGGGACGGCTCCGGCTGTCCATCCCGCCGCTCCTCCACACGCGGCAGGGCAGGCGGCGCAGGCGAAATAGCCCCTTTGAGAGTTCCCTCTTACCATTGGTGGCGCACGATCTTCTTTCTTATTCCAGCGGTTGCGCTCTATACGATCGTGCTGGGAACCGCATCGCTGATTTCGACGCTGTTCGATCGCGATGGCGATTTCGGCCATCGCTGCGCCCGCGCATGGGCACGGCTCATCCTGACGACGACCGGCGTGCGTGTGCGCGCGAGCGGCCTGGAGCACATCGATCCGGCACAGAGCTACGTCGTCGCCGCAAACCACCAGAGTATCTACGACATTCCAATCGTCTTTACGACGTTGCCTCTACAGCTGCGGATTGTTGCGAAAAAATCGCTGGGACGTATTCCCTTCCTCGGCTGGCATCTGCAGCGCACAGGTCATCTGCTCGTCGATCGGCAGAACCCGGGTGCGGGGATTCTCAAGCGGATGGCGAGTCTCGTCCGCGCCGCGCGCTCCGTCATCGTCTTTCCGGAGGGCACGCGCAGCATAGACGGCACCGTCGGGCGCTTCAAGGGCGGCATCTTTCTTCTCGCGATCGACAGTGGGCTTCCGGTGCTGCCGGTCAGCATCGCGCGAAGCCGGCACGTCATGATGAAGGGGCACATCATGGTCCACCCCGAAGAGGTGACCGTGACCGTGCACAAACCGATGTCGACTGTGGGGATCACACGCGAACGCGCTCGCGAGTTTGCAGACGACGTGCGCTCGGTCGTGCGTCGCGGCGTCGATGAACCACTGCCGGCGCCGGCGGCCGCGCAACCCCGTGCGGTATAATCATCGTTCGATCGCACGACTGCGATCGTTCCCATGCACGTAACCGCCATCATCGCGGCTGCCGGCGAAGGCCGCCGGCTAGGCGCGGCTGTGCCAAAGCAGCTGCTCGCCATCGGTGGCCGCTCGATTCTCGAACGCAGCGTCACGGCCTTTGCTGCGCACGATCGCGTGGACGATGTGATCGTCGTGCTTCCGGCGGAATTCTCTGGATCGCCCGAGCAGTGGATGACGCGTGAGACCGCTGCGGCTGTCCGCGTCGTCGCGGGTGGTCAGCGGAGACAGGACTCGGTGGCCAATGCGTTCGATCGCGTGAGCTCCGTTTCAGACGTTGTCCTCGTCCACGATGCCGCACGTCCCTTTGTTTCGGCGGAGCTGATCTCGCGCGCGATCGATGCGGCGCTCGAGCACGGCGCCGCAATCGTCGCGATCCCGGCGCGCGATACGGTCAAGCGAGTCAACGGGACGGGAGATCATGTCGTCATCTCGGAGACGATTCCGCGCGAGGCCATTTACCTGGCGCAAACTCCGCAAGCGTTCAGGCGGGAAGTGCTGAGCGCTGCCGTGGCGATGGGCCGCAGCGGGGTTGCGGCGACCGACGAGGCCATGCTGGTCGAGCGAGCCGGGCATCCCGTGCACGTCGTGGAGGGCGATCCAGCGAACGTGAAGATTACGACAGCGAGCGATCTCGAAGCCGCTCGCCGGATGGCCGACCCGCCCGGAGGCGCACGAATCGGTACCGGCTACGATCTCCATCGTCTTGTCGAGGGGCGTCCGTTGGTTCTTGGCGGCGTCACCGTGCCATCGGACAAGGGAGCCACCGGTCACTCCGACGCTGATGTCGTGTGCCACGCGGTGATCGATGCGGTGCTCGGAGCCGCGTGTGAGGGCAACGTCGGTCATCATTATCCGGACACGGATCCGCGGTGGAAGGGTGCCTCGAGTATCNAGATGCTGCGCGAATCGGTCAGGCTGATCGATCGGCGAGGCCTGAGGGTGGCAAACGTCGACGTCACGGTCATACTCGAGCGGCCAAAGATCGCGCCGCATCTCGACGACATTCGATTGCAGCTTTCGGCAGCGCTCGACGTTCCGGTCGATTGTGTCAGCGTCAAGGGAAAGACGAACGAGGGCGTTGATGCGGTGGGGCGTGGGGAAGCGATCGCGGCGCACGCGGTGGCTCTTTTATGTACATCCTGACTGAGCAGCCAGCTGCGGCGAAGCAGCGGTGCGAGCAATCAGCGAGCGCAACGGGATAAATGCGAGTTCGATTTGCGCCAAGCCCGACCGGCCACCTGCATGTGGGAAACGCGCGCACAGCCCTGTTCAACTGGCTGCTTGCGCACGGCAAGGACGGCACGTTCATTCTGCGCATCGAGGATACCGACATCGAGCGATCGACGAAGGAATCCGAAGCGGGCATTCTCGAGGATCTGAGGTGGCTCGGTCTCGACTGGGAAGAGGGGCCTGATGTCGGTGGCATGCATGGCCCCTATCGTCAATCTGAGCGCCTCCACCTGTACGCCTCGTACGCAAACGAGCTGCTGAGCGGCGGGAACGCTTACTACTGTTTCTGCTCTCCGGCAAAGCTCGATGAAGATCGCAAGGCGGACCTCGCGGCCGGGCGGCCGCCCAAATATCGCGGCACCTGCCGGTCGCTCGCACCGGAGGACGCGCGTGCCCGGATAGAGGCGGGAGAGCGGCCGGTTATCCGCTTCAGGGTTCCCGAGAGCGGCGATGTGACGTTTCGCGATCTCGTTCGCGGTGAGGTGACGTTCAGCAACGATGTCATCAGCGATCCAGTGCTCGTCAGATCCGACGGACGGCCCGCCTATAACTTCGCCGTCGTCGTCGATGATGCGCTGATGGAGATCACTCACGTGATTCGTGGGGAGGATCACATTTCGAATACCCCGCGGCAGGTGCTGTTGTATCAGTCGCTTGGATTTACGCCGCCGGAATTTGCACATCTCTCGTTGGTGATGGGCCCGGATCACACGCCATTGTCGAAACGCCACGGCGCGACGTCGGTCGCCGAGTTCCGCGAGCGAGGCTATCTGCCCGAGGCGCTGGTGAACTACCTGGCCCTGATCGGCTGGTCGCCCGGAGGGGACGAAGAGCTGCTTCCGATTCAGGAGCTGGCACGCCGGTTTGCGCTCGAAGACGTAGGGCACAGCGCCGGCGTTTTCGATCAGGAAAAGCTCGCGTGGATGAATCGGCACTACATGAAGGAGGCTGCTCCGGCCCGCCTCGCGGCGGAGAGTGTGCGGTATTTCATTGCTCGCGGCTATTTGCGGCGGCGAACTGACGAAGCGGTGGATTACATGATGTCGCTGCTCCCGATGGCGGTGGGCTCGGTCGATCGTCTCGAAGAGATTCCCGATCGGATGAAGTTTATTTTTGAGTATGACCCGGCGGCATCGCTGGCGCGGAAAGAGGTGGCGAGCGTGCTGGATGAGAAGGGCGCGCGCGAGGTGATTGCGGCGCTCCCGCCCGCGATCGAGAGACCGCTCGTCGATCGCGACGGCTTCCGGTCGATGGCGAATCGGGTCAAGGAGCGGACCGGTCTGAAAGGAAAGGCGCTCTTTCATCCGATTCGCGTCGCGCTGACGGGGGAGGGCGCCGGGCCCGAATTGGATCTTGCCGTCCCGGCGATCGAACGCGGCGCGGCGATCCCATCCAGTGCCGGCGTGGCGCCCATTCTCGGGTGTCGCGAACGTGCGGTTGCGTTTGCGGAGGAGATTGGGCGGCGTTAGCAGAATGCTGAACGGCTGAGTGATCAATCGACAATTCAGCATTCGCCAACCAGCATTCAGCACTCAGAATTCAGCATTTCTCGTGATCATCTACGGCATTAACCCCGTCCTCGAGGCCTTACGCAGTGGCCGCGTGCGAAAGCTTCGCGTCGGTCCGCGCAGCGATCGTCGCCTCGACGCGGCGCTGGCGATCGCGCGCCAGCAGAACGTGCCGATCGATCGCGCCGACGCAGGTGCGATCGACCGCCTCGCGCGCGGAGGTGTGCATCAGGGGATTGTCGCGGAGCTCGACGAACCGCGGGATTATTCATTGCGTGAGATTGTGGACGCCGCGGCACCGGCTGCGCCGCTTCTCGTCGTGCTCGACGGCGTCGAAGATCCGCACAACGTCGGCGCGATCCTGCGCACGATCGACGCGGCGGGCGCACACGGCATCGTCCGGCAGGCGCGACACTCCGCGTCGCTCGACGGCATCGCCGCCAAGGCATCGGCCGGCGCCGTTGCGGCGGTGCGCATCGCAACGGAAGTGAACATCGCGCGGGCGATCGACGAGTTGAAAGGTCTCGGCGTGTGGACGATTGGACTCGCCGGCGACGCCTCGGACAACTACGACGCGATTGATTTCGGATTGCCCACGGCGATCGTCCTCGGCGCCGAGGGGACTGGCCTTCGACGATTGGTGCGTGAGCGTTGCGATCGGCTCGTCTCCATCCCGATGCGCGGAACCGTGGCCAGCCTCAACGTCTCGGTTGCCGCGGGTGTCGTGTTGTTCGAGGCGGCGCGACAGAGGCAAAAGGGGACACGGGCAAAATGACAAGGGAGAGCGAGAAGTCAAAAGAGAGCGGCAATAAGGTCAAGGGAAAATTCGACAAAAAGTGCATTGGCGTAAACTGTTGCACCAGTTGGCCTTCTCGATTTTGCGTTGTCCAGTGTCCGTTTGCGGGTTGCACCCGTGGCACGGGCTGTGCTACAAATAATCTTTTGTCTGGGCTGGCGTAGCTCAGTCCGGTAGAGCAGCTGATTTGTAATCAGCCGGTCGGGGGTTCGAATCCCTTCGCCAGCTCCACTTTGTCCGCCACAGCACGAACCGCGTAGGTGGATAAACACGAGCACGACAAGGGATTTCGGGCAGTTCCGCAGGGGACGTCAACGGTCAAATCCAAACAATTTCAAACCGCAGTCGCCGGAATTTGCGGCGCTGTCAGGGTTGCCTCGCGAAGCTTGCTCGTTTGTCGGCAACCAGAGCGGGGAAGACAATCGGCGAGGTAGCGAAGCGGTCAAACGCAACAGACTGTAAATCTGTCGCCCCAGCGGCTTCGGAGGTTCGAATCCTCCCCTCGCCACCATTCGACTCGGCCCTGCTGGCCTCGCTCATGGCAGGCCCGTTCTCAGCCGGGGCGAATGCCCTGAGCGAACGACGTGAAGTCGAAGGGCGGCAAAGGAAAGACGCGAGCGTGGGGAGTTTGAGGGCGAGCCCTCAGATCAAAATATGCGGGAGTAACTCAGTGGTAGAGTCACAGCCTTCCAAGCTGTTGGTCGCGGGTTCGATCCCCGTCTCCCGCTTATGCCGATGTAGCTCAGTTGGCAGAGCGCGTCCTTGGTAAGGACGAGGTCACCAGTTCAATCCTGGTCATCGGCTGACCTTTGAGTTACGACAATTTCGGATAGATAACGACGGCAGCACGTAATCGGAGCACACAACGACATGGCAAAAGAGAAATTCGACCGTTCCAAACCCCACGTCAATGTTGGCACCATCGGCCACATCGACCACGGTAAGACCACGTTGACTGCGGCGCTCACGAAAGTGGCAGCGGACAAGGGCTGGGCGAAGTTCATTCCGTACGACGAAGTGGCGAAGGCATCGGAGTCGCAGGGCCGGCGCGACGCAACCAAGATCCTGACGATCGCGACCAGCCACGTCGAGTACTCGACGCCCAAACGGCACTACGCGCACGTCGACTGCCCGGGGCACGCCGATTACATCAAGAACATGATCACCGGCGCGGCGCAGATGGACGGCGCCATCCTCGTCGTCAGCGCGGTTGACGGCCCGATGCCGCAGACGCGCGAGCACGTGCTGCTCGCCAAGCAGGTCAACGTGCCGTACATGGTCGTCGCGCTCAACAAGGTTGACGCCGTCGACGACCCCGAGCTCGTCGACCTCGTCGAGCTTGAAGTGCGCGAGCTGCTCAAGAGCTACGGGTTCCCCGGCGATGACGTCCCGGTGGAGCGCGTGTCGGCGCTCAAGGCGCTGCAGGGAGAGAAGGAAGGGGTCGACTCGGTACTGAAGCTGATGGACGCCCTCGACACCTATATCCCGATGCCGGAGCGCGAGATCGACAAGCCGTTCCTGATGCCGATCGAAGATGTCTTTTCCATCTCGGGCCGCGGCACGGTGGTGACCGGACGCGTCGAGCGTGGACAGGTAAAGGTCGGCGAGGAAATCGAGATTGTCGGATTCAAGCCGACCGAAAAGAAAGTGGTAACTGGCGTCGAGATGTTCCGCAAGCTGCTCGACGCGGGCGTGGCCGGCGACAACATCGGCGTACTCCTCCGCGGCGTGGAAAAAGACGACGTGGAGCGGGGCCAGGTGCTCGCCAAGCCGGGCTCGATCAAGCCGCACACGAAGTTCAAGGGTGAGGTCTACATCCTGTCGAAGGATGAAGGCGGCCGTCATACCCCGTTCTTCAACGGCTACCGGCCGCAGTTCTACATCCGGACGACTGACGTCACCGGTTCGCTGAAGCTGCCAGAGGGTGTCGAGATGGTGATGCCGGGGG
>C688J18823_10003042_pt1 | contig 10594 bp, 14 predicted proteins | sample HopSoiMetagenom1_FD_18823 | JGI IMG/M metagenome (IMG submission 18823) | reverse complement strand
CGAACCAGGTGCCGCGGCTGGTCAAGATCGTGCTCAACGTGGGCATGGGCGACGCGGGCAAGAATCCCAAGCAGCTCGAGGCGGCGGTCGAGGAGCTGGGGCTGATTACNGGGCAGAAGCCGGTGGTCACCCGGGCCAAGAAGGCCATCGCCAACTTCGGGTTGCGAGCCGGGNTGCCGGTCGGCGCCACCGTCACGCTCCGAGGCGCGCGGATGTACGAGTTTCTCGACCGCTTCATCAACCTCGCGGTGCCCCGGATTCGTGACTTCCGCGGGCTGCCCAACAAGAGCTTCGATGGGCGGGGGAACTACACCTTCGGCATCAAGGAGCAGATGATCTTCCCGGAGATCGATTTCGATCGCGTCGAAAAGATCCATGGGATGGACATCACCCTGGTGACCTCGGCCGAGCGGGATGACCTGGCAATGGGACTCCTGCGCGAGCTCGGATGGCCGTTCCGGGGCGAGACACCGCAGCGGGTGGCGTGATAGTCGGGCGTCGGGAGTTGAGAGTCGGGGTCAGTCCTCGCTCGAGACCCCTGACTCCTGACTCCTGACTAACTGGAGAGAAGATGGCAAAGACAGCATGGATTGAAAGAGCCAAACGCACGCCGAAGTTCAAGGTACGCTCGGTGCGCCGCTGCCAGCGGTGCGGCCGGTCCCGAGCCGTGCTGAGGAAGTTCGGTCTCTGCCGTATCTGTTTCCGTGAGCTCGCGCTGAAGGGGGAAATCCCGGGCGTGCGCAAGGCCAGCTGGTAAGAGGAAAGACGAGCATGAATCTGACTGATCCCGTCGCGGATATGCTGACCCGAATCCGGAACGCCTGCTCCGCGGGCCACCGGCGAGTCGACATGCCGGTGTCCAAGCTCAAGAGCGAGGTTGCCCGGCTCCTGCGTGATAATCACTACATCGCGGACTTCAAGATCCTCGATGATGGCGGGCACGGTGTGCTGCGCCTGTATCTGAAGTATCACAACGAGGCGCCGGTCATCCGCGAGCTTCGCCGGGTCTCCACGCCGGGCCTTCGCCGCTACGTCAAGTGCCGCGAGCTGCCCCGGGTCAAGAACGGACTGGGCATGGCCATCGTGTCGACCCCGCGCGGGCTCATGACCGATCGCGAGGCCCGCAGCGCCAACCTCGGCGGCGAGCTGCTCGCCGTGGTGTGGTAGGAGGAGCCATGTCGCGTATTGGCAGAAAGCCGGTCACCGTACCCAAGGGTGTCACGCTCCAGCTGCAGGGAAACAGCGTAGCGGTGAAGGGGCCGCGAGGCGAGCTGCGCCGTGAGCTGCATCCCGAGATGCAGTTGGCCTTCAGCAACGATCAGTTCACCGTTACCCGGCCCACCGAGGAAAAGCGGCACAAGGCGCTTCACGGCCTGACCCGCACCCTGGTACAGAACATGGTGGAAGGCGTGTCCAAGGGCTTCACCAAGAACCTGGAGATCCAGGGTGTCGGCTACAAGGCCGAGGCAAAGCCGTATGGAGTGAACTTGATCGTGGGCTACTCGCACCCGGTAAAATACGAAGCACCCAAGGGCATCAAGATCACGGTGGACAACAACACCTTGGTCAAGATCGAGGGAGCCGACAAGGAGCTGGTGGGGCAGGTTGCGGCCGAGCTTCGCTCGGTCCGTCCGCCCGAGCCCTACAAGGGGAAGGGCATTCGCTACGCGGGCGAGCAGGTGCGCCGCAAGGCCGGCAAGACGGGAGCCAAGTAACATGCGTACTATTCACGGACCGAAAACCCGGGCTCAGCTTCGCTACCGGCGCCATCTGCGGGTTCGCCGTAAGGTGAGCGGCACGGCCGAGCGTCCCCGCCTGGTGGTCTACCGCTCGCTCAAGCACATCTATGCCCAGTTGGTGAACGACGAGCTGGGAGTGACCCTTGTCGGGGTGAGCGACAACAGCGAGGGTCTCGAGGCCGATGGCGGTGGCAAGGTCGGCCGGGCCAAGGGCACGGGCAAGCTGCTGGCGCAGAAAGCCAAGGCAGCCGGAATCGGCAGGGTAGTCTTCGACCGAGCGGGTTATCGTTACCATGGTCGCGTGCAAGCCGTCGCCGACGGCGCACGCGAAGGCGGATTGGAGTTTTAGATGGCTGAGGAAACAGTAGGCGCTTCCAACCTCGAAGGCACCAGCCTGGAAGGCGGAGCCACCGTCGAAGGTCAAACCACGGCCGAGCGGCCCGCCGGATCCGAGCGGCCTCGCCGCGGCGGACGGGGCGGCGAACGCGGCGGGCGCGGTGGTGGTCCGCGACGCGACCGGGGCGACCGTGACCGCACCAGTGACCACGTCGAGAACGTGATCGCCATCAATCGCGTCGCCAAGGTGGTGAAGGGAGGCCGGCGCTTTTCCTTCAATGCGCTGGTGGCCGTGGGGGATGGCAAGGGCAAAGTCGGCATTGCCACCGGCAAGGCCAACGAGGTGTCCGAGGCGGTGCGCAAGGCCGTCGATGCGGCCAAGCGCTCGATGATCGAGCTGCCTCGCACCGGGTCTACCATCCCGCACGAAGTGGTGGGAGAGCATGGGGCCGGTCGAGTGTTGCTCAAGCCGGCTGCCACCGGAACCGGCGTAATTGCCGGCGGCCCGGTGCGCGCCGTGCTCGAGTGTGCCGGCATCACCGACATCCTCACCAAGAGCCTGGGCTCGACCAATCCGCACAACATGGTGCGGGCAACGATGCATGGTCTGGGGTCGCTGGTTTCTGCCCGGCAGGTGGCCCGGGAGCGGGGAGTCGAGCTCGACCAGATTGCGTACAAGCCCCGGCAGGAGGGCTAGGCCATGGGACGCAATCCGGCAGTCGGCCGGCAGGGCCCCGCGCATCACGCCGCGGTAATCCCGACCCAGGATGCGGCGAGTACCCTGGCGGTAAAGCAAATTCGCTCTGAGATCGGGCACCCGGAAACCATGCGCCGCACCTTGCGCTCGCTGGGCCTCCACCATCACCAGCAGACGGTGAGGGTTCCGAATACGGCGTCAATCAGAGGCATGTTGGTCAAAGTGCGCCACCTCGTCGAGGTGTCGCCGGCGCAGGAGAGCTGATGGCGGAAAAGAAAAGCGTGAAAGGCGGGGCAGCGGGGAAGCGGGGCAGCGCGGCAGGCAAGCGCACGGCCGCTCCCTCCCGGGCGGCTCAGGCTGTGGCGCCTCAGGAGCGACGGTTAACCCTTTCGACCCTGTCGCCCGCTCAAGGGTCTACCCAGGCCCGCAAGCGGGTTGGACGGGGGCCAGGGTCGGGCCTGGGGAAAACCTCAGGCAAGGGCAACAAGGGGCATAAGGCCCGCACCGGCGGTGGCACCAACCCCGGTTTCGAGGGCGGGCAGATGCCGATGTATCGCCGGCTGCCCAAACGGGGCTTCACCAATCCGTTCCGGGTGGAGGCTCAGGTGGTGAATCTGCTGGACCTGAAGAAGGTGAGTGCGGTGGAGGTGAGTCCCGAAACGCTGTATTCGGCGGGTCTCATCGGCAAGCCGGATTCGCCCGTCAAGCTGCTGGGCACCGGGGACGCCGACCGGGCCTACACAGTCAGAGGCGTGGCCCTTTCCGCGCCGGCGCGCGCAAAGATCGAGGCAGCCGGCGGTACGATCGAGGCGTAAGTGTCAGCACCACGCGTTCCCAACCTCGCCATGGACGAGGAGCTGAAGCGCAAGCTCCTCTTCACCCTGCTTGCTCTGGTCATCTACCGGATTGGCGCCCACATCGCGGCGCCGGGGGTGAATGTCACCGCCCTGGCCGACTTCATCCGGAATTCGGCGGCAGCGGGATTCTTCGGCTTGTACGATGCCCTGGGGGGCGGACTTTCCCGCGCGACGGTGTTCGCGCTGGGCATCATGCCGTACATCTCGGCCTCCATCATCTTCCAGTTGGCCGGCGGGGTTGCTCCGTCCATCGGCAAGATGCAGAAGGACGAAGAGGGCAAGAAGAAGATCACCCAGTGGACCCGGTATCTGACCGTGTTCATCTCGCTGTCTCAAGCCTACACCTTCGCGCTCTTTACCGAATCGATCCCCGGCGCGGTGCCAAGCCCCGGTCTCGGCTCGCGGCTGATCATGGTGGTGACGCTCACCACCGGTGCCATCTTCGTGATGTGGCTGGGGGAGCAGATCACCGAGCGCGGCATCGGCAACGGCATGAGCCTTCTCATCACCTTCTCGATTCTGGAACGGCTCTGGCCGGGTACGCTGCAGCTCCTGCAGTTCATCCGGGGCGGAGTGGTGACCCCGATCGGTGCCGTGACTTTTCTCGCTATCCTAGTTGCTGTAGTAGCGTCCGTTGTGGCCATGACCATCGCGGCGCGGAGGATCCCCATCCAGATTCCGCGCAAGGTCATGGGCCGAGGGCGCATCCGGGAAGGCCAGAAGACCTTCATCCCGATCCGGTTGATCACAGCCGGCGTCATGCCCATCATCTTTGCCCAGACCATCATCATCGTTCCGGGTACCCTGGCCAGCTTCACCAAGAACCCGATTCTCACCGAGATCGCCAGCTTCTTCAATCCCGGCGATCTGCCCTACGATCTCACGTTCGCCGTCCTGATCCTTGTCTTCAGCTACTTCTACACGTCCATCATCTTCAATTCGGTGGACCTGGCGGAGAATCTCAAGAAGCAGGGCGCGTTCATTCCCGGGGTGAAGCCGGGCGCCAGCACGGCCGATTATATCGATTCGGTCCTGGCCCGGGTAACCTTGCCCGGCGGTCTGTTCCTGGCCGTAGTAGCTTTGATCCCGGTTCTGGTGTCCAGGTGGGTTGGGGTGCAGGCCCGGTTCGGCGGCACCTCTGTGCTTATCGTGGTTGGTGTGCTCCTCGATACCATCGCCCAGGTGGAGCAGCACCGGACATTGCGTAAGTACGACGGCTTCATGAAGACCGGGCGGGTGAAGTTCCGCGGTCGACAGCAGCGGTACATGTAGAACCGCGTCAGCGGTGAGGGGTAAGCAGTGAGCGGGGCCGGCCCACGAGATATCGTCGAGTCGCCCCGCTTACCGTTCATCGCTCACCGCTTACGCTTTCTTGGAGTCACATGGACATATTACTCATGGGTCCGCCCGGCGCCGGCAAAGGAACCCAGGGTGCCCTGCTGGCCGAAGCCCGGGGCCTCCCCAAATTCGCCACCGGCGATCTGCTCCGCGACGCCGTAAAGCGGGGAACTCCGCTCGGACTGCGTGCCAAGTCGGTCATGGAGGCAGGACACCTGGTGAGCGACGACATCATCATGGGGATCGTGCGGGAGGAGCTGGGCAAGCCCGAAGCCGGCAAAGGCGTAATATTCGACGGCGTGGTCCGCACCATCCCCCAGGCGGAAGGGGTCGAGCGGCTGCTCTCGGAGCGGGGCCGCCGGATGGACGCAGTGTTGTTCTTCGATGTCTCCGATGAGGAGATCCTGGCCCGTTTGGACAAGCGCCGGACCCTGGAACAACGGGCCGACGACGATCCCAAGGCTGTGGCCACCCGCCTGGCGGCGTACCGGCAGCAGACCGCGCCAGTGCTGCAGTGGTATGAGCAGCGGAAGCAGCTGCGGCGAATTCCCGCCGTCGGCAGCGTTGAGGAGATTGCCCAACGTGTTCGCCAGGTCCTCGGCTGAGAGCATGATCACCCTCAAATCACCCCGCGAGATCGAGATCATGAGTCGCGCGGGGGGAATTGTGGCGGCCACCCTGGCTCGGATGCGCGAGATCTTGAGGCCGGGAGTCAGTACCGAGGATCTGGACGCCGAAGCCGAGCGGTTCATCCGCAGTCACCCTGGCGCCACCCCATCGTTCAAGGGATTGTACGGCTTCCCCAAGACGCTGTGCACCTCGATCGATGAGGAGATCGTTCACGGTATTCCGTCTGCCCGGCGGGTACTGAACCAAGGCAGCATTGTGAGCGTGGATGTGGGGGTCCAGCTGGAGGGCCTTCACGCCGACTCGGCCACCACTCTTCCGGTCGGGAAAGTCGACTCCAAGGCCGAGCGACTCCTGCGGGTAACCCAGGAGAGTCTGGCCGCCGGCATCGCCCAGGCGAGGGTCGGCAATCACGTGGGAGACATCGGGCATGCCGTGCAGCGGGTAGCGGAACAGGCGGGCTATGGAGTGGTGCGGGAGCTCGTTGGGCACGGCATCGGCACCCGATTTCACGAAGAGCCGCAGGTGCCGAACTATGGCGCGCCCAAGCGCGGACCTCGTCTGCTGGAGGGAATGACTCTGGCCATCGAGCCGATGATCACGGTAGGAAGCCCGGTTACCAAGACCCTTTCCGACAAGTGGACGGTGGTAACCGCCGATGGAAGTCTATCCGCCCACTTCGAGCACACCGTGGTGATCACCGCGAATGGCCCACGAATCCTGACCACCACCTAGAAACAATCCTCAGCCCACCCGATCGTCCAGCAGCTGCCGCACCCTGATTTCCGCGGCCTCCACTCGCTCCAACGTGACCACCGCTGACTCCACCAGGACCCGCGTCTCTTCCGGCCGCCCGATCCCTTTGAGATTTCCCCGAATACTCCAGTACGCACTCCGGCTGGCCGCGGCGGCAAGGAAACTGGCAGTGGCAGCGTCGCCGATGGCGGTGGCCACGCCGGATCCAACCATGGCCTCGGCCAGCGCGGAGATCTCAGCCGCCTGATCCAACAGCTCCAGCTGCACTCGGGCGGCCTCCAGCAGGGCTGCACGCCGGGCGGCATCACGGGCGGTTCGCTCGAACTCCGTTGCCTGCGGCAGGGTGAGCGCATCCATATACTCGGCAACTACGATCGCATCGTGGCGAGCCAGTTCCACCAGATCCACCCGGAGCAGCTCGGCTCGCTCCAGGATTTCCTGGGCATAGCGGTGCACGGCCGCGTATTTCTCTCGCCGGGTAGTGAGGCCGGCCACCATCGCCACCAGCGAGGCGGCGAGTGCGGACGTGAGCGCAGCAACCGCGCCACCCGCAGGCGTGGCGCTCGCTGCTGCCACGGCATCGGACCACTGCTGAATCGTGCTTTCGCTGCTCAGGAGGTCTAGGTCATCCATATCAGGCTCGGAACCTCATCCTAGCACGGCGTCGGCTGATTGACCAAGCTAATCTGCTATGAGCTACTCTCCCGTGCTCAAAATTGCGAGAAGCCATTGATGCATTGCCGGGTTTCCAGCCACTATCCCGGAGTGCTCGATCCCGATATCGCGGCCTTCAGAGTCGGTGACCACACCCCCCGCTTCCCGGATCAGCAGGCAACCTGCGGCAATGTCCCAGGCGGAGAGGTGCTGTTCCCAGAAGNCATCGAATCGGCCGGCAGCAACATCCGCCAAATCGAGGGCGGCTGCACCNGGGCGGCGAATTCCGCTAGTGCCGGCTGCAACCCGGGCAAACTGCCTTTGATACTCGTCCAGGCCGGTGAGGTCGCGAAAAGGAAACCCGGTAGCGATGAGCGCATACTCGGGATCGTGGATCCGGGAAACCTGGAGCCGGCGGTCTCCGATCCAGGCGCCTCCATTCCGGGTTGCATGATAGGTCTCATTGCGAGGTACGTGGTGTACTACCGCGGCCTCCAGCACACCGTCAATGGCAGCAGCAATGGAAACAGCGTAGCTGGGATAGCCGTGCAGAAAGTTTGTGGTTCCGTCCAGGGGATCTACGACCCACACCAGGCCTTCGGTGACGATGTCAGGGCTGAGCTCCTCGCCAATGATGCGGGCACCAGCGCGGCCGTTCTGGAGCACGTCCCGGATGATGCCCTCAGCAGTCCGATCGACCTCGGTAACGAAGTCGCGCCTTCCCTTCAGCGTCCACCCGGCTGGGGTCTCGGGTCGCTCAACGCTCCGGAGGTAGCCTGCGGCCAGCTCGGCCGCGGACCTGGCTCGGCTTAGTAAGTCTAAGTGAGACACTGGCTTGTTCGCTCAGATTGGGGAAGGTAATTTGCCTCGATGCCCCGCATATTCTCAGGAATTCAGCCCTCCGGTGAGCTGCATATAGGCAACTGGCTGGGGGCAGTCAGGAACTGGGTCAACCTCCAGCAGAGCTACGAGACCCTGTTCTGCGTGGTGGACCTGCACGCGATTACCGGAAAATATGAGCACGAATCGCTGAGCCAGCGGACCCGCGAGATGGCCATCGGATTGCTGGCGGCCGGCATCGATCCGGAACGCGCCACGCTGTTCGTGCAATCGCACGTCCCCGAGCATGCCGAGCTCCAGTGGCTGCTCAACACAGTCACGCCGCTCGGCGAGCTCGAGCGAATGACGCAGTTCAAAGATAAGGCGCAACGTTTCGAGAGTGTGCCGGCGGGACTGCTGAACTATCCCATTCTGATGGCGGCAGACATCCTGCTTTACCGGGCGGACCTGGTTCCGGTGGGAGAGGATCAGATTCAGCACCTCGAGCTCAGCCGGGAAATTGCCCGTAAATGGAATGCGGAGTTTGGGCGGGGTGAGCACTTCTTTCCCGAGCCCGAACCTATCCTCTCCGAGGCCAAGCGGATTACCGGCTTGGATGGTCAGGCCAAGATGTCCAAGAGTATGGGGAACACCATTGGCTTACTGGACAGTCCGGAGGAGATCTGGCAGAAGCTCAGACCGGCGAAAACGGATCCGGCTCGCGTAACCAAGCGTGATCCGGGTACCCCGGAGGTGTGCAATATTTATCACCTGCACCAGCACTTCTCCCCACCAGAAACCGTGGCCCTGGTGGCCGAGAACTGCCGGGGGGCCAGGTGGGGGTGCCTCGACTGCAAGCGGGTATTGGCCGATAATATGATCGCGGCCCTCGCCCCGATCCGGGAGCGTGCCCTGGAGCTCAGAGCACAGTCGGAGCGGGTGGACGAGATCCTGGCGGACGGGGCCGCAACCGCCCACCGCATGGCCGCGGCAACCATGCGAGAGGTTCGCGATCGGATGGGACTTCTGAGTCCAACGCCACAGGTTTTTTCCGCCCGGCGCGAACCCGGACCGTAACTTGGCTCTACCCCTTACCCCGGCGGACCCGTTGGAAAAGATCATCAAGGCTGCGGTAGAGCGTGGGGCCTCCGACCTGCACATCAAGGCGGGCGATGTTTTTCGTGCCCGGATCAATGGCAAACTGGTCCCTCTCACCAAGCAGCGGCTGACCCCGGACCAAACCAAGTCTATCGCGCTGAAACTGATGAGCAGTGAGGAAGATCGGGCCCGGATCGAGCGAATCCGCGACTTCGACTGTTCCTGGGGAATGCCGGGAGTCGGGCGGTTCCGGGTCAATGTGCTGCGTCAGCGTTCGTCGTTCATGATCGTTATGCGGGTCATTCCATTTGCGGTGCCCACCATCGAGTCCCTGGGCTTGCCCGATATCTTGAAGCAGATCGCCGAGTCGGAGCGCGGCCTGGTGCTGGTGAGTGGCGTCAGCGGCAGCGGGAAGAGCTCTACCGTGGCGGCAATGGTGCACCACATCAACAGGACTCTCCACAAGCACGTGGTGACGATCGAGAACCCGATCGAGTTTCTCCACCGAGATCTCAGCTGTTCGATCACCCAGCGCGAAGTGGGAGTAGATACAGACAGCCTCGCGGTAGGCCTGCGCGCGGCGCTCCGCCAAGACCCCGACGTAGTAATTCTGGGAGATATGGCAGACGCGCCCACCATCGATACCGCGCTCAAGGCCGCCGAAACCGGCCGTCTCGTCATTGGGACGATCGCTACGCCGGATGTCGTCGCCACCGTCGAGCGGGTAATAGGTACGCTCCCCCCCGCCGAGCGAGACGTGGGCCGGATGCGTTTCGCCGAGGCGGTCCGCTCCATCATCTCGCAACAGCTTCTGCCCAAGAAGGACGACGATGGCAGGGTTGTGGCAGTGGAGATACTGGTGGGAACACCGTCGGTCCGTGAGTGCCTCAAGGACCCGGAGCGGCTGAGCCAGATCAAACGGCACATGGCTGATGGACGGAAAGAGCTCGGCAGCCAAACCTTCGACCAGCACCTCGAGGAGCTGATCGAGGCCGGCCTGATCACCGCTGAAGTTCAAAAGGCAGCCCTGGCCACGGCGGGGAATGCGTTCGCGGGGCCGAGGCGGACCAAGCGCGCCGCTTCCTCCTGATACTACGTGTCTGCTGGAGAGAGTCCGCTAACTGAAACTACCCGCCGCGTCCTGTCTACTCCTCGAGAAGCCGGCACGCCAGAGGCCAGCGAAGCCCGCGCAGTCGTCCTCTCATATCTCACCCAGCTCGGCTACAGGGTAACCCTTCAAAAATTCAGCTTTACCCCGGCAAGCCTCAGGGCCTTTCCCCTGTTTGGCGCCGGCTTGGGTGGGTTGGCGCTGGTGCTCCTGCCGTTCTTTGCCTCAACCGTGCTTCCGGGGTGGGCCGCTCTGGCGGTGTGGATGACGGGAGTTGCGGCCCTCAGCAGCGTCGTTGCGGGAGCAGGACTGGGCTGGGTTCCGTTGGGGGATGCACTCCGGGAAGACGCCAACCTCCTCGCAACCCGAGGGGACCAACCGCCCCGCCGATGGATCGTCGCCCACCTGGACACCAAAGCTCAGGGGCACTCGATGGCCGGCCGCCTGGTGGCCGTGTGGGTCACGTGTCTCAGCGTGGTTGTTCTCACGGTGCTTGCGTTCCTCCGGTTGCGCGCGCCGCTGCCTTGGGCCGCAATGCTCCCGGGGCTCGCTCTGGCAATGCTGG
>C688J18823_10003040_pt1 | contig 10596 bp, 8 predicted proteins | sample HopSoiMetagenom1_FD_18823 | JGI IMG/M metagenome (IMG submission 18823) | reverse complement strand
CGGGTGTGTTCGCCAGCCGCCGGTCGGCGATGGCTCCCACGATTTGATGGCCGGTCGGACCGTAAGCATAAGCGGGAGAAACCAGCCCAACCGACAAGAGCGACGCTGAAAAGAAAACCCAAACAACGCGCATAAGCGTCGCAGGATACGAGGGTGCCTGCTGCGACACAGTAAAAAAGATGAGCAGTTTGTTCGCCGATCCCTCGGTCTTCAATGTGTTCGAGCGAGGTTCGAATTTGAAAATTGTCAGCCGCGCCAGAAGTTTTCCCGCAATAATTCGCATACGCTGCGGGATTCCCGGTAACAATTCGAGTTAACGGCTCGAGTTGATGCAGGATGCCGGATTTTCTCGACAGATCACCGCATTACTACAGCCGCTGAACGGCGCAGTCCGCGTGAGCAGAGTCCGTTTCTCTGACTGCATCACATCCAATAAGGTTGCTAGCATCGATTCGTCAGCGAGCTATTCAATAAAGGATAACCGACTAGCTTTGACCGCGACCTATGGATGAGGTGTTCGACTCTTTAGAGCTATTGGGATTGGAAAATTTTCCAAGTGACGACGGGTCTCTCTTGTTCGTCATCTGGTTGTTTTTCTTCGGGAAACCTTTGTGGGGGAAGTACGCTCCCTTTCGCCTTGCCGGCGGAAAAGGTTTCAATGCCCACAATTTTCGTAGTGTTCTTGAAACGTTACTTCAACATCCCGCGCTCTATCAATTCGTGCAGGACGTGATTGGTGGTACGCGAGCCCGGCAATGGACGGTCGAAAGATATGTGCGGCTGCAGCCGGGCGAGTCGATCTTGGATCTCGGTTGCGGGCCTGGCGATCTTCTTAAGCTTCTGCCAGCAACCGCGGATTTCAAATATCTCGGTATCGACCTTTCTGAGAAATACCTCAACGTCGCGGCAAAGCGCGCGAATGATTCGATAGACTTTGTGCAGGGCGACTGTGCACATTTTCTGCCCTTGCTGGACGGACGCCGGTTCGACTGGATTTTTTGTATGGGCTTATTGCATCATTTGAGTGACGCTCAATGCCAGTCGCTCTTATCAGCGGCCGCGCAATCGCTGACGGAGAAAGGCTCGCTAATCTGCCTCGAACCGACGCTGTCGGACAGTCAGAGCAGGCTCACTCACGCCACGATGTCCCTCGATCGCGGAGAATATCTGCGGACCGAAGACGAATGGCGACAACTGTTTGATTCAGAATTTCGGGACGTCACGATGTACTGGTTGGATGGTGCGTTCAGAATTCCTTATCAAAAAACCGTATCTGTTCTTCAGAAGCCACGGTAGGGAACTGCTGTCGAGATTATCCGCGCTCCGCTTTGCGCATGGTTCCGCGTCACCGGCGGCTCGGCTTTAGCATTCCGCGATAAAAACCCGGCGTCGATTCCGGTATCTCCGTTGCATGGAGTTCTTTCCGGTAAAAATCGAGCGCGGTAGTAGCTCCGATGATTGCGTAGGCGTATCCGTGCGAAGCCATGTCCTGTAGCGCAGCCAGCAGTAGTGAATGGCCGATGCCTTTGCGGCGCGCGTTTTCCATTACGCCGGTCGGTCCGAAAAAACCGCGCGCGGTGGCGTCATAAGTGGCGAACCCCATCACATCGAGACCGTCGGTTGCGATGAAACATGCGACCGGCTGACGCGTAAACGAGATTTCGCATTCGCTGGCCCATCGTTCGCCGAAATGTTCTGAAACCCATTGCGCGACGAGCCGTTTCTCAGCGGCGAACGCGCGCCGAACGGTGACACCGGAAGGAGCCGGACTATCCGACAGCTTCCAATCGTAAAGTTTTACCAGTAAATCGGCCATATCCGCCAATTAGCGGAGGAATCGTGATTGTTTTCAAGCCTTAAGGCAATACTCCGGCCCGCGAGTTGGACGCGCACGGCTCAGATGAATAGCAGATGGCGTCGAAGATGACGGTGTTACTTCTGCTCGAAAATCTGGGTACGGATAACCCGTTCGCCTTTCATCATCACGACCGAGATCGCGGTCAACGCGTGGATGTCCTGCAGCGGATTCCCATCAACAATCAGAAATGATGCTTCTTTGCCGGTCTCGATAGTGCCGATCCGCTGTTCAGCGCGCAGCAGTTTCGCGGCATTGTCGGTGGCAGCTTTCAAGGCCACTTCCGCCGGAATTCCCGCGGCTGTCCAAAGTTCCATCTCGTGCTGAATCGTTGGACCGTGCAAGACCAGGAAATTACCGGCGTCAGACCCGGCCACGAGCGTCACACCCGCTCGCCACGCTTTAAGCAAGTTGTTGCTGCCGGTGGCCAGCGACATCGGATAACGACTCATGCCTTCGCGCATGCCCTTGTAACGTTCATCGGAAGCGGCTCGTTCGGTTCCGGCCAGCAAATCTTTGGGCGTGACCTGTTGGACCAGAGATCGCTTCAACAAAGCGGTGTCGCCTTTCGCAAAACTTGAGAATGCTTCGGCCACGCTCAACGTTGGATCGTAGGCAATGCCTTTGGCCTTCATTTCGGCAAACACCGCATCAGGTATCTCGTCGGCCAACGAACCGTGCTCGATCGAATCGGCGCCAAGCGCCACCGCATCGGCAACATCGGCCGCTTTGCCGCAATGGATCGCGACTGGCAGCTTTTTAACGTGCGCTTCTTCGACTACGGCCCGAAGGATGTTGACGTCCATTCGGTTGAAGGAATAACCAGGCGCACCAGCTTCGAGGACTCCTTTGATTGCATCCACGTGATGTGCCGCTAATTCGTCCACCTGTTTGCGTGCTTCGTCCGGATTGCGAGGCAACCGCACGAACTCGGCATTGAAGGACGCTTGCATCGCCTGCGGCAGAAATTTGGCGTATTCGGTTCCGTGGCCACCCTCGGCCGTGAACAGGGGGCCGCAGAAAAACAGTTCGGCTCCCAGTTTCTCGCCCGGGCCAAACGTCGCGCGCAGCCGCGTCATCATGTCGAGTCGATCACCGACGCTCCGGACAGCGGTCACTCCGCAATACAAATAGGATTCCAATGCCCGTTCGGCTGATTCGTTAGGATCCGCTTTCGTCGGATCGTCTAGGAATCCACCGGTGACACCAAGGTGGACGTGCATATCGATCAGACCGGGCAGCACGGTCTTGCCGGCCGCGTCAATCGGATCGGCATTTGAGGTTTTCGGGTCCGGTGATGTTCCATCTTTGAAAACCTGCGCAATCTTTCCATTCCGAACCAGGATCGCGCCGGACTCGATCACTTCGCCGTTCCCGACGAAGATGCGGCAATTCTGGATGAGCCGGGTGTGTCCGCGTTCGCGATCGCGCGTGAGGATTCGGGTTTTGGTTAACTCCTGCCGGGTCCGCGCTTCATACATCCCTAACAGCACGAACGGAAGAAGAACAACCAGCACCCACAATTTCGCCGATGAACGTATCCGTTCCTCCTTCTCCCACCGGAAAAGTTTGGTGGCGATGAATAGCGCCACAATCATCGTCACCAGCAGCGCCGCTGTGGACTTCGCGTTTTGGGCAACGGTTTCGCCCCGTTGAAGAATGGCCGAGATTCCGGTTACCAAATAAGTGGCCGGAACGAATTGGGTGAGGATCTGAAGCCAGTTAGGCATCATCGACAGCGGAATAGTGGCTCCGCTCAGAAACAACATCGGCATGTAAAGAATTTGAGTGACGATGTTGCTCTCCTGCATCGAATTCACCACCGACGCGATGATCAGACCGAGCGAACGGAAGGCAGCGGCTCCGACGCAGATGAACAGGAAGAGCGAAAGCAGATTCGGCGGTATGGCCATGCCGTAGAACTGATGCGCGAGGAACAACATCAGGACGACGCTCGGCAGGTAGAGGATTACCCCGGCGACGATGGAGGCCAGCAGCAGCGGGACAGGCGTAATGGGTGTGACCTTGAAACGGCGAAGGATGTTTTCTTCGCGTTCCTGAACGGCGCGCATTCCCGCTCCGAAAAAGCCGCTGCCCAAAATGCCGATCACCGTCACCATCGTCACCACCAGAATGATCACGCCTCCGCGTTGGGCCTGGAACATCGTCGCGAAGACGAAAAAGAAGATCAGCGGAAAAACGTAATTAAAGAACAGGACTGCGCGGTTCCGTGACGCCAGGACGAGATCGAACTTTAGGAAGGCGAGAAATGATTTCAAAATCCAATGGTTCCGTTTAGGCCTAACGGCCGCATTTCGTGTCCGCGGCTCAGTCGCGGAGCTTTTTCCCAGTTAGCTCAATGAAAACATCTTCGAGCGTGGGCCGTGACAGATGAATATCGGCAAGTTCGAGCCCCGAGCTGTCGATCCATTTCACGACATCGACCAGCGAGCGGGCCGGTCGTTTCGAATAAATTGTCAGGTTGGTGCGATCTTCACTGACCACAGTTCGGATGACCTCGGCCCACGTTGGCAGCTCAGTTTGCGGCAGCGGGCGGGCCAAGGTGATTTCGATGGCTGATTGATCGGCGCTTCGCTCCTGGAGTTCGCGCGGGCTGCCGAGAGCGATGATTTGGCCGGCATCAATGATTGCCACCCGGTCACAGAGCCGCTCCGCCTCCTCTATATAATGAGTGGTCATCAGGATCGTCCGCTTTTCGGCCCGCAGCTCTCCGATCAGGTCCCGTATTTCCAGGCGAACCTGCGGATCCAGGCCACTGGTAGGCTCGTCCAGGAACAGCATTTGTGGATCGTTGATCAGTGCCAGCGCTATCGCCAGACGCTGCTTTTGCCCGCCGGAAAGGGTGGCGTAAGCGGCATCCTTTTTGCCCCATAACTGCAATCGCTTGAGAATCGCTTCAGCGTCCACTGTTCGACTGTAAAAGGCGCCAAAGAAATCGAGCGCCTCGGCCACGCGAAGTTTATCCGGAAGGTTAGTCGCTTGCAGACAGACCCCGATGCGATCCTTCAACGCCTTCTTCTGTTTGTCAGGGTCGTAGTCCAGGACCTTGACGTCGCCTGCGCTACGGGGCCGGAGCCCTTCCAGTATCTCTACCGTGGTCGTTTTGCCGGCACCGTTAGGCCCAAGCAAACCGAACACTTCGCCTTTGCGGACCTCGAAATCGATGCCCCGGACCGCTTCAAAGTCGTTGTAAGACTTGCGCAGTCCGCGGACGTAAATGGCAAATTCAGAATCCATGGGGAACAGCGGAAATCAAATCCGCAGCGGGGCCAATGTTGCCAGTAAAATCGACATAGTCGGCTCGACAGAGTCTCGCCCCACCACCTATAGAAGCAGGCAGCTTGGATGCAATACTTCCACCGGAGAAAATTCAGACGGCGCGCCTTTTACTGCGAAAGCCGCGCCGGAAAGACGCGCCTCTGATGTTTGAAGTTTATGCGCAGGATCCCGAGGTTACTCGATACCTGCTCTGGCAGCCTCACCCTGATGTCGGACATTCGTATGCTGCGATCGACCGCTTTCTTGCAGCGTGGGAGGCGAAAACCGAGTTCGTTTGGCTGGTGTTCCTCAATACCGCGTTGGTCGGATGCATTGCTGCGCGGCAGGAAAATGACGGCGTCAGTCTGGGCTACCTTTTGGCGCGCCGCTATTGGGGAAACGGCTACATGCCGGAAGTAATCCGGGCCGTAACCGATTGGGCCTTCAGCAACCCGTCAGTTGGCCGGGTGTGGGCCACCTGCGATCTCGAGAACCACGCTTCAGCCCGGGCTTTGGAGAAGGCGGGATTCGTCCGGGAAAGCATTCAGAGGAAAGCGACTGTGCTTCCGAACCAATCGCCCGAGCCGCGCGACCATTACTGCTATGGCAGAACGCGGGTTTAATCCGCGCCGGCCTCGCCTTGGATATTCCTTCGCCGTAAGCTGATGCTCAATAGGGCGATTACGGTAAGCGCGGTTAGGGCGGCGCAGATTTGGGCGAACAATTCGCCATGCCTAACGTAGAATGTCAGAACACCGTGAACGGGCACATCGACCACACCGGTTAGAGCACCCTCGGTAAACGTGCCGCTATGTTCATCCCGCAGAACATCGGTGACGCGGCCGAGTTGGTTGATGAAGCATGTTACGCCCGTGTTAGCGGCACGGACCATCGGCCTCCGCGTTTCCACGCACCGGAATATCGCATTGCTCAGATGCTGATGGGAACCGGCTGTACGCAGAAACCAGCCATCGTTAGTCATGTTGACCAGCAGATCGGCGCCGCGACCGCGTTTGTCCGGCAGCACAAATCGACGAGTCAGTTCTCCGATCGTGTCTTCGAAGCAAATCAGCGGCGCCAGTTCCACGTCGGCGTCGCTCAGCTTGAATCGCGTGTAATCTTTGCCCATGCCGAAATCGCCCGGAACCCATCGTCCGGCGATCGCCCCAAAAAGCGGAAATGAATGTCGTAGCGGGACATATTCACCAAACGGCACCAGGTGAATCTTGCGATAGACTTGGAGATCATCTCCGTTACTCGGGACCAGGATCGCGGCGTTGTAGGCTTGCTCGTTCTCGAACACGTCGGACCCGAGTAACAAATCGGCATGCGCCGTTGCCGAAAAATCCATCACGAATCGGTAGGTCCGCTCGTCCGCCAGTATCGGACCGGGGGTCGCGCTCTCCGGCCAAACCAGCAGCTGCGGAGACGGATTCGTTTGGACCAATGGCTGACTTAATCGACTGAGCTGATCGAATATCATCGCCGCCGAGTCCGGTGTGAATTTCACCTGTTGCGAAATATTTGGCTGGATCGCGCCTACCCGGAGCGGCTGGGTTCGTGATGTTTGATGTACGGCATTCCAGCCAAACACCATGAGTCCGAAGATTCCCAGAACCGTTAGGTTCAAATCCCAATGTGGACGCATCTGGTGTGTTCGCGTTTCAGTGAACAGCCGCAACGGAATCGTCACTGCCATAATATTGGTGAAGGCGATCACGAAGGAGAGACCCGCTACGCCGGTGAACTCACAAATTTGAATCAGCAGCAAATGGGTGTGCTGCGAGGCGCCGAGGCCGTTCCAGCCAAATCCACCGAATAACCAGCCTCGGATCCACTCGTGGGTGACCCACGCAGCTGCTCCGAGCGCTGCGCTGAGGAGATTTCGCCATGAGCTGGTGAATCCGCGGGGAACGATGAATCCCGCAAACCAGCTCCAGAACGCCCAGTGCATCCCCAGATACAGCGACAGCAGCAGCGCGAGGCCGTAAAGTGGAATGCTATCAAACAGTCGGCCTAACGATCCGAGCCAGCTGAAAACTATTGTGAAAAATACGAGCCCGCTTACGTAACCGAGCAACAAGTTTCGCAACCATGGCCGGCGAGCTCCGGCGCCGGAAAACCAGATTGCCGCGATCAACGGCGTCAGCGCAATCCAGGCGAGCCAATCCTGATTGAATGGCGGAAACGATGCCGCTGCCAGGACGCCGCTAGCGACCGCTGCCAGCCACGGCCAGACTCGCAGAAGGATGGTTAGGCCTGACGAACGCGACTTCAATTACGCTGCCGCCGTGAACGTTCTTCTTTTTTCCGTCCCCCGGGCCTTAGCGCGTCACGTAAATCGCGCGAGTAAGATGGGTTCACCCGAAATGTGGCGCGTTCCACATCTTCGATGTACTGCACATTGACCTTATCCGACACCACGTAGCCAAGCGACATCAACCCACTGAGGGTGTCCAAAAGCTCGGACGTGACCATTTGTCCGGAGCGTTGTATCAAGATTTTTCCCTTCATCGGCGTTCCTGAAAACCCGAGCGTCTTCAGAATCGTGATCTCACCGCCGTCCAGTTTGATTTCGCGCTCCCCCATAACAAACTGTTCGTCAACAAATGCGCTGCTGTCGAGTGCGTTGAACAGATTATTAACGGCCCGCTTCGCTCGAGGTCACGGAAATCACAGCGGGTTAGAGAAAAGAAGAAGTATGCGGCGGAGCCGCCTCCCTGTTCTCCGTGAGCTCTGTGGTAAATGCATCAGCGCTTAGGCCAGGCGCGCGTGGGCGTCGGACTGGAGCCAATCCCAAAGTTGAGCGAGGCGTTGTCCGATTTCCGTTTTCACCTTCTCCAACTCTGCCTGCTCGAATTGCCCTTCTTTCGGGCGCCGTTGCGCGAACAGATAGTATTTGATCTTTGGCTCGGTGCCGGAAGGTCGCACCGCGATCCTGGTTCGATCGTCCAATTCAAAGATCGACATCTTCTCCTTCGGAATCAGATCACCCTCCACGTCGTGGATCGTTTCTTTCTCGAAGTTTCGGATACTAAGGACGTTTGAACCGAGCATCTCGGTCGGGGGCGCCGCGGTATAGGATTGCGCCAACCGCGAAATTTTGTCCGCGCCTTCAGCGCCTTCGAATAGCAGCGATCCGTTTTTCTCTTCGAAGTATCCGAACTGAGAAAAAATTTCATCCAGCAGCTGGTCCACCGTTTTCCCCTCCGTTTTGGCGAAGGCAGCGACTTCGCAGAACATGATCACCGCGCCGTTAGCGTCCTTATCCCGCACAAAATCAGCGCCGCTATACCCGTAGCTCTCCTCACCGCCGAATACATAGAAGGACGAGTGAGCGAGCCGTGCTTTCCGCGTTTCCTCTTCCGTAAGGTGGCGGTAATTCTTTCGGATCTTATCGGGTAACGCGTTTTCGTACTTGCCGAGTTTTGCGCCGATATATTTGAATCCGGTCAGGGTCTCTACACATCGAAGCCCGAAATGTTCCGCGATCGCTTTCTGTAGATCGGTTGTGACAAATGTTTTGATCAGTACACCGCGGGATGCGTTCGAGGCGTTGAGAACACCCGACTCGAACAATTTGCGCGCACGATAGTACGCCATCAGCGAGCCGATCTGATTGCCGGTAAGCAATTGCAATTTGCCGGCCCGACTACGCACCGCCACGCCCATCCGATCGCAGTCGGGGTCGGTCGCGATCACCAGGTCGGCGTTGTTCTTGTCGGCCAGCTCCATGCCGAGACGAAGCGCTTCCGCGTTCTCCGGGTTGGGAGATTTGACCGTCGGAAATCCGCCGTCGAAACGATCCTGTTCGGCAACAACGTCAAAGTGAACACCGAGCTGTTTGAGCATCGGTTTGATGATCACTCCGCCGGTTCCGTGAATCGGTGTGAAAACGACGCGCAGCGATTTCGCTTCACGAATGACGTTTGAATCGAGAACCAGCGACTCCAACCGCCGCATGTAAGCTTCATCAATTTCCTTGCCGAGGACCGTTACCTGGCCCCGCTGATCAGCCGCTAACGGGTCGAAGTTTTCGCCTACGATTCCATTTACCTGCGCAATAATTCCGCTGGCATGCGGCTCCACCACTTGCGCGCCGTCGCTGAAATAAACTTTGTAGCCGTTGTCGTGCGGCGGATTATGACTGGCGGTGATCACCACGCCCGCACTGGCCTGAAGGTGACGCACCGTGAATGAAAGTTCCGGCGTCGACCGCGGGGCATCGAATACGAACGCATCACAGCCATTCTCGGCGGCAATTCGCGCAGCCAGGTCAGCAAATTCCTTGGAAAAAAAGCGGGTATCGTGCGCGATGACTAATTTTGGTCGCGTCGACAGTTGATGTTGTTGCGACCACATCTTGAGATAAGACACCAAACCACGCGTCGCGCGGTTGATGTTGTAGAAGTTCATCGCGTTGGTGCCGACACACGGAAATTCGGGGGCGGCGCCGTCTCGCGATTCGCCGCGCTCGGCTCGGGTCACAATCTTGCCGATGGTTCGGCCGCGCAGACCGCCGGTGCCAAACGCGAGGGTTTTGTAAAATCGATCATTCAACTCCGACCACGCGCCCGAGGCGACTAGTTCGTCAACCGAGGCCGCATAGATATCGGGCGGCGCGCCGCCGAGCAGGACCTGAATGTTTTTGCGCGCAGAATCGATCAGCTCGCCCGAACTTACCGCTGCATCTAACAGTGAATCCCGCGTCGCTGCCATTGCCATAGACGCCCAACCTTCCGGCAGCGCGGGTGTTTGCAAGTGAGCTTTGGTAGCAGAGCTGGCTAAATCGATGTAGCGGTGGTTGGGTCAACCACCGAACTAAATAAACAGGTGCTCGCCGCGGTGAGCACCTTTACAACGCGACGCATATCGATCACGCACCACGCTGCGGAGCCGTGGCCAGGCGAGTGTGGTCCCCTGAGTAGCTGTAGCCGTTTCGCTCTGCGAAACGCAGATTGCTTGGATGGCGGAGGACGTCGCTCACAGAGCGACGGCTACAGATCGCTTCGTGGAGTACGAGCCTTGCCTCATAATGCTCCGTTAAAATCGATTTGATTGAGGCTCACTTCACCGGCTTAGTGCTCGCACGGCCCATCAATGAACATCCACGAATACCAAGCCAAGGAACTACTCCAAAAATTCGGAGTCGCGACTACTCGAGGCAAGGTAGCTTCAACAGTCGAGGAAGCGGAAAAAATCGCCAAGGAACTCGGACCGGTCGAGATCGCAGTGAAAGCGCAGATCCACGCCGGCGGGCGAGGCAAGGGGACGTTCACCAATGGATTCAAAGGCGGGGTCCACATTTGTAAAACCGCAGCCGAAGTAAAGGAGATCGCCGGAAAGATGCTCGGCCAGACGCTGGTCACTCATCAAACGGGGCCCGCTGGCCGCGTCGTGAACAAGGTGCTCATCGCCGAGTCTGCCGACATCGGCCGCGAAATCTATTTTGCGATCCTGCT
>C688J18823_10003039_pt1 | contig 10597 bp, 8 predicted proteins | sample HopSoiMetagenom1_FD_18823 | JGI IMG/M metagenome (IMG submission 18823) | reverse complement strand
GGTGAGCCGGTCAGACGGCGACCTCGGGACGTATAGCTCCACCTCGGCGTTGCGGCTCGCGTTGCAGTGAGACCCTAGCTGATGTGATGCGCCATTGCGCAACTAGCCAGTTAGGCACTCGCAGTCGATGATTGGCGCGAAATGAACGACGAAAGCCTCCAGCGAGCCAACGCGTTCCTTGCTGCCGTCTCGGAGCGAGCGGCTGTCGGCGACGTATTGCAGGAGACTCCCGCCGAGATCGGCCGGGTGCTCGGGCTGCCCGATCCACTTTCGACGGCGCGCGCAGTGCGTGCGTTGATCGCGCGCCGGCGGCTCGAGCCCGCCAACGGTTCCTACCGGCTGCTCGACGCGAAGCCGCTCGAGGCTGGGGAGCGGGAGTCGATCGGCCGGCGACCCCGCCGCCAGAAGACGATCCGTCCCGCGGCGTCGGCAGAGCGCACAGGCGACGCCGCCTACTCCGACCTCGGCCGTGCGGTCGTCGACAAGCTCGTCGACCTGGGGCGCGAGGCGGCCGAGCTTCGCGCCGAGGTCAGGGTCCTGCGGGAGGAGGCCCGTGACGCGCGCGTCGCCAGGGACGAGGCCGAACAGCGCGCTCGCTCGCTCGGCGAACGCTCGCGCGAGCTCGAGAGCCGGGCGGAGATGGCGGAGTCGAACCTCCGCGCGCTGCTGGCGACCGCCCGATCGGGCGGCAACGCGCCCAAGCCGCAAGACGCGCCTGTGGGGGACGCCGAGATGGCGGCGATCCTCGGCGTGCTCCGTGGCGACGAGGGCGACGGAGCGGCAACGGATGCGGCGCCCAGCGGGGCCGGCGACGAGCCGCCCGACGAGCCGCCCGAGGCGCTGGATCAGCCGCCTACGGCTGCTGGTTGATGTCGATCAGGTGACACGCGGCGAAGTGCTGGTCGCCGACCTGCGCGAGCGGAAGATCCTCTCCTCGGCACCGATCTTCTATCCCGAGCTCCGCCGCGCGGCCTGACGCAACCACCGGGCAGCGCGGGTGGAATCGGCACCCCGCGGGGATACGCGTCGGGTCGGGCGGCTCACCCTGCAAGATCTCCCGGATGACGCCGACCTCCCCAGCCTCCGGCACGACGTTGAGCAGGGCCTTCGTGTACGGGTGCCGGGGCCGGAGCAGGACCTCCTCGGTGGGGCCGATCTCGACCACGCGGCCGAGGTACATCACCGCGACGCGGTCCGCGACCGTCCAGGCGAGCCCGAGGTCGTGCGTGACGATCAAGATCGAGATCCGCAGCTCGTCGCGGAACTTCATGAGGAGCGCGAGGATCTCGCCGCGCACCGACGCGTCGAGGTTCGACACGGGCTCGTCGGCGACGATCACCTTCGGCTCAAGAGCCAGCGCGCCTGCGATCACGACACGCTGACGTTGGCCGCCCGAAAGCTCGTGCGGGTAAAGCAGGTAGAAGCGCTCGGGCGGCCGCAAGCCTGCACGGGACAGCGCGAGCGCGACCAGGTCCTCCTCCGTCTCGCCGTTGGGCCCCTCGTCGATGCCGTGGATCCGGAGGCCCTCGGCGACGATCTCATAGATCGTCTGGCGCGGGTTGAGCGATCCGGTCGGGTCCTGGAACACCATCTGAACCTCGCGGCGGAAAGGCCGCAGGCCCCGCGTGTCCCTCGGCAAGGCCTTACCGCGGAACTTGATCGTGCCCCGCTGCGGCTGGATCAAGCCGACCAGTGCGCGCGCCGTGGTCGTCTTCCCGCAGCCGGACTCGCCTGCGAGCGCGAGCACCTCGCCCTCGTGCAGCGTCAGGTCGACGCCGTCGACAGCCTTCGCGTCGGAGCCTTTCTTGCCCATCAGCCCCGCGACCAGCCCGACGCGTGCGGCGAAGTTCACCTCGAGGTCGTCGATCTCGATGATCGGTTCACCGAGCTCGAGGGTCTCGGCGCGCGCCGCCTCTGTGTCGGTCACGAGACCACCGGCTCCAGGCTCGGTGCGCCGGCAACATGCACACACGCGGCACGGCGGCCGGGGCCGGCGTCCCACAGTTCAGGCACGACGGAGTCGCAGACGTCGATCCGCCGCTCGCATCGCGGGTGGAACGGGCAGCCGGACGGGATCTGCTGGGGGTCGGGCGGGTCTCCGCCGAGGCCGGCCGGCCGGTGGCGGAACCTCGTGTCGCCGATCTCGGGGAACGCCGCCGCGAGCGCCGCGGTGTAGGGATGCTGCGGCGCGTGGAAGACCTCGTTGGCCTTGCCTTCCTCAACGATCTTGCCCGCGTACATGATCGCGAGGCGGTCCGAGACGTCGACGAGCACCGAAAGGTCGTGCGTGATGAACAACATCGCGAGCCCGAGATCGTGCTGCAGCGAGCGCAGCAGCTGGAGCACCTGTGCCTGGACCATCACGTCCAATGCGGTGGTCGGCTCGTCGGCGATCACCAGCGTGGGGCTGCACGCGAGCGCCATCGCGATCATCACGCGCTGCTTCTGGCCACCGGACAGCTCGTGCGGGTAGTCGTCCTTGCGCCGCGGCGGAAGCCCGACCTGTTCGAGCAACGCGCCGGCGCGAACGGCGGCCTCCTTCTGCGTGGCCATCCCGTGGACCCGGATCGCCTCTTCTATCTGGTCGCCGATCTTCTGGACGGGGTTCAGCGCATGGAGCGCGCCCTGGAACACGATCGATGCGCCGGTCCATCGGACCGCGCGGAGCCGCCCAGGCGTCAGCGAGAGGACGTCCTCCCCATCGAGCTCGAGCGTGCCTTCGACCTTGGTGCTGGGGGAGTGCAGCCGGAGGATCGCACCGGCGATCGTCGATTTGCCACAGCCCGACTCGCCGGCCAGCCCGAGCACCTCGCCGCGGTCGATCTCGAACGAGACACCTCGGACGGCGGGAACGTCGCCGCCCTTCGTCGTGTAGGTGACCCGGAGGTCTTCTGCGCGAAGGACCGTCATCGTTCGCGGATCCTCGGGTTCACGATCTCGTCCATCGCGAAGCCCACCATCGTGAAGCCGAGGACAACGAGCACGATGCAGATGCTCGGTGCCATCAGCCACCACCAGGCGTGCAGGGTGAGCGCGCCATGGGTGAACGCCTCGTCGATCATCGTTCCCCACGATTTCGCTTGGGGGTCGCCGAGGCCGAGGAAGGCCAGCTGCGATTCGGAGAGGATCGCGATCGCGATCGTGAGGATCGTGTTGGCGAAGATGACCGGCATCAGGTTGGGCGAGATGTGCTTGATCACCACGTGGGCGTCGCTCGCGCCGAGCGCGCGCGATCGCTCGATGTAGGTGCGTTCCTTCACGGACAGCACCTGCGCGCGCACGAGGCGGGCGGTGCCGGCCCACGAAGTTACGCCGATGATCACGATGATGATCCAGAAGTTCTGCCCGAACATCGCGGCCAGCACGATCGCGAGCGCCAGCCACGGAAGCACCAGGAACACGTCGGTGATCCGCATCAAGATGGCGTCGTGGACCGCGCTCTTGTAGCCGGCCCACATCCCGATGAGCGTGCCGAGCGCCATCGAGATGAAGGCGGCCGCGAGTCCGACGAACAGCGAGATCCGGGCTCCTTCGATGGTGAGCGACAAGACCGAGATGCCGTCGACCTGCGTGCCGAGCGGGTACTTCAACGACGGACCGGCCAGGCGCGGGCCGTCGGTCGCGACCGTGGGGTCGAGCGCACCCTTGTTCGTGAACATCGAGAAGATCGCGACGCCCACGAAGAAGATCAAGATCGCAAGTCCGAACATCCCCATCTTGCTCTGCCGGAACTGCGCCCAGAACCGCGACAGCGCCCGGCGCCTGCGCGCCCGCTTGAGCTGGCGTGGGGTGCGCTTCGTCGGCGGCAGGACCGGTGCGCGAACCTCGGGGCGGCGATCGCGGGTTCGGTCTTCATCGTCATGCCCTCCGCACGCGGGGGTCGAGGTACGCGTAGGTCAGGTCCGCGATGAAGTTCGCGAGGAGGACCGCAAGCACCGAGATGATGAACGTCGCCTGCAGCACGGCGAAGTCGCGCGCGTCGAGCGCTTCGACCGACAGCTTGCCGACGCCGGGGTAGCTGAACACGAGCTCGACCGTGATCACGCCGCTCAGGATGAACCCGAACGAAAGGGCGACCAGTGTGATCGTTGGCAGCAGCGCGTTGGGGACAGCGTGCTTGCGCAGAACGTATTTCTCACGCACGCCTTTCGCGCGGGCCAACGCGATGTATTCCTCGCCGAGGACGTCGAGTAGGGAGCTCCGCATCACGAGATAGAACTCGCCCACGTAGGCGAGCGTCAGGGTGAGCCACGGCAGCGCCATGTGGCTGATCACGTCGCCCCAGTGGGCGAGTCCGGTGGCGGGTATCGCGCTCTCGTATCGGTTCACCGGGAACCAGTGGAGTCCGACGGCGAATATCAGGATGAAGATCATGCCGAGAACGAACTCGGGCATCGCATACAGCACCATCGAGGTGCCCATCGAGCCTTGATCGACCGCTCCCTTTCGTTTCCAGCCGCCGTAGATGCCGAGCAACACCCCGATCGCGATCGACGCCAAGGTCGCGGTCGTGATCAAGATCGCCGACTTGGCCATCCGTGTCCAGAACATGCTGCTGACGTCGGTCCCTGGGCTGAGGATCGTCGAGACGCCGAAGTTGAACGTCAGCATCTGCTTCATGTAGGTGACGTACTGCTGCGGAAGCGGGACGTCCAGGCCCCACTCGTGCCGGATCGCGTCGAGCTGTTCAGCGGAGAAGTGGGCCCCGGTCGCCTTCGCGTACGTCGTCACGGGGTCGCCGGGCTGCCAGACCCGAAACAACAGGAACGCGAGAGACAGGACGAGCAGGAGGGTGATGAAGAGCTGCCCGAGTTTCCCCAGCAGGTACTTCGCCGTTCCCATCCTGCGTCGTCCTTACCTCTCTCTTCGTGCTGGCTTAGGCCAGGTCCTCGTCGGACTTACCTCTGCGGGCGATCATCACGATCCCCACCACCACGATGATGGCTCCGAGGATACCCACAATCACCAGCAGGGTTGAGCTTGACGCGCTCGTCGCGGACGAGGCCCCACTCCGCAGTTGCACCGTCAACGCCGTGTACGGGCTGTATTGGTTCCAGAGGAACCCTTCCGGCTGCGGGGAGATGTTGTCCTCCAGCCCCGTCCACTTGGTGCTGTTGTACGCCTCGAGCGACTTGTCGTAGTAAAGGACGACCTCGGGGATGTCCGTATAGAGCATGTCCTGCATCTGGTACACGATCTTCTGTCGGTCCTGCGGGTTGGGAGCGGTCTGCTGGTCCTTGTAGAGCTTGTCGTACTGCGGGTCGGAATAGCAGGTGTCGCTCCACGTGCCGCACTGCCCGGACGTGAACGTGGACAGCATGAAGTCGGGGTCCGGGTCGGGTCCCCATCCCCAGATGTAGAGGTCGTAATCGTCGTCGAGCCAGGCCTGCGAGAGCTTGCCGTCGCCGACGACCTCAGACGTCGTCTGGACCCCGATCTGCTTCAGCCAGCCGGACACGTATTGGCCGAGGCGTGCACCGATGTCGGACTCCGATCGGAGGATCAGGCGGAAGTTCAAGTCCTGTCCTGTCTTCGGGTCGTTGAGGATGCCGTTGTTATCGGTGTCCTCGTATCCGGCGTCAGCGAGGATCTGTTTCGCCTTGTCGATGTCGAATCCGATCGCCTCGTCCGCCGTGGGTTGGTAGTGATAGAAGGTCGAGAAGGGCGGAACGATGGTCGTGCCGACCTCCCCGTACCCCGCTAATAGCTTGTCGACGATGGTCTGCCGGTCGATCGCCCACGAGATCGCGGTGCGGACCGCCGGGTCGCGCAGCGCCGGGTTGCCGGTGCCGGGGTTCTTCTGGCAGTACGGCGCGGCATCCGGTGACGTCGGGTCGCACATGTTGAAGCTCATCTGGCCGAAGGTGACCGCGGGGCCGACGTGCGTCGTGATCCCGTTCGCGCCAGCCTCGGACTGCAGATCGTTGAAGAGGTCGACCGAGCCGAGGTTCGTGTAGTCGATCTCGCCCTGCTTGAGGGCATTCACCATCGCCTCGGAGTTGTCGTACAGGACTACCTTGAACTGGCTGATGTGCGGCGCGCCGGCCCAGTAGTTGGGATTGGCTGTCATCGTCCAGTCCTGGCCCTTGTTCCAGTCTGTGAGCTGGAAGGGCCCGCTGCCGACCATCGGCTTGTCGTTCTCGAAGAACGGGGCCTTGTTGATGTCGTTGCAGCTGGAGTCGCTCCAGAGGTGCTCGGGCGCGATGTAGACCCACGGTGGCCGGACCGGTGCGCTCGTCGGGACCTTGGTCGTCCACACGAGCGTGTTCGGGTCCGTCGCGGTGATCGAGTCCGTGAAGCTCGGCACGAGGTAGTCGAGCGAGTTACCGAGCTTGCAGTCGAGCGTCTTGTTGTAGGTGAACGCGATGTCGTTGGCTGTGAACGGCTCGCCGTCCTGCCACTGCATCCCCTGACGGATCTTGAAGGTCCACGTGAGACCGTCGTCNGANTGCGTCCAGCTCTCCGCGACCCCGGGCGCCGCNTGCAGCGTCGCCTTGTCGAAGTTNTCGAGGAGGTCGAAGTTGAGGGCCAAGACCTCGTACTCCGGCGACTCGATCGCCTTCCAAGGGTTGACCGTCCGCATGTCGTTGACGGTCCCCTCGATGAACGTGCCGCCGGCCTGCGTGCCCGCGGCCGAGGCGGACGCCGAGGCGCTCGCGCTCTGCGCCATCGCCGTGCCCGCGGCCAGCAGCACGACGATCAGGCCGCTGAGCAGGACGAGGAGTCCTTTACGGACCTTCCGCATGTGGAGCCTCCTTCCGTTGGAGTTTCGTGTCCGTTCCTACGTACCTTTACGACCCCGGCGCCACGCCGGGTTGGTCGATGGTGAGCGTCTGCGCGTCGGCGTCCAGGGTCGCTTGCACGCCAAGGGGTATCGACGCCAGGTGCTTCCCATGCCCGAGGGGCAGCTTGTAGAGAACGGGGACCTCGAGCGGCCGCAAGCAGCGCTCCAGGACGTCCTCGATCGAGCGGGTACGCGGGGAGTCCGGGCGGGATCCCCGCCAGTCGCACTCGAACAGTTCGCCGACCACCACGCCGCGGATCTGGTCGAGCTTGCCCGCGTGCGCGAGCTGATGGAGCTGCACCTCCACGATGTACGGAAGCTCGTTCACCTCTTCGAAGAACAGGATCGCGCCGTCGAAGACGGGATCCCAGGGCGTACCGATCAGGTGGACGAACGTGAACAGGTTGCCGCCGACGATGGGCGCGGTGACGCGGCCGCCTGTGATCGTGCGGACGTACGGATCGTCGGGGTCGCGGGGGACGTCGCCCGCGCCGCCCGTGGAGAAGGCTGCGACCGCCGAGTCCCAGGTGAACGCCGTGCGCTCCGGTATCCCCATCGAGCCGAAGCCCGGGCCGTGGAAGGTGGCGAGACCGGTCTCCTGGCGAAGGGCGATGTGCAGGTTCGTGATGTCGGAGAAGCCCATCAGCGCCTTGGGATCGTTCGCGATCAGATCGTAGTCGAGGAAGGGAAGGATCTCGATCGCGCCCGTACCGCCCCAGAGAACCTGGATCACGTCGACCTCCGGGTCGGCGAACAACGAGTTCAGGTCTTCGGCTCGCTTCTCCGGGGGACCGGCGACGTAGTCGTCCTTCAGCCACACCGAGTCGGTGAGCTTGATCGTGTAGCCCTTGTCCCGCCACCACCGGAGCGGGCGGTCGATGTCGCTGGCGTTGAAGTACGGCCCGGACGGGGCCATCACGCCGATCGTGCCGCCCTCGTGGAGCGGACGGCCGAAGCGGGTGGCGGCGACGGACGTCACACACGCTCCTCGGCGCGATGTGGTGTGTTGGGGCTACCGGAGGCGGGCCGGCCGAATCGTGTCCGGAACGAAGCACTCACGTCCGTAGATCTGGTCCTCTCCTGTGGCTGGTCACCGCGATCCGTCCGGCGCGGCGCCCGCATGGCGGGCATCATGACCGAAAGCGCTTTGGAACGCTAGTCCCCTTCTCCTAGTCCGTTCGGCATGTCAGTCGTGCGCGCGCGCAACCTTCACGAAGCGCCGGAACAGCTCCGCGCCTTGGTATTCGTGGCGCGCTTGGTGCGCCTCTGCGGCGGCCCGCAGGCGCGCCGAGGTGGTGTTCCACTCGGTCTCGAGCGTCGGGCCGGCGGCCTCGATCCACAGGTCGATCTCGGGGCGGTCGATCTCGAAATGGAACTGGGTCGCCCAGGTGCGGTCGTTCATGCGGAACGCCTGCGAGGAGACGTGGTCGCCGGTGGCGAGCGGTTCGGCGTCGGCCGGGAGATCGAACGTGTCCATGTGCCACTGGAAGACGGGATCACCGTCGGTGTAGTGGGAGAGCAGCTGATCGTCGAAGGCCGTCGCGAGCGGCCGGAGCGGCACATAGCCGATCTCGCGGACCGGCGACCTCCGGATCTCCGCGCCGAGCGACCACGCCAGCACCTGCGCGCCGAAGCAGATCCCGAGGTACGGCGTGCCGCGGTCGAGCGCGTCGAGCGTCATCTCGCGGAGCCGGCCGATGAACGGCTGCTCGTCGGCCTCATCGATGTTGTTGCTGCTGCCGAAGACGACCACGCCGCTGATGTCCTCGAGTGAGGGCGCCGGCTCACCGTGGATCGAATCCCACACGCGGACCGGTGCGCCAGCGTCCGTGACGGCTCGGGTCGCGATCCCGAACGTCTCGTCGGCGTCCGCCTTGGCGAACAGCAACGGCTGCATGCGGCGAGTCTACGGTCGCGCCGTCGGCTCTCCGAGGGTGGACTCGGCGAGCAAGGTGGCGACGTCGGCCACGCGCATCTCGGAACCGGCCGCCTTGGCGGCGTCGTCCAGCATCACGAAGCAGTAGGGGCAGGCGACTGCGAGCGTGTCGGCGCCCGTGCCGGCAGCTTCGGCGAAACGCGTGTCGTTGATCCTCGAGTCGCCGCCTTCCTCCATCCACATGCGGGCGCCGCCGGCGCCGCAGCAGAACGACCGTTCGCGGGCGCGTTCCATCTCAGCGGTGGTCAGGCCTGTCGAACCCAGGACGTCGCGCGGTGCGTCGAACCGTCCGTTATGCCGCCCGAGGTAGCAGGCGTCGTGGTACGTCACCGTGCCGCTCGCGCCGGGCGTCGTGAGGAGCTTCTGCTCAGCCAGGAGGTGCGACAGCAACTCCGTGTGGTGTACGACCTCCAGGCTTGCACCGTAGTCGGGGTACTCGTTGGCCAGCGTGTTGAAGCAGTGCGCGCACGTGGCGACAACCTTGGTGATGCCGGCTTCGGCGAACGTCGCGACGTTCTGCTCGGCGAGCATCTGGAAGAGGTACTCGTGGCCCATCCGCCGCGCGGGATCGCCGGTGCAGCGTTCGCGGCCGCCGAGCACCGCCCAGTCGACGCCCGCGGCGTTCAACAGCCGGGCGACGCTCTGCGTTGTCTTCTTCGCGCGGTCGTCGAACGCCCCCGCGCAGCCCACCCAGAACAGGTACTCGGGGGCCGGGTCGCCGGGCGCGAGCACGCGCACCGGGATGTCGCCGATCCACTCGGTGCGGGCCGACGCGGGCTGGTTCCAGGGGTTCTCGTTCGGCCCCTCGACGCCTCGGAGCATAGTGCCCGCCTCGGTGGGGAAGCGCGACTCGGCCATCACGAGGTTCCGCCGGAGATCGACGATCGTGTCGACGTGCTCGATGTCGACCGGGCACTCGCGCACGCACGCGCCGCACGTCACGCAGTCCCAGACCACCTCGTCGGTGACGGCGTTCGGGACGAGCGGCTGGAGCTCGATCTCGCCCGCTCCCGGATCGNCCCCGGCGGCCGCGTCCCGCAGGTTCATGATGAGCAGCTTCGGACTGAGCGGCTTGCCGGTGTTCCACGCCGGGCACACTTCCTGACACCGCCCGCACTCCGTGCAACTGAATAGGTCGAGCAGCTGCTTCTTCGACAGATCTTTCGCGGTGGCGACGCCGAACCGGAGATCCTCCTCGGCGGCCTCCAGGTCGATGCGCTCGGGCTCGAGGCGCCCGCTCGGACCGTTCTTCGCGAAGTAGACGTTGGGCGCCGCCGTGATGATGTGCAGGTGCTTCGACTTCGGCAGATAGGCGAGGAAGCCGAGCACGATCAGCACGTGTGACCAGACGAAGACGCGCTCGAGCGTCTCGGTCGGCGGTCCGGTGCCGAACACGCTCGACAGCGCGTTGGCGACCGGCTCAGCGCTGGGATGCAGGGTCTGGCCGAGCGCGATCTTCGTCGCGTTCCAGAGCAGCAGCGTGGTGACGATCCCGAGGATCGCGAGGAGGATCTTGTCGGCCTCCTCCATGTGCGAGCCGCGGAAACGGTCGGGGCGCTGGACCTTCCGGATGTAGAACGCGATCGCGATGCCGACGGCGACGAGCGTCGCGAACAGGTCTACGAGGAACAGGAACCACGGCGCCTCGCCGATCACCGGGAGCGACCATCCGTCGTCGACGATCGCGAGCATCGCCTCGATGATCGTCGGGAACAGCACGAGGAAGCCCCAGAAGATGAAGGCGTGCATCACGCCGGGCAGCGCCTTCTGGAAGAGCTTCCGTTGCCCGAGGACGTGCACGAGCTCCCGGCGGGCGCGCGCGCCGGGCTCGGCGGTGCGCGCGGCCGGACGGGCCGCGCGCAGCAGCGCCATCCTCG
>C688J18823_10003038_pt1 | contig 10599 bp, 12 predicted proteins | sample HopSoiMetagenom1_FD_18823 | JGI IMG/M metagenome (IMG submission 18823) | reverse complement strand
TACGATGTCGCGTGGTCCTAATTCCATTCTTTCTGGATAATAATTTTTCATAAATCTCTCGCCCTTTAAGTTAAGCAATATACCACGCTCACCACGTATCGCTTCGGTAGCTAGTGTGCCCAACGCTTTTTCTGGCCAAACCATTCCAGTAGGATGAAATCGGACCATCTCCATATCTACCAACTCTGCTCCCGCTTCATATGCCAAAACCATGCCATCTCCGTAGTTTTCAAAAACTCTGGAACTACTGACTGAATAGACTCGCGTATATCCACCAGCAGCGAGTATTAAAGACTTGCAAACAAATAATACAAAATTCTTTTTTTTTCGATGTTTATACCAAGTACTCCTTTGACTTCTATGTCCTCTACTGATCTTTTGGTGCCTAGATCATCTGAAGTTAATAATCTAGTGACGTAGATGGTATCTACAAATTCGATTTTACGCTTTCTAACTTGATCCATCAAAACACGAACTATCTCCTGGCCAGTCCAATCTTCATAAAATACTGTCCTTCTGTAGGTGTGAGCACCAAAAAATCGTTGTGTCAATCTGCCATTTCATCTCTGTGAAATCTGGCTCCCCAATCAATCAATCAATCAATTCGTTCACAGCATCCGGTGCATTTTTACAAAGTAGTTCAACTCTTGTATAGTCCGCGAGTAGCTCTCCTTCTCTTAGAGTATCCGCTGCGTGTATCATCCAGTTATCTTCTGGATCCATGGTGCCAAGAGCAGCATTAATGCCGCCTCTTGCCAATACTGTATGCGGATCGCCTTTTTTGCTCTTACTAATTATAAGTACATTAGCCCCTCCATCATGTGCTTCTACAGCAGCTCGAAGGCCACCAGAACCCCCCCTATAATTAGAACGTCACATAATCGAGTAGATTCTATCTTCATGAGTTGGTATTACTGTTTCAAGAACGTAAATTAATGTTCCTCTCAAGTTAATAATTGAGTACTAGTTATGAAGTCATATTCTAATAGAATATGTATTTCAAATCTTGTGAAAGTAACTTCCTAAAAATCCTGACTTGCATATTATACGTCCATCATTAGAAAATCATAATCTGAATCGGCATTTACTATTCAGATATAGAATTCCTGTGTTGATTTGGCCTCATTTCATCTCTAATTGCAAAGTTAGAATTAGTAGAAAAGTGAATCTTGTACAGTCGCAATATCATTACTCAGATCAAGTATTGCCATCCAAAGAATGTTTTGAATTAAATATAACTATAGCAGATTATTAATATTTGTACAATTGTTTGTATGTAATAATAAGTATGTTTTATGAATACGGGCAATCTCTTTCGTATCAGTAGGTTCACTAAAATTTAGAATATCGGCTAATTTTAGCTAGATAGAAATTACGTATCATTGATTGAACATAACGTGTCATGGATAGACATTTGTTCAAGTATGAGAATTAAGAAATATTACAAAACACTCCTTATCTTCCACAAACAGAATATTTGATGCTGTATATGAGATTAGAACTAAGGAATTCTTATATTATTTGAATTTTAGAAGCTTGTAATTGTACAAGATACAGTTTTACAGCTATTGTTACCAGCATTACTATCATATTCTTTTATCTATGTGTCTTTGGATAGCCTTTTTTAGTGTGTCGGTAACTATATGAATGATGCGTGGATCATCTACTTTAGGTATGATGTAGTCATACTTTAAGTGATCTCTATCTACTATATCAGCAATCGCCGTTGCAACAGATACAAGCATGTCTTCGGTTAAAGTATTCACCCTAAGATCTAATAACGCTCGAAGTATTGAAGGAAATACCACGGCATTGTTAAGTTGGTTTGCAAAGTCTGACCTACCAGTAGCTACGATTTTTGCACCACCTTCTAGAGCATCAGATGGAAGAATCTCTGGGTCAGGATTACTTAGTGCAAATACTATTGCATCATGATTCATAGAACGTATCGTGTCCTTGCTGATCAAGTGGCCCTTACCAGATACACCGATAAATGCATCACATCCCTTTAAAACTTCAGTTAGGCTTCCTCTTAATTTATTAGGATTTGTTTTATCAGCGATCTCTTTTTTGTAAGGATTTTCTGTACCTCTAATCCTGTCTTTGTCTATTGCCCCAGAACTATCGGTTACAACAATATTCTTACATCCGGCCTCTTTCAATATTTTGAATATCCCGTATCCAGCAGAACCTGCTCCAGCTATGACTATACGTATCCTGTCTATTCTCTTTTGTAGTAACCTAAGCGCATTTAATAATCCTGCGAGAGTAATAATAGCCGTACCATGCTGATCATCATGGAAGACAGGAATCGAGAGATCCTTGTGGAGCCTTTCTACGATCTCCAGTACTTTTGGTGATTCAATATCCTCGATATTTACTGCCCCAAATACAGGTTGTACTGCTTTTACTAATTTGATTATCTCCTCTTTGTCCTTCGTATCTATACATAGCGGGAAAGCGTTTATGCCGCCTAACGCTTTAAACAAAACAGATTTTCCTTCCATAACTGGTATTGCTCCTTCTGGACCAATATTACCTAATCCAAGTACTCGTGTACCGTCACAAATAATCGCAACATTATTCCATTTTGATGTGAAGTCATATGCCAATTTTTTGTTAGTACTTATTTTCTTGGCTACAGATGCAACACCAGGAGTATAAATTAGATCTAAAATATCACTCTTGCCCTCTGATGAGCCATTTATAGTTACTCTATTGTGGATTTCGATTTTTCCCTTTAGCATTCGATGTAAATTTATAGCATCTTCTTCTAAGCTCAATTAAATAATCTGATTACATATCAATACGTCAATGTATATAGATTGCTGTCTTTATAAAGACATTAATTTAAGATTAGTTTCAGATATTTGAATGGATTTCAATAATCGACCCATTAATTGATATCTCTGACCTATTTTTGATCTATATTACTAATCTGAGCTCGACGACTTAATAAATCCAATTGATTTTGACTTCCGAAGTAAATTATTAGTTCTATAAAATGGATTTAATATCCGTAAATATTATTACATATAAAACACCGCAAATAGTAAGAAATTCTTTAATCTTTATTGTGCAGAAATTTGTATACATGAGAGTCATACCATTGTATGCCCTGTGATAAAGAATTTATAGAAAAGGCAGTGTCAAAAAGTCATAAAAGATCGACGGGTCACCAGGTCATAGAAAGAATACTAGAGAAATAACAGCAGGTTATTTGGATTTTAGTCTATAATCATAGGATAGAGGGATCCCTCCAAAAGACTGTGACAATATAGTCATTTAATAAAAATTCTACGTCTCTGTTATAATTGATATTATCATATATCTGTTGCCAGTCACTCAGATACTCTGATACTTAGGCTATTAATTTAGTAGTCAAGATTAAATCTCTATATAATTTGTTTATCACGACGTGTCAGAGAAATATTTAATTGAAGGAAGAACTGACTAGGTAATAAAGAATTTAGAGTCAAATGAAGTAGCCCCCGCCCTTATTGAAAGAACCTACTATATCAGACAGTACACAAAACGTGTCGCAGCCAATAAGCATATTCACTCAATACTCTTTCGTGTCAAACAACAATTTGAAGCAAGACTAGTCTCCAAAATCATGAGACAATCTAACGAAATAAAAAATGATTCATATTCTCTAAAGTAGAATGTCTTGATGATTTATCATCAAAATGCAAAAATTTGATTTAATAGTCATAGGAGCTGGCTCCGGATTGGATGTGGCTACTTCTGCGGCTCAACATGGCCTTACAGTAGCTGTTGTTGAAAGGGAAAGGATGGGCGGAACTTGTCTAAACAGAGGATGTATACCCTCCAAGCTTTTGATTCACAGTTCAGACGTCATCGAAACAATTAAACAAGCTGCAAAATTTGGAATAGTGATCAGTGGATATGCAGTAGAATTCCAAAAAATTGTTCAGAGGGTAAATGATTTTACCGACCATGAATCAGAGGAAATTCGAAGTGCATTTGAAGATATCAAGAATCCCAAGCTTTTCTCTAAAGAGTGTAAGTTCATAGGACCAAAAACAATTAAACTAATTGACAATCCTAACCACGATGACAGTGAACAAAATATTATAGCTGGAGAAAAAATATTGATTGCAGCCGGCACTAGGCCAAAAATACCAAGTATAGCAGGGCTCAAAGAAACAGATTATATAACTAGTGATGAGGCGTTACGTCTTAAAAATCAACCTGCCACGCTCACTATCATAGGTGGTGGTTACGTGGCTTGTGAGATGGCCCACTTTTTTGGAGCATTGGGAACAAAGATAAATATCATACAAATAGATGATGTCTTGCTTCCAAATGAAGATGAAGACATATCACAGAATTTTACTAGAGTTTTCTCGAAAAAATATAATGTATTTTTAGGTTATGAAACAGAATACGTATCCAAAATTAATGAGGATGGTAGCATGAAATTCTTTGTACAATCAAAGAAAAAATCTGAGTCTTTGGAACTTGTATCTGATCAGCTGTTGATTGCTGCAGGAAGAATACCAAATTCGGATACTCTTAATCTCGATAAGACTAGTGTTGAAGTTGACGTCAGGGGTAACATTAAGACCAATATGTATCTCGAAACTAATATCAATGGAATATTTGCTCTTGGTGATATAGTAGGTCGGTATTTATTCAAACATAGTGCAAATCATGAAGCAAAATATGCTTATAACAATATTATTCATCATAATAATAAAATTCCTGTAGATTATACCGCAATACCCCATGCAATTTTCACTTCGCCTCAGATTGCTGGAGTAGGATTCACAGAGCAAAAACTCAAGAACCAGAATCAAATACAATACGTAAAATCTATTTATCCTTATATTAATACAGCTATGGGAAAAGCAATCGATGATCAAGACGGATTCGTAAAATTCCTAGTAGATAAGGAAAGTAGAAAAATCCTTGGGTGTCACATTATTGGAGATCAAGCATCCATCCTAATTCACGAAGTCTTGGTTGCCATGATGTCCAATGATAAGCATAGTGGTACTATCGATAATATAGTGAGGACCATTCACATTCATCCAGCACTATCCGAAGTAGTTTTAAGGGCTGCAGCAGAATTTTGAACTAAATACTATGCCTATTCCTCAAATATATTTTCTTAGCTACCTCAGTCAATAAGGCATAAATGAAATGCCACGCATCATACTATTTGATTTCAGATAGATATCTAATTTTTCTATATCGTATCTTTCTGTGATTGCTGGGTATTTTATCTATTTTTGGCTATTTAGTAATATCATCTTTGTCGAGATATCGAACACCAAAATTTACCAATTACTGATCTAAAAGAAAGTAGATTAGCAAGCCGCTTATTACGTACTTTACTACATAAAAGTTGGTTTAAATGTTATGGATGGAAAAAAAGATGACAAGAATAGCGTAGATGAGCTGATAAAAGATTATAATGCGATACTCAGAGAGAGAGCACTTTACTCACGACAGTCTCAGGGTTCATCTTCGGTTTTCTATTCAACACAACGATAAATACACCCGCATCATTTACACCAGTGGATAGTATTATTTTGACGATTGCATTGTTTACATCAACTTGCTCAATTTGCCTCTTTGTAATGCCTGTGGTATATCATAACATCCAATATCCTTATTCAAATCTTGAAAAGTTCAAGAAAAGAAGTCATAATTTTGTTGCATTTGGATTAGTCCCAGCTGGTATAACTCTGTACTTGGGACTCTTATTAGGTTTGAAGTTAGGAATAAAACTAGGTATGCCATCTGCGAGTTATATTGACTATTTGTCAGTATTTCTTGCGTTTATTCCATTTGCCATAGCTTATATCGCTTTTAAGGAGAGGAAACGACAATGGTTGAATTAGCAAAATACAGATGTTACACTGTGATGCTTTCAGGTAAAAACACAGTATTATAATTGTATAATACTCTCTCATACAAAGGATTATTAATATTCCAAGTTTATTTAATCTATATGGTACGCAAGGTAAATAACAAAACCATAGATAGTAATAGGAAGTCAATAGCTGAAATAATAACGACAAACAAACCAGCAGTACTAAACGATGAAATCCTGGAAAGGAGAATAACTCTAGCAACAGAATGTTTTACAAGAAAGTTCCCCGAATTAGTCCTTAGAGATAGAAACAGACTATCAAAAGAAAATGCCATGACAGTATGTGAATATATCATAGCAATGAAAAGAGAAATTAATCCAAGATATAACTATGTTAGATATACAATTCAGTTCCTTTCAGAGACGTCAAGGACAGTTGGAATTAATAAAAAATTTATTGATATGACACGGGATGATATTCTTTCCTATTTAGATAAAAGTCGCAAGCCTGAGGATGAAGATCCATTGCATAAATGGATTGGTAGTTACAATGTTAGATGTGTAATATTATTTAGGTTTTTCAAATGGTTATACTATCCTAATATCAGCAATCCGAAAAAAAGAAATGAATTATCATCACAAGAAAACCGACCAGAATGTATATTGGGCATACCACAATTACGAAGAAAAGAAATCAGCTGCTACAAGCCTTCTGATCTTTGGACTCAAGAAGATGACCTGCTATTTTTGAAGTGGGTTACAAACAAACGTGATAGATGCTACCATACTATGGCTCGAGACTTGTCAGCGCGCCCTCATGAGATTTTGAATCTGAAAATAAAAGATGTCATATTCAAATCTGCAGAAAACAGGCAGTACGCGGAAGTACTAGTCAATGGAAAAACCGGAAGCAGACAAATCCCACTAATTCAATCCATTCCCTACATTAAGGAATGGTTATCAAATCATCCTAGCCGCAATAATCCAAATTCTCCTCTTTTTATTGGGATGAGTAGACATAGTATGGGTAAAGAGCTCACTCCTAACGGCATTTATGTGATATACAAAAACTACAAGGAAGAATTCTTTCCCAAATTATTAGCAGATCCTACTGTGTCATCCAAAGATAAAGAGAAAATCAAAGATCTACTTGCAAAGCCATTTAATCCATATATTAGAAGACATTCCGCCCTTACTGAAAAATCTACCAAGCTAAATTTGCATACCTTAACCAACATGCAGGCTGGACAACCAATAGCAATATGGCACAGAAATACATTCATTATTTTGGAAATGAATCGTCTGAATCTCTACTCGAAGCATATGGCATAGTTACTAGAGATAACATTTCAATGAGCACGCTAAATCCTAAATTATGTCCTAACTGTAATGAAGGCAACACACAAGACGCAAAATTCTGCTCACATTGCAGAATGGTATTGACCTATGATGCATATAATGAAACAATAGATGAGAAGGATAAAAAAGACAAAGAATTTGATTTATTAATAAAGAAACAGGAAAACTTTGAACGATTAATTCAGTCTCTTGTTGATTCAGGACAATTAAAGGCTAGTGTTGGGTAGTAGAATATGTCTTATTTCTAGTACCAACGTTATTTGAAACACAAGTCAGACTTGAAGTAATTTAAATATGAAATATTCAGTATATCGTCCGCTATTCATCCGTGTCTTAATACTGTTGTTAGCCAAGACTTTAATTTGATCATCGCTAATCTCCTTTAATATTTGGGTTACTTGTTAATATCAGCAACCTCGATCCTTGGTACATCCATCGTGAAACCTCCTATCGCTAATATCTTGCCAAATGTATCCTCATTGTCCCTTATGGAATAGAACAATGCAGATAACATAAACACTTCTAGCTTGTAAATTAGACCAGAGTTAACCAATATCTTACGAAGCAAATCACATGCTACTGGCTTTAACATAATCTTTTGTAAATCTTCTACCCTATCTGTGATTTTATACACGGATGATCTTCCATCCTTTTCATCTTTAGAAGCATCAGATTTTTTTGGTCTGCCTGGATGGCTATTTTTATGATATTTGTTAATGTGAGCCTTACCTTGAATATTAAAATGAATACCTTCTTTTTCAAGTTTTTGAGGACAAGGGTCAAGTCGCGTGGAACAAGGTATTTCTTTGGGTCGGTATCTGTAGATCTATTAGAGTTTCCATCATCTGTATCAAATATGCCATTTTTTTGTAAGTAGCTCGTAATTTCCGCGTTAAGTTCAGAAGGTGTCATTAACTCGTTAGAAGTGTTGTTAATTACGTATTTCAATATGAGCGCGGAGACAATATCTTTGTTAGATTGTAATATTTTAGATAGTATTTTTCTTGAGTATTCCCTTGGATCAGAAAATTGTTGAAGACGATGATATAGTAATGCGGCACACTTGACAGCAACCTCTTCAACGGCTGCTATTTCCTCATTGCTTAATTCAGAGTTTTTCATTTTTTCAGCCCTAAAATATGAAAAACATTTTGATAATTTTAACGTGTGCATTGTATAAGATATGCAAAAGAGAATTACTGTAGGCCTAAGACAAGACGTATACAATACGCTCGCCACTAGAGGCAGATTTGGGGAATCGTTCTCTGATATTGTATCACGTCTGATCGAAGAGTCAGAAGTATATACATCAGGAGTAAAAGGGGTAAGGAATTAGGATGATGAACACTGTTATCGAATTTATTAGTAGACAGTGCAAAAATAAGCTGCACGGTACATGTGATGGTAAGTGGCAGGGACTAGGCTTTGAAATTATTTGCAGCTGTGAATGTGGACACAAAAGAGATGTTAGCGCTATACCACGTATCAGTTCTGCTCTACGAACATCAGACGAAATTGAACAGCCATGACGAATATCAATAACGACAAGTCCTCTCCAGATCATAAGATCGAATGTATAAAATGCAAAGAATTCATACGAAAAATCCACGACCTAGAACAGGATCTAACTAAAGCAATCGATGAATCGTCCTGTCTATATCGAGTACATGAAGATGACATATTCAAAATCACAGAGCTCAAAGATGAGTTGTCTCGTATCCACGGAGAGACTGAAAGGGGGCAAAAAATTTGAGCGAAAATGCTCATAATTATAACTTAGACTTAGATGCAGTCATCACGGAGATTAAAGAAGAATTCAAAAACATCCTGATTAAACGTGAACAACTGGTACTAAAATTAGGTAAAGCATTAGAGAATATGGGCCCACAGGAGAAGGAGAACATATGTGCAGAAATTAAGGGCACACTGCGCGAAGAAATAGCCCAAGGGCTCATCTCAAGACGGGACATAGAGCGGTATTGTCCAGATGAATGGAAGCAAAAGACCAAGCCTAAAAGGAGGAGAACGACAATTTGTCGTTCTCCCAACAGGAGCAAGAAACCAACCCACAATTGCTAGTCGGCACTGATGGAAATTCAGTAGTTAAATCAGCAGCAATACCATCTTCTGACTTGAATAATAATAACGTGGTAGATAATGAAGGATCTGCTAAGGAAGAAGCTAAAAATACAGGAGAATTTCGTGCAGGGAATGAGTTAGAAGATGAAATGGGAAAATATGCTAATGTAGCTCTGCAGCAATCACATTCTAAACAGGATAAATTGAATGAGCTAGAAACCAAGGTGAAAGAAATTGAAACTGAGCTAGAGTCTAAGTCAAACGAGAATAATCAATTACAGTCGCAAGTGGAAGAGCTAAAGTCCAAATTAAAAGCGCGACCCAATGTTGACCAAGAGGATAAATCCTTTGAGGCGGAATTTCAACTTCGATATGATCCTCTATGTGACTATCTGAGGCCATATTACAGTAAACACATCAAAAGTATTTCCTTCATTGCGACAGCTGACTTTGTTACTAAGAGTATAACTAATGTTCAATAAAGAGAGGAGATGGTGAATTCGTACCGATAAATTAACGATGACAATGACACGTACTACTGCTGAGTTATCTGGGCGAAAATGAATGGGTAAGATAAAGCTAGATCATCCAATGAAGATGCATATGCATAGACTAGTAAGAATCGAGAAAAGACCATTTTGCTTTCGCGATTTTTTAGACTTTGAAGTGGAGGGTGAGAGATATGGTATGACTCATGGAACATTTAGGTACAAGATTTCGCAATTTGTAAGAAATGGTTACATACAACTAGAATACTATTCTGGTCCTGCATTTTACAGCTTAAAAGGAATTGGGTTTACTAAGCCTAAACCAGGAATGACAGATAACCATACGATGGTCTCCCAACTGTCATCGTTGTCATCTGTGTCATTTATTGATAGTCTACCAGCAGACAAACACGCCCTACACGACATACGGTTTAAATTCAAAGTTGAAAACATCTGGAGTGTCATCACTACTAATCATCCAGAATTAAAACTAAATGACATCAGCAAAGACATATCACTAGATCCTTTACTGACCCACGACCTTACCATTAAGACAACTATTCATCACACAGATACAGTTAGCGTCATAGTTGCATGTTCTTTAAATCCTGTGGCTGCGGATATTAGTGGACTAGTTCGTCTTTCTAGTGCATTAACTCGTGTAGAGGAGAAGTTATTACGATATATAGAAAGCCCGCCTCGGCCGCTGTCACTGTCATCAAGTCCAATTCCAGTTCATGAGTCCTGGACTGTCACCATGTGGCATTTTGGTTATGATTCTCCTAATGAATACACGGGTGAGGAATTCGAAGTTGTATGGGAAGATGG
>C688J18823_10003037_pt1 | contig 10601 bp, 12 predicted proteins | sample HopSoiMetagenom1_FD_18823 | JGI IMG/M metagenome (IMG submission 18823) | reverse complement strand
GCGCGCCGCCGGTCTGGAGACCTTCTTCAACAAGGTGCTGCGCATGCCGGAAGCTGAAATCGTCCGCGCTCGCGGCTTGCCAAGCTGGCCGGCACGGCTAGTACTCGCCCATACGCTTCCACGCGAGCTTCGCGCCACCCGCGCTTATCGCTTCGACGCTGGACGCTTCCGCGAGCACCGCATCCCTACGCTCATCGTGCTGGGAGGAGACAGCCCTCAGCGCTACAAGGACACCACCGCGTTGCTCCGCGAATCGCTGCCGGGAAGCAAGGTCGCGGTGCTCGCCGGCCAAGGGCACGGTGGCATCGACGGGGCGCCGGAGCTCTTCGCAGCAACCGTGATGGATTTTCTGGAAAGAAATTAGATGGCCGCCATCCTGGCGAAATCGACCAAGCAGGCAACGCGCTCGGCACAGATCCGTAAGACGCTGGACCATCCGGTGATCGATGCGGACGGGCACATCATCGAATATGGTCCAGCGTACTTCGAGTACCTGAAGCAGGTCGCCGGCCCGCAGCTTGCCCAGCAGTACCTCGCCAAGCTCGATGCGGGCGGGTGGTACCGCATGTCGCCCGCGGACCGAGTGCGCAAGCGCGTGACCCGTCCGACCTCCTGGGGACTGCCGACGAAGAACACCCTCGACCGAGCGACCGCGATGCTGCCGCGTCTTTTCCGCGCCCGCATGGACGACTTCGGCCTGGACTTCTCGATTGTCTATTCGACCCTCGCCCTCGTCATCCTGCGCGAGGAGAACGAGGAGCTGCGCCGCGCCACCTGCCGCGCGCTGAACGCCATGTTTGCCGACATCTTCTCCGACCAGCGCGACCGCATGGCGCCGGTGGCGGTGATTCCTTCTCATACACCCGGCGAGGCCGTCGCGGAGCTCGAGCACGCGGTGCGCACGCTCGGTTTCAAGGCGGTCATGGTGAACACCAACGTGCGCCGGCCGATCCCGGAGGTCGCCGATCGCGCGCCGGAGCTCGCCCCTTACGCCGGGTGGATGGACACGCTCTGCATGGAGAGCCCGTACGATTACGATCCGGTCTGGGCCAAATGCCAGGAGCTCAAAGTGGCGGTGACGGGCCATTCGCCGAGCACCGGCTACGGCAGCCGCGTCACCACGCATCACTATGTGCACAACCACGTCGGCAGCTTCGCCGCCGCCGGCGAGGCCTTCGCCAAGGCGCTCGTGCTCGGTGGCGTGACGAAGCGCTTCCCGCGCCTCAATTTCGCCTTCCTCGAAGGCGGCGTGGCGTGGGCGAGCGAGCTTTATGCCGGCCTGCAGAGCCATTGCGGCAAGCGCAATCCCACGTACATCGGCAACTACGATCCGCGCAATATCGACAAGGAAATGCTCGCCGACCTTTTCCAGCAGTACGGCGGCAGCATGGCCAAGGTACGGCCCGATCCGAAAGATCGCGCGTTCACCCGCTGGCCGGGCGGGTGGCATTGGGACGACGACGACATGATCGCGCACGAGCTCGACGCGCTCGGCATCCGCAGCGGCGAGGACCTGCGGCCGCTATTCGAAAACAACTTCTACTTCGGCTGCGAAGCCGACGATCCGCTAGTCGCGCTCGGCTTCGACCGGCGCATGAACCCGTTCGGGGCGAAGCTGAAGGCCATCTTCAGCTCCGACATCGGCCACTGGGACGTGACGGACATGGAAGAGGTGCTGGAGGAAGCCTACGAGCTCGTCGAGCACGAGCTCCTCGACCGAGCGCAATTCCGCGAATACGTCTTCGCGCATCCGGTGGAACTGCACGCCGGTATGAATCCGGGCTTCTTCAAAGGCACGGTGGTCGAGCAGGAAGTGGCGCGGCACCTGGCATCGAAGTGAAGCGCCGCCACTTTCTGCAAGGCAGCTTCGCGGTCCTCGCGGCATCGCGCGTTGCGGCAGCCGAGCCCTTTCCGACGCAGAACGTGCGCATCATCGTCGCTTCGACCCCCGGTACCGTGATGGACACCAGCGCGAGGCTCGTCGCGCGGCAGCTCGAGCCGCAATGGCACCAGGCTATCTTGGCCATCAACCAGCCGGGTGCAGGCGGTGCGATCGGCACGGACGCCGTCGCCAAGGCGAAGCCCGATGGCCATACGCTGCTCGTCGCGCACGAAGGCATCCTGGCGATCCAGCCGCTTCTGCAGAAAGCCACGGCACCGCGCTCCGACATCCGCGCCGTCGCCAACCTCGTCCAGATCGACTTGCTTCTCGTCGTGAACCGCGCGAGCGGTATCCGTACCCTCGAGGATCTCGTCGCCGAGAGCCGGCGGCGATCCAAGAAGCTCACCTATGCGTCGGCTGGGCCGGGCACACCGGTGCACCTGCGTATGGAAATCCTGAAGCAGCGAGCCGGCATCGACGTCGTGCATGTACCCTATAAATCGACTGCCGCCGGCCTCACCGATCTCGTGGGCGGCCACGTCGACTGCATGCTGGTCGGCATCGGACCGGCCCAGCCGCATCTCGCAGACAAGCTGAACGTGCTGGCGATTTGCGGCCCGAGCCGAAGCCCGCTGGTGCCGAACGTCCAGACGCTCGCCGAGACGTTCCCGGGCCTCAGCTTCACGACCTGGTTCGGGCTGTTCGCTCCTGCCGAGACGCCGCGCGAGGTGGTGGAGCAGATCGCTCGCGACGTGACCGGCGCGCTGCAAGCGCCGCAGGTTCGCACTACGCTCCTTGAGCAGGGCGTAAGCCCGGTCGGCGGCACGCCGGAGCAGCTCGAGGCCATCGTCAGCTCCGATTTCGCCGCCTATTCCGCGCTCATCCGCTCCGGCAAGGTGGATCTTTCCTGAGCGGAGCCTTGCAAAAGAATCTCGGCGCGTCGCTGGCCGAGGCGGCCACCAAGTTCGCCGCTCGGCCGGCGATGACCGGCATGTCTTACGCCGAGTTTCTCCACGCCGCGCACGCGGTGCGCGCGACGTTGTCGAGCGCGGGCCTCGCAGCGAATGAACCGGTTCACGTGCGAGTGTCGAACCAACCACTCGATCTCGCCGCCTACGTAGGGGTCTGGCTCGCCGGCGGGGTGGTGGTGCCCATCCATCGCAGCTCGCCGGAGGCGTCGATCGCGCCCATGGCTGCCAAGACGCGCGCTCGCTTCGAGTGGGATGGCACCCTGAAGCAAAGGGGGGACGCGCCTCCCGCGCGGGCAATACTGGAAGGCGCCGCGTTGGTCGTGTTCACTTCCGGATCGTCAGGCATGCCCAAGGGCGCAGTGCTCTCGCATCGCGCCTTCGCCGGCAAGCTCGCCGCCATCCAAAGCCTCCTGCACTTCGGCGAGGGCGAGCGCACGATGCTGGTTCTCAACATCACATTCAGCTTCGGCATTTGGGTCGCGCTGCTCACGCTGTTGCACGGTGGCATTCTCATCACACGGGAACGATTCGCGGCTGCTTCATTCCTGCACGACTTGGTAGACGGGAACATCACGCGGGTAGCGGTCGTGCCGACCATGATGCGCAGCCTGATCCTCGACCTGCCGCCCGGCGAGCTCAAGTTCGATGGCCGCGAGCTGCGCCAGGTGCTGATCGGCGGCGAGACGCTCGGCAAAGGGCTCGGCGAGACGCTGCGTGCGCTCTTTTCGCCAGCCGATCTGATCGACATCTACGGTCTGACGGAAACGTCGACCTGCGATTTCTTCCTCATGCCCTCCGACGTGCCGCGCTATGCCGGCTGCATCGGACGCCCGTCGCCCGGGGTGCGCTACCGCATCACGGGAGACGATGGCGAGCTGCATATTGCGAGCCCGTACCTGATGAGCGGATACCTGGACGAGCCGGCGCTCGAGCCGATCCGCGACGGCTGGCTCGCGACGGGCGATCTTGCGCGCGAGCGCGACCCCGGCGTGGTCGAGATCGTCGGTCGCAAGAAGGAGATCATTTACCGCGGCGGCAACAAGATCGCGCCGCTCGAGGTCGAGTTTGCCTGCAGCGCGCACCCGAAAGTGGCGGCTGCGCTGGCCGTCGGGCGGCCGGATGCGCGGCTCGGCCAGCGCATCCACGTTCTCGTCCTGCCGCGCGGCCCCGGGTTGACAGCGGCGGAACTCCGCGCCTTCCTCGCCGAGCGCCTCGAGAAATACAAGCAGCCGGATGTGCTTTACTTCGCGACCGAGCTGCCCGCCGGGCATACCGGCAAGGCCGATCGCGGACGCTTTGCCGCGATGCTCGAGCGCGGCGAGCTGTCGCCGGCGGAGGGATAGGCATGAAGGCATACGAGTCGATCAAGGTCGAGCGAGACGGACCCGTCGCCCACCTGCAGCTTCATCGTCCGGAGCGCATCAATGCGCTCGGCAAGGCGATGCTGCTTGAGATCCACGACGCGATGGACGGCGTGGAAGCCGATGCCGAGGTGCGCGTCATCGTCCTCTCCGGCGCCGGCCGCGGCTTCTCGTCAGGCTTCGACCTCAAGGAGCAGATGGCGCGCAAGCCGGAAGGCGCGGCTGTCTGGCGCGAGATTCTGGACCTCGATTTCTCCACCACCCTGCGCTTCTGGGATTCGCCCAAGCCCACGGTGGCCGCGATCCATGGGCCTTGCATGGCGGGCGCGTTCGAGATGGCGCTCGCCTGCGACATTTCCGTTTGCTCGCGCGAGGCGACCTTCGGCGAGCCGGAGCTCAAGTTCGGCGCCGGCATCGTCACTCTGCTCTTGCCATGGATGGTCGGCCCGAAGGCCGCGAAGGACATTCTTCTGACCGGCGAAGACGCCGTCAACGCCGAGCGCGCTCTTGCCCTGGGCATCGTGAGCCGCGTGGTGCCGGAAGGAAAGCACCTCGACGAAGCCATGAAGATCGCGCGGCACATCGCGGTGATAGATCCGAACCTGGTGCGCGATACGAAAAAGGCTCTCAACCGCACCTTCGAGATCCAGGGTATGCGCGCCGCGCTCGACACGGCGCTGGACATCGACCATGCGATCGAGTCGCACGGCTCGCCGGACAAGCGTGCCTTCATGGACCTCGCGCGCGAGCAGGGACTCAAGGCGGCGCTCGCCTGGCGCGAGGCCCGCTTCAAGAAATGACCGATCAAGAATTCATGCGCCGAGCGCTGGAGCTCGCACAGCGGGCGCAGGCGGAAGGCGAGGTGCCGATCGGCGCGCTGGTCGTTTTGAACGACGACATCATCGGTGAAGGCTGGAACCGCCCCATCGCCGCCCACGACCCGACGGCACACGCCGAAATTCAGGCTATGCGCGCGGCCGCGGCCAAGGCCGGCAACTACCGGCTGACCGGCGCCACCCTGTACGTGACGCTAGAGCCGTGCGATATGTGCGTCGGCGCGATGTTCCATGCGCGTATCGCGCGGACCATCTATGGCGCCAAGGATCCAAAGAAATTGGTACTCAAGAGCCAGGTCAAGATCGAAGGTGGACTGATGTCCGAGGAATGCGGCGCCATCCTCACCCGCTTCTTCGCGGAGCGGCGATGAACATCCGCATTGATGCCGCCAAGCAGGAGCTCACGCTGCTCGACGGCGAGCGCGTGGTGAAGCGCTATGCCATCTCGACCGCGAAGAATGGCCTTGGCGAGAAGAATGGAAGCTTTTGCACGCCTCGCGGCCGCCACATCATCCGGGCGAAGATCGGCGCCGGGCAGCCCCTCGGGACGGTGTTTGTGCGCCGCAGGCCTACCGGGGAAGTGTGGACCCCGGAATTACACGCGCAATATCCCGGACGCGACTGGATCCTCACCCGCATCCTTTGGCTATCCGGCAAGGAGCCGGGGAAGAACCGCCTGGGCGACGTCGATACGATGCGGCGTTACATCTATATCCACGGCTCGCATGAGATGGCCGAGATGGGCAAGCCGGGATCGATCGGCTGCATCCGGATGAGGAATAAAGAAATCGTCGAGCTGTACGACCTCGTCGCGCCGTACACGCCGGTTGAAATCGTCTAAAGTAGCTTCGTAAATCACCACGGGAGGAGTCACCATGAAATTGAACATCAACGGGAAGACCGTCGATCTGGACGTCGATCCCGAGCAGCCGCTGCTCTGGGCGATTCGCGAGCAGGCCGGGCTGACCGGAACCAAATACGGTTGCGGCGTCGCGCAGTGCGGCGCGTGCACGGTCCACCTCGACGGCGCACCAGTGCGCTCGTGCTCCTTCCCGGTCAGCGCGGCCGTCGGCAAAAAAATTACGACCATCGAAGGCCTCGCCCAGGGTGGAACGCTGCACAAGGTGCAGAAGGCCTGGATCGAGAACGACGTGCCGCAATGCGGCTACTGCCAGTCGGGCATGATCATGGCCGTCGCGGCGCTCTTGAAAGACAAGCCGAAGCCCACCGACGCGGACATCAACGCCGCGATCACCAATATCTGCCGCTGCGGCACGTTCCAGCAGGTGCGCGCAGCCATTCACGCTGCAGCCAAAGCCTAAGGGGAACGCCATGAGACTGAATCGCCGTTCCTTCATCGTTGGTTCCGCCGCCGCAACGGGCGGTCTCGCGCTCGGCTTGCGCCTGCCATTCGGCCCTGCCGTTGCCCGCGCGCAAGATGGCTCGCCGGAAGTCGGCGTCTGGGTCGCCATCGCGCCCAACGACACCGTTTACATCCGCGTCGTGCGCTCCGAGATGGGGCAGGGCACCATCACCGGCCTCGCGCAGCTCGTCGCCGAAGAGCTCGAGTGCAACTGGTCCAAGGTGCAGATCGAATACCCGACGCCCGGCGAGAGCGTGCGCCGCAAGCGCGCCTGGGGAGACTTCTCTACCGGAGGTAGCCGAGGCATCCGCGAGTCGCACAAGTACGTGCGCGAAGGCGGCGCTGCCGCGCGCATGATGCTGGTGCAGGCCGCCGCCGACCAGTGGAAGGTTCCGGCAGCTGAATGCCGCGCCTCCAACAGCGTCATTACGCATACACCGACCAAGCGCACCCTGCGCTATGGCCAGGTGGCGGAAGCGGCTGCGCGTCTCGACGTGCCGAAGGATGTGAAGCTGAAGGACCCGAAGGAGTGGAAGCTGATCGGCAAGCCCGTCAAGCGGCTCGACACGGCCGACAAGGTCAACGGCAAGATGGTCTACGGCATCGACGTCAAGCTGCCGGGGATGCTGAGCGCCGCGGTCAAGGCCTGCCCGGTGTTCGGCGGCAAGGTGAAGAGCTTCGACGCCGCCGCGGTCGAGAGCATGAAGGGCGTGAAGAAGGTCGTGCAGGTGGGCGACGACGCCGTCGCCGTGGTGGCAGACACGTGGTGGCGCGCGAAAAGCGCGCTCGACAAGCTGCCGATCACCTGGGATGAAGGCGAGAACGCCAAGGTTTCGAGCGAGACGATCGCCGAGATGCTGAAGGCGGGTCTCGACGCCGACCAGGCATTCGTCGGCAACCAGGCGGGCAACGCCAAGGACGCGCTCGCCGGCGCGAAGAAGAAGGTCGAGGCCGTCTACGCCTATCCCTTCCAGAACCACGCCTGCATGGAGCCGATGAACATCACGGCGCGCTGGACGCCGGAGAAGTGCGAGCTCTGGGGACCGACGCAGAACGGTGAAGGCGCATGGGCACAGGCCCTCGCAGCATCGGGTCTCACGGCCGACAAGGTCGACGTTTACAAGACGATGCTCGGCGGCGGTTTCGGCCGGCGCGGCGCGTATCCGAACGACTACGTCAACCAGGCCGTCCTGATCGCGAAGCAAATGCCCGGCACGCCGATCAAGATGCTTTGGTCGCGCGAGGAGGACATGGCGCACGGCCGCTACCACCCGATCATGCAGTGCAAGCTGGTCGGCGGCCTCGATGAAAAGGGCAACCTCACCGGCTTCCATATGCGGCTCTCGGGGCAATCGATCCTCGCTGCCGTGCGGCCCGAGGTGGTCGCCGCGCAGAAGGGCCGCGATCCGAACACCTTCCAAGGCGTCTTCGAATCCGGCGAGCACTCCTTCACGTACGACATCCCGAACCTGCTGGTCGACCACGCGATGCGCAACACGCACGTACCGCCGGGCTTCTGGCGCGGCGTGAACATCAACCAGAACGCCGTGTTCCTCGAGTGCTTCATGGACGAGCTCGCGGAAGCGGCCGGCGTGGATGCGCTCGAGTTCCGCCGGCGTCTCCTCGGCAAGAGCCCGCGCGCTTTGGGCGTGCTCAATGCCGTCGCGCAGAAGATCGGCTGGAGCAAGCCCGCGCCCAAAGGCGTGTACCGTGGCCTCGCGCACCTGAAGGCGTTCAATAGCTATGTCGCGGGCGCCGCCGAGATCTCGGTCACCGGCAACAAGGTGAAGGTCCATCGCCTGGTCGGCGCGACCGATCCCGGCTATGCGGTGAACCCGGCGCAGATCGACCGCCAGGTGGCCGGCTCGTTCGTGTACGGGTTGTCGGCGCTCTTCTTCCAGGAGTGCACGGTGAAGGACGGCCGCATCGTCGAGTCGAACTTCCACGACTACAACTCGATGCGCATCGCGCAGATGCCGAAGGTGGAGGCGATCCTGCATCCCACGGGTGGCGACACCTGGGGCGGCGTAGGCGAGCCCACGATCTGCGTCGCGGCGCCGGCGGTGTTGAATGCGTTGTACCGTGCGACCGGCAAGCGCATCCGCACCGTGCCGCTCAAGAACCACGGGTTCGAGCTCGTGTGAGGGCATGGCTTCTCATCCTTCCGTTTTGTTTTTTCGGGAAGGCTGCAGGAGCCGATGAAGGAATCCCGGCCTCGCTTACCGGCGCCAAAGGCGACCCGGCGCGGGGCCGGGCGATCGTCGCGAATCGCCAGGTCGGCCTTTGCCTCCTCTGCCACAGCGGTCCATTCCCGGAAGAGCGCTTCCAAGGCAACCTCGCCCCGGACCTGCGCGATGCCGGCCGCCTAAGCGAGGCACAGCTTCGCGCGAGGCTCGTCGATCCCGCCCGCTTCAACCCGCAGACCATCATGCCCGCGTACTACCGCACCGAAGGCACTCGCGTAGCGCCGAGCTATCGCGGCAAGCCCGTGCTGTCGGCTGAGCAAATCGAGGACGTGGTGGCGTTTCTGGCCACGCTGAAATGATCTCCCGCCGCCATTTCCTCTTACTGGGTGCGATGGCGACGCCGGCCTTAGCGCAGCTGGATCCCAACATCGCGGCCAAGCGCAAGGCGGCCCTGGACGAAGCCGTCCGCGCGGTCACGCGAGGCGTGCAACTGCGGCCCGGTCGCGTGAAGCTCGATGTGCCGCCGCTCGTCGACAACGGCAACACGGTGCCGATCACCGTATCGGTGGAAAGTCCGATGACGCAGGCCGATCACGTGAAGGCAATCACCGTGCTGACGGAGAAGAATCCGCAGCCCTACGTGCTAAGGGCGCACCTCGGCCCGCGCGCGGGGCGTGCGATCGTCTCCGTACGCGGACGCATCGCCGATACCGGGAACGTCATCGCTATCGCCGAGATGAGCGATGGCTCGTTCTGGTCCGACACGATCTCGGTGGTGGTGACACTCTCCGCGTGCCTCGAGGACGGGCTCATCTGATGGCTGCCGTGTCCGTAACGGTGCCGAAGACCGCGAAGCGCGGCGAGGTGATCGAGATCAAGACCCTCGCCGCCCACGTCATGGAGAACGGCTTCCGCACGTCGCAGACCGGCGAGCGCATCGCGCGCGACATCATTACGCAATTCGTCTGCACCTATAACGGCGTCGAGGTGTTTCGCGCCGAGCTATATCCCGCCATGGCGGCCAATCCGCTCATCGCCTTCACCACCGTCGCCACGGAGAGCGGCACGCTGGCATTCACCTGGATCGGCGACAACGGCTATTCGGTGTCGCACTCGGCCACGATCAGCGTCGCTTGAAGCTCATTGCGCTCCTCGCTCTCGCCGTGCTCGCCCGCGCCGGCGAGATTCCGCTCGCCGAGCGCCGCTCCGGGTACGACGTCATGAGCCGCGAGACGCGCGCCATGCAGGACGACGACACGACGAACCCGGCGCTCTTCACGCTGATGGAGGGCGAGGCGCTGTTCAAGGCGAACTGCGCGAGCTGCCACGACGACATGAAAGGCGTCGCGCCGCGTTATCCCGCGGTTAAGGCCGGCGAGCTGGTCAATCTCGAGCAGCAGATCAACGCCTGTCGCACCGAGCGGCAGAAGGCGCGGCCTTTCGCATACGAGAGCAAAGAGCTCCTCGCGCTCACCGCGTATGTCGGCCGCGAGTCGCGCGGCATGCCGATCGCCGTCTCACCCGACGATAAGCATCTCGCCGCCGGCCGCAGGCTCTTCGAGCGCCGCCAGGGCCAGCTCAATCTCGCCTGCAGCCAGTGCCACGACGACAATTGGGGCAAGAGCCTCGCCGGCACGCCGATCCCCCAGGCGCACCCGACCGGCTACCCGATCTATCGCCTCGAATGGCAGGGCATGGGCTCGCTGCAAAGGCGCCTTCGCAACTGCATGATCGGCGTGCGGGCCGAGCCTTATACCTACGGCTCGCCGGAGCTCGTCGAGCTGGAGTACTACCTGATGTGGCGCGCGCGCGGCATGAAGCTCGAGACGCCGGCGGTCCGGCCGTAGAACAAGGGGGTTCCATGCAAAGTCGGGGGCTTGGGATTGCTGTGGCAGTGGCGTGCGTCGCCACTTCCAGCCTGGCCGCGGACTGGCCGGACAGGCCGATCCGTTTGCTGGTCGGCGTTCAGCCGGGCGGCGCCATGGACGTTACGGCTCCCCCC
>C688J18823_10003034_pt1 | contig 10602 bp, 13 predicted proteins | sample HopSoiMetagenom1_FD_18823 | JGI IMG/M metagenome (IMG submission 18823) | reverse complement strand
AAGAAGGCGGCGGTCGATGCGATCGCGCAACTCGCCCGGGATCCGCCGGTAGACGGGAGTGCCCAAGGTTTTGACAGCGGCGAGGCGCAAGGTTTCGGTCCGGGCTCGCTGATTCCGAGCCCATTCGATCCGCGTTTGATCTTGCGGATCGCGCCCGCGGTGGCGAAAGCGGCAATGGACTCGGGCGTCGCCACGCGTCCGATCGCGAAGATCGAAGATTACGCCGCCCAGCTCGAGCGCTTCGCGTTCCGCTCCGGCCTGGTGATGAAACCGGTGTTTGCGAAAGCAAAGACCCAGCCGGTGCGGGTGATCTACGCCGAGGGCGAGGACGAACGCGTGCTGCACGCCACGCAAGTCGTGCTTGAGGAAAAGTTGGCCCGTCCGATCCTGGTGGGCCGGCCCTCGGTGGTGGAAGCGCGGATCAAAAGATTTGGGCTCGCGATCAAGGCCGGCCAGGACTTCGATCTTGTCAATCCCGAAGACGACCCCCGATACCGGTCCTACGTGCAATCCTACATCGATGTGGCCGGCCGACATGGGGTCACGCCCGACGCCGCCCGCACAATGGTTCGCACCAACGCCACCGTGATTGCCGCGCTCGCGGTGATGCGCGGAGAAGCTGACGCGATGATCTGCGGGGTGGAAGGCCGCTATATGAGCCATCTGCGTCACGTGCGCGAGATCATCGGCTTTCTCCCTGGCGTGAGCGATTTCGCGGCACTGGCGCTGATGATTACCAGCAAGGGCGCCTACTTCATCGCGGACACGCAGGTCCGCCCGAATCCGAGCGCCGAAGAGCTCGCGGAAGTGGCTGCGCTGGCTGCCCTGCACGTCCAGCGTTTCAATCTGAAGCCGAGGATCGCATTCGTCTCACATTCCGACTTCGGCAGCTATGACACCGAGTCTTCACGGAAGATGCGCCGGGCGACCGCGCTGTTGAAGCAGAACCATCCAGAACTGGAGGCGGACGGCGAAATGCAAGGCGACACCGCGCTTTCCGATGCCGCGCGGAAGTTGATCCTGCCGCATTCGAAGCTGGAAGGTGAGGCCAACATCCTGATCATGCCAAGCCTGGATACGGCCAACGTCGCCTATCAGATGATCAAGGCGTTGGCGGATGCGCTTCCGGTCGGACCGATCCTGATTGGCCCCTCTCGTCCGGCGCATATCCTCACACCGTCGGTGACCGCGCGCGGCGTGTTGAACATGACCGCGGTGGCTGCCGTCGAAGCTCAGGAGAGGGCCGGACGCCACCAACCATCGCTGTTCGCTTGAGTTGCAACGTCGCACCTGAAACAGCGGGTGGCTCGATTCGATTTGAACGTTTGAAAACTCGAGACGGAACGCCCATACTGCTGCTTTGCCGCGACCGTACTTTTTTGCAGCACCAGAGGTCGACACCATGCCAGGATTTATTGTTTTTGGGCGAATTCTGTTTTCGGTGCTGTTTATTTATTCAGGTTTATCCAAGCTTTTTGCGATCGCCGCGACAACGGAGTCCATTTCCACGAAGATCGTGATCCCAGGGTTACTTGCTCCGTATACGTCGCAGCTCGAAACGATGACGGGAATGACCACTCCTCAGATGCTTGCCATCGCGATCGCCGCGCTGGAGCTGATTAGTGGATTGATGATCGCGCTCAATTTCGGCACGCGTTTCTTTGCAATTCTGATGATCTTCTTCGTGGCCGCGGCCACGTTCTATTACCATGACTTTTGGAATCAATCGTCCCCTGACAACGCACAAGCGCTCGTCGATGCTCTGAAGAATGTGTCGATCATAGGCGCGCTGTTCATGATTGCGGGGTATGGCCGCCGGCGAACGCTGGAACCGGTCTATGCGGACGTCTAAGCCCGCCGCCGCCAAGGCGTAACCGTCACCTCACCGGCGCTGTCCAGGCATTCGGCCTCATCAGCGACAAGGCCATGTGCCGCCAGAATTTCCTGCGGAGACCTTTCGGGCACGCCGGGGAAGCACGGTTCGCCATCCGGCAGTCGCACCTTGGGCGCCTGTGAAAGCCAAAACGTATCGTAGCGGTCCATGAACATCGCGAACACGTCTGGTCCTCCGATGATCGCAACATTCCCGGAATGCACGTCGGCGAAGTCCCATGCGGCGTTGAATGAAGCCCCGGCCGGATTCCACAGCGTGGCTTTCGGGTTCGTCGGATCCGGCGCGAGGCCGGCGATCCTCCGGGTCACCACGATCCGTTTGCGATGCGGCGAGTTTGGCTGACCTTCGTAGGAATGCCGGCCGTGTACGATTACGCGGCGCGGTCGAGGGCGGCGGTGAAGAATTCCTTGTCGCCCTCGAACTTCAGTTCATCCGGCATCTGCCCGCGGGCATTTGCGAGCATTCCCTCGGCCGACACGATCACATAGCCCTCGATACGCAGACTGGACATCTTGCGCGCGGCGGAGGTTTATTCCGAAATCGTCTGGACGACGCTGGAGACCGGTCGCGAAGTCACGGTCGGAAGCTTGGCGTCTTTGAGAACCTCTGCATCATATTGCGCGAGCGTCTGCACCGGGGCTTTCGCGATCATTTTGACCACCTTGTAGCCGCCGGCTTTCAGCTTGTGCAGCAATTCAGGCAGCGCCTCCGCCGTATGCTTCTGGAAGTCGTGCATCAGGATGATGCCCTTGCCGAGCTTGTCCACCTTCTTCATCACGCTATCGACCACCGTCTGCGGCTTGCTCGCCTTGAAGTCGAATGAATCGAGATCGCACGAGAAGATAGCGACGTTACGGTCGCCGAGGTAGGTGACCATTTCCGGCGGATGCTGCAGCGCAGGAAAACGGAAGAATGGCGAAGGTGAATTGCCCAAGGCCCATTTCACGGCGCTGAAGCCCTTTTCGATCTCTTCCTTGCGCTGGTCCTCCGTGAGCTTCTTGTTGTTGAGATTCGCGTGTGACCAGGTGTGCGAGCCAACGGTGTGACCCCCGGCGGCCACCTGCTTCAGGATCTCTGGAAAATAGGTGGCGTGTTTGCCGATGGGAAAGAAAATGCCGGTCGTGCATTCCTCAGCCAGCGTCTTCAAGACGGAGGGCGTATTGAGTGGCCACGGACCATCATCAAAGGTCAGGACCACTTCATGATCGCGCAGGAAATCAAGCTGCTTGAAGTGTTCGAACCCGAAACCCGGTCCACCCGTCGTGTCGATCTCAACGGTGCGCCGATCCCGAGCGCGTTGGGATTTGCACACGCGGCTTTCGCTGGGGCTGGCACCGCGGCCGGAAGCGGCATGGCGGTGGCCTGCGGGGCCGCTGCGCTCTTGGCGCCCGCCGTTTGTGACCACGCCGAACTTGAGGCGACCAGCGAGAGCGCGCCTGCAACGACCAGTCCAGTTCCCAAACGCATCTTGTTCCCCCTTAGATCGATCCGCGCCAAGGGCTCTCCCGTCTGGTGCGAAAGACTTCTCCGTCGGTGATGATAACCTAAATGGGCCTGCGCCGCCACGGCAACGGCTTTTATGTCGCCCGCAGATTTGTCTCGTGAACAGGTTAATTCCGGACGGTGCCGGTCATGTTTCGGCGAGGGCCCGCGCGATGGCGGTTTTGATCCGGGTGTCCAACGGTTCGACCGTTTCCGAGAACACGGCGGCGATGTAGCCGTCACGCCCAATCAGATACTTGTGAAAGTTCCAGCGTGGGGGCTCCTTGGGACGTTCCTGCAACGCCCATTTGTAGAACGGATGCGCGTTCGGCCCCTTCACCACAGCTTTTGCGGCCATCGGAAACGTCGCGCCGTATTGCTTGTGAGCCGTGTCGCCAATGTCAGCGGCGCTGCCGGGCTCCTGGTTGCCGAAGTCATTGGAGGGAACTCCGATGATCAACAGGCCTCGTTCCCGGAATTCGCTCCACAGTTCCTGCAATCCGGCGAATTGAGGCGTGTAGCCGCACAGCGAAGCGGTGTTGACGATCAAAAGCGGATGCCCGGCATGGTCTCCAAGTCTGATATCGCCGCCGGCAAGACCAGGAAACGAGAAAGCATACGCCGTTATCCGGCTCATCGCCTGCTGAGCGTAGGCAGCCCCTGAGGCGTGGCCTGCAACAATGCTCAGTGCTGTGTTGATGATGGTCCTGCGGCTGATCATGTGGGCTACTTTCGACGGGCGGTCTCCAATGAACCGATAATAGCCGACCCGCGAAGATACCGTCTCGATAATATTACTCTCGCTGGGCCCGGCGTGCGCGATCCGCGGGCACGTATCGGCGCGCCCGCGCCCCGCCGTGAGCCGACAGCGCTGGTCTTCCTGTCCGGCATCTTCACGCCTACATGGGAGGAGGAGCCTCACTGGGGACAGAGATGACGCACAAAGCCTTCAAATCTCGCGCGAAAAATTGGAAATGTCTGGTTTTGCTGGCGTTGTTTTTGCCACTGTCGCCAGGTTCAGCGGCTTTGGCAGCCGACGAGCCGGATCTGATCTTCCGTCGATCGACCGTTTTCAAATGGGTCACGCCAAACGACAAGCTTGCGACCTATGGTATCGACGACCCTGAGATCGAAGGGGTCGCTTGTCATTTCACGGTGCCCGAGAAGGGTGGGCTGAAGGGCTGGCTCGGGGTTGCGGAAGAGGTCTCCGATATCTCACTTGCCTGTCGTCAGACCGGCGCGATCCATTTCAAAGGCAAGATGGAGCAGGGCGACGACATGTTCCGGCAGAGGCGCTCGCTGTTCTTCAAGAAAATGCAGATTGTACGTGGCTGCGATCCGAAGCGGAACGTGCTGGTCTACATGGTGTATTCCGATCGGCTAATCGAAGGATCTCCAAAGAATTCGACTTCCTCGGTGCCGATCATGCCATGGGGCACCGCCGAGACCGCGGTTGAGAAATGTGGCGAGTTTATCCATTGATACTTCGACGGTGGCGCGGCGATTAGAAGCCGCTCTTCATTTCGGCGGTCCTAGACGCGGAATACACTTGATAGCACGAGCAATTCCGCTTGCCGTCATTTGGGTACCCGAGACTTCCTTGATCTGACCGGCCGGACACGATCCATCATCAACCAGTATACGCTGGCCGAGCCGCAGGTTCACGATCTCCTCCTCGCGCGAAACCTGTTCCGCGATCGCCGACGTTGCGGCCAGAGCAAAGGCAAGCCCGGCAAACACCGAAGTGATTTTGAGTGAAAGGCTGTCATGTTTGGCGCAGCCTGGTTCACTTGCTTTGTATCTTCAATCCGTTCGGGCCGACGTTGATCTGCAGGCCTTCCGGTTCCTTGTTGGTCTGGTAGAGATTGTAGCTGAGCGCGCCTACCGCGACGATCAGTGCGCCGATTACGAGATACAAGACGTTGCGGTTGAGGGCCATCCGTGTCTCCATAGCGCACGTAATTTCGTCGGCACTGTATGCAGGCGGACGCGATTCTGAAAGCGAACTCCGGAACAAGCGGAAATGATTGACAACGACACCAAACAAAGGGTTCTCGCCGCCGTTGACGACAACTTCGACGCGCAACTTGCAACCACGAGAGATTTTGTCGCAATTCCGTCCACGCGCGGCGCGGAAGGACCTTGCCAGGACATGATCGGCGACCTTTTGCGGCAGCGCGATTACGAGGTCGATGATTGGCATATCGATGTCAACGATTTGAAAGATCTGCGCGGCTTCGGCCCTATTGAACATGATTTCTCGAAAGCCCGCACGGTGGTCGGCACCTATCGGCCTGCGAGCAACGCAGGCAACTCGCTGATCCTGCAAGGCCATTGCGACGTGGTGCCGGCCGGACCGCTTGAAATGTGGGAAACCCCGCCTTTTTCGCCGGTGATAAAAGACGGCAGAATGTATGGCCGCGGCGCTTGCGATATGAAGTCCGGCACCATCGGCGCGCTCTATGCCTTGGATGCGATCAAGGCCGCAGGTCTCAAGCCGACGGCGCGCATCCACTTCCAATCCGTGATCGAGGAAGAAAGTACAGGCGTGGGCGCGCTCTCTACCCTGCAGCGCGGGTATCGCGCCGACGCCTGTTTCATTCCCGAGCCGACTTCCGGCAAGATGGTGCGCTCACAGGTGGGCGTAATCTGGTTTCGCCTCAAAGTGCGTGGACATCCCGTGCACGTGTTCGAGGCCGGCGCGGGCTCGAACGCGATCACGGCGGCTTACCATCTGCTGCAGGCGCTGGAAAAGCTCGAGGCCGAATGGAACGAGCGTGCCCGCAGTGATCGGCACTTCAAGACTGTGACCCATCCCATCAATTTCAATCCGGGCATCATCAAAGGTGGCGACTGGGCCTCCAGCGTGCCGGCCTGGTGCGATGTCGATTGTCGGATCGCGATATTGCCGGGCTGGTCGGTCGCCGACTGCCAGGCCGAAATCCAGGCCTGCGTATCCGCTGCCGCACGCGATCATCGTTTCCTGTCCAACAATCCGCCTGAGGTGCAATGGTCAGGCTTTCTATCGGAAGGTTATGAGCTGAAGGATTCCGCCCAGCCGGAAGCTGCTTTCGGCGAGGCATACAGCGCGGTCTATGGCGGCACTGTTGAGGACCTCGCCTTCACCGCGCTGACGGACACCCGCTTCTATGGGCTGAATTACAACATCCCCAGCCTCTGCTTCGGGGCCAGCGGCGCAGCGATGCACGGCTTCAACGAGTATGTCGACCTGGACTCGTTGCGGAAGTCGACTAAAGCTACCGCTCTCTTCATCATGCAGTGGTGCGGAGTTCAGAAGGCATAGGCAAGGGCCATAGCGCCGCAACAATTGCGTCGAGGCCGTCGGTAAGCGCCGCAGGGCCGGGCTGCAGGATCAGCGGCGATTTGATCTCGACGATGCGGCCATTACGAACAGCGGGAATTTCGCTCCAGCCGGGCCTGTTTCTGATCCTGTCCGGCACGACTTTCTTGCCGCACCAGGATGCGAGGATCACATCCGGCGCAGCCGCCCGTACCATTTCCGGCGAGATGATCCTGTCTTTTGCCGCCTGATGAACCCTCAGCGTGGGCAGCACGTCCTCGCCGCCTGCGATCTCGATAAGCTCGGAGACCCAGCCGATACCGCTGATCAGGGGATCATCCCATTCCTCGAAATACACCTTGGGCTTACGTGAGGGCCGCTCGGTTGATGCCACCGCGGCAAGGCGTTGCTGATAGCTGGTTGCGAGTTGATCGGCCGCGTCCGCCGCATCGACCAAGGCTCCGACCGTGCGGATCATTGCCAATATTCCCGCCACGTCGCGCTGGTTGAAGACGTGAACGGGCAAGCCGGCGCGTATAAGTGCCGCAACGATGTCAGCCTGCAGGTCGGAAAAGGCGAGCACCAGGTCCGGCTCAAGCTTCAGGATTTTGGGAATGTCCGCCGAGATGAAGGCGGATACGCGCGGCTTCTCGCGCCTGACGCGCGGCGGCCGCACCGCATATCCGGAGACGCCGACAATCCGATCCTGTTCGCCGAGCAGATACAATGTCTCGACGGTTTCTTCTGTCAGGCAGACGATCCGGCGGGGAGGGAAGTGGCGCATGTCGAATGATATGGCCAAAAATGTGTGGTTTGTCACCGCAAGCAAACGTCATTGCCGCCTTGACCTCGCTCGTAATCGTTTCGACAAGGTATTTGATGAAGCATGGGCGCACCCCCGATCCGGGCCGCCCGTGCCGCTTCATACCTGAGGAGGATTGCCGCTGATGACGCCGCTTGAACGAGTGAATTCCATGAAGATGCCATTCGCGGAATTGAAGGGGGTCACGTTTACGGAAGCCGAGAGTGACCGCGTGGCGGCTCGGATGCCCGTTCGACCGGATCTATGCACGCTCGGCCACATCATTCATGGCGGAGCCATCATGGCATTCGCAGACTCCGTCGGCGCCGCTGCGACGGTCATCAACTTGCCTGAAAGTGCCAAAGGCACCACCACGATCGAAAGCAAGACCAACTTCATCGGAGGAGCCAAAGAGGGAACGACGCTGATTGCGGTAGCCACGCCAGTTCACCGCGGGCGCCGCACGCAGGTGTGGCAAACAAGGGTCGAAACGGAAGACGGAAAGCTGGTCGCGGTGGTCACTCAAACGCAGATGGTGCTGGTATGAACGCCGCTGATTGAGGCTGATCCGGCCTTGAAATTCATGCTGCGATGCACAATATCAGGGGTCTAGGGATTCGACGCCTCCTCGAGGGCCAGCCAAGAGGAGTTTTCAAGTGCACCACCAAGATACCAGCCGCTCGACGCTCGCCAATGGCTACGTTCGGACCTTGAGTCAGCAGGAGGAGCTTCCCCTGCTGCGCGATCATCTATTACGGCTCGATCCGGCAAGCCGACACGATCGCTTCAATGGTTTTCTGGATGACGGGTTTATCGAACGCTACGCCGCGAAATGCGCCGAAGACGGCACCACCATAATCGCTTACATCGAGGACGGGATCGTTCGCGGAGCGGCTGAACTGCATCCGCCCAGCAGTCAATCCGGCGAGGCGTTGCCGGAGGTCGCCTTCAGCGTAGAGGCCCGCGTGCGGCGGCAAGGGGTGGGAAGCGTGCTGTTCGAGAGGCTGATTTCGGAAGCGCGCTGGAAGGGTTACGCTTGCCTGCGAATTACCACGAGTGCGGAGAATCACGCGATGCGGGCGCTGGCCAGCAAGTTCGGCGCGCAGCTCACGTTCCGCCACGGTGAATCCACCGGCACCATCGAGCTGAAGAAGCAGCCGCTTGCGTTCCCAAGACTTGCGGTGACGACACTGGCGGATGCGGCGCGCGCCATGATCTGGCTCAACCGCGCCTATTGGAAAATGGTCGAAGGAATGTACGGCCGCCGGCGGACAGTCTGGCAGCGGCGGTCATGAGCACGGCGGTCATGAGGACGTAAAGCTCAAGTGCCGGTCCGTTTGTCGTTGCCGAACTTCCTGACAACCCGTCGCTCCACCACCACCGAGCGCTGCGAGCCCTGTTCGCCTGCAATCACGCGGGTCGAAGAGCGCGCAGACGTGCGCGCTACTTTCTTGACTTCAGCGGCCACGGCTTCAACCGGCAACCCCATCAAGGACGCAGCGATTTCTGCCTGCGCTTGCTGATCGTCGGTGATACCGATTGCCGCAAAAATTGCTTCATCAAGCGTCGGCGGATCGCGCCGGACCCGCCGCGTTCCATACTTCGTGTTCCAGTCCTGGCTCATCGATAGCTCTCCGCTCTCACTAACTAGCTACGACCACCTGATGTTGCATTGCAATATGAAATTGGTGTGGCAGCCCAGCCATGCGCTTTCCACTGGTTCTCTCATCATCGGCTCAAATCGCCCGCGCCCAGCGTTTCCAGAAGCTGTTGCGGCCAGCGCTTCAGTGCGGCGCGGCCGGCATCGGTCAGGACGTACACGCCGCGCTCGGCGCGATCGAACCAGCCGTAGACGTTGTGCAGCAGAATTTTCGGCGCGTCGGGTATCGCCGGCTTCAGGTCGCGAACGCGGCGCGGTCCGCGCGCCAGCGCGGAGGCGCAGGCCAGCGCCTGCTGGCGATAGGCCGTCATGATCGGCGAGCGCGTGCTGCCTCCCACTGCCGGATCGCCCTTGCGACGGCGATGTTCGGCAACCAGACGGGAGCGCTTCTTTGGATTGCGGCGCGGCGCGGCGGTGGGTGGCTTGACGATCACCTCGACCTCGCCGGTGTTCGTCACCGCGAGCATGCCGAAACCTAACCGGCGGCAAAGATTGCGATATCGCGCATCGCTCTCGCGTCCCTTGCCGCGGGAGGACAATTTGGCGGCAAGCCAAACCTCGTCGCACGCGCCGGCGCGGTCGACCGCCTGCAGCAGGAGTTCGAGATTGAAGGTGAGCTTCAGTTCCCCGATTACGACGATCGGCGGCTCATCGCCGCTCAGCGCCACCAGGTCGCAGCCACCGACTTCCCCTTTGACCGTGAAGCCGAGGCTTTCGAGGAAGCGTTTGACGGGAAGGTAAAGTGCGGTTTCCAAATTGGCTCCGGCGTTGCGAGCGCGACTCAATGCATCCAGTTTATATCGGCCGTTCAGCGCGGTCTTGGAGAAGCTGGCGGCCGGCCCGCAACTTCTCAGCAACGCCTAGACCCGCCCGTTCACCGGGATCAGCGCGCCGGTCACCGCGCTTGCGGCGTCGCTGATCAGAAACAGGATCACCTCGGCGAGTTCTTGCGGCCTCACCCACTTTCCGAAATCCGCCCGGGGCATGCTGGCGCGGTTGGCTGAAGTGTCGATGATGGAGGGCAGAACCGCGTTGACCGTAATACGGCCCTTCCACTCCGCCGCGAGCGCCTCGGTGAGACGATGCACGCCGGCCTTGGACGCCGCATAAGCGCCCATGCCGGAGCCTGCCTGCAACGCCCCCATCGCGCCGACATTGACGATCCGCCCGGCGCCGGAACTTGCCAGATGCGATAGCGCCGCTCGCGATGCGTTCAAGGCCGTGAGCACGTTAAGCGCGTACATTCGTTGCCAGGTCTTGGAATCGCCCTCGGCGATCGCCTCAAAGGCAAAACCGCCGGCGATGTTGACCAGTGCATCGATCCTGCCGAAATGGCCCGCTACCGCCTCAATAGCGGTTCTGGCTGCGTGCTCGTCGGTCAGGTCGACGCCCCCGATTTCGAGCCGGCTGTTCGTGGCCGCGACTTCCGATTTCGCATGATCCACACCGGCCACGCGCGCCCC
>C688J18823_10003031_pt1 | contig 10604 bp, 10 predicted proteins | sample HopSoiMetagenom1_FD_18823 | JGI IMG/M metagenome (IMG submission 18823) | reverse complement strand
TGGCCTTGCTTCTACTCTGCTGGGCGGATTCCGTCTGTAGGAGGCGTTGTGCGATTACTACATTTCAGCCGGCCGGTTGTGTGGGGGACCTTGGCTTTGGCGCTAATCATTCCGGCGCTTTCGTCCCCGGCGCGCGGACAAGAGGAAGTAACTCGCAAGATCAAGAGCCGGATCGACCCCGTGTACCCCGAGCTTGCACGCCGCATGCATATCAGCGGCACGGTAAAGCTGCAATTGGTCGTCGGCAAAGACGGCACGGTGAAGAGCACGAAGGTCATCGGTGGCCCGCCGCTGCTCATCGAAGCCACGGTGGAGGCGGTGAAGCGCTGGAAGTTTGAAGAAGCAAAGGAAGAGACCACGCAGCCGCAAGAGGTCAAGTACAACCCGTAGTCGGCCGCGTGAAGAAGAAGATCAATTGGAAGACTGAGGAACTGTCATGAGCATCGGCAAGAAACTTAGGTACGGATTCGGGGCCCTCCTGATAATGATGGGCCTGCTATTTGTCGTGAACATCGGCGCACGCTGGAAAGACAAGAGTTCGCGCGACAACACGGCCGAGATCGGCGAAATCCGCAGCCTGGTCACGCAGAACAACCTTGCCTTGAACAGCTATCTCCTCACCGGCAGCCCCGACGAGGTGAAGAAGATCGCCGACGGCGACTCTCGCTTGCTCGATCGCATCGACCAGTTCAAAGACAAAGTCAACACCGGGCAGCACAACGCACTAGACAAGTTGCAGACCGCCGAACGCGACTGGATGACGAACTTTGCCAATCCGGTGATCGAAAAACGCAAACAGGTGGACGGCGGGAATGCCACCGTCGCCGAACTGCAGATCTTTTACTTGCAGCAAGACCCGGGAACGTGGCTAGAGAAACTGAATACTCCACTGGACCAGGTCCAGAAATCGATCAAAGATTCAACGGACGCTACCTCATCCGCTACTTTTTTGACTTCTATCGTCTTTTTCGTAATGGCGCTCGTCGCCGGCGTTTTGATCGCGCAGAAAATATCGCGTTCCATCACCACTCCGCTCAGCCACTTAATCCTTGTGGCGCGCGAGATCGGTGAATCGGGCGATCTCGATCAGAAGATCGAGCTCGATCGCCAGGACGAGATCGGTGATCTCGCCCGCACTTTCAACAACATGATGACGTATCTGAAGGAGATGGCGGCGATCTCAGAAGCGATCGCCGGCGGCGACCTCACCGTTGCCGTCGAGCCGCGTTCGAAGAGCGACACTCTCGCGCACGCCTTCTCGCGCATGACGGAAGGTCTCCGCAGCCTGGTCAAGAATGTTCGTGACGGTGCGACGCAGGTCGCTTCCGGCTCGAACCAGGTCGCCGATGCTTCCGACGACTCCGCGAAAGTCAGTGTGCAGGCTTCGTCCGCAATCGACGAGGTCACCAGCACCATGCACGAGATGAGCGTCAACGTGCAGAACATGGTGAAGAACACGCAGACGCAGGCTTCCAGCGTCAGCGAGACATCAGCCTCAATCGACCAGATGGTCGCTTCCATCCAGCGAGTAGCCGATACATCGAAGGTCCTGCTCGACATCTCGCAACGTTCGCGCGACGAGGTGCAGAGCGGTATCGGCACGATGGAGAAGACCACCGAGGGACTCGGACGCATCAACGAATCCATCGGCGTGTCGTCGGGCATCATCGCTGTCCTCGGCCAGCGCGCCGATGACATCGGCAAGATCATTGAGGTCATCGATGACCTCGCAGAGCAGACCAACTTGCTCGCGCTCAATGCTGCTATCGAAGCGGCCCGCGCGGGTGAACACGGCTTGGGATTCGCCGTTGTAGCTGACGAAGTACGCAAGCTCGCCGAAAAATCAGCGACCTCGACCAAAGAGATTTCCGACCTCATCCAGAGCATTCAGAAGGAAGCTCGCAAAGCCGTCGAGAACATGGAGAAGAGCACGACCATCGTGAACGAGGGGTTGGACCTCGGCACGGATCTCAGCGGCGCGCTCAAGAAGATCTCGAACGTTGTCACCGAGGTCTATAAGTTCGCGCAGGAGATCGGGGCGGCCACCAACGAACAGTCGCACGGGTCGTCGCAGATCGCACGCGCGACCACTCGCCTGAACGAGATCACGCACGAGATCAACTCTTCCGTGGAAGAGCAGGCCTCGGGAGCGCAAGCTGTGGTCCGCGCCATGGAAAAGATGCGCGAACTGGTGCAGCAATCCACCAGCGGATCGACCGAACTTGCGGCCTCTGCCGAGCAGATGTCGAAGATGTCACGCTCCCTGCTTGAAATGATGGACCGCTTCGTCATCGACATAAGCGGCAACGGAGCCAGTTCGCACGGCTCGCACATCGGGCACGACCGCGCTGCGAAATATGCGGCGCACGGGCGCAACTAGCCGGAGGCGGCCATGGCCAAAGATCTGCACATTGTCGGCTTCCGTATCGGGCGCGAGACCTTCGGGGTTCCCATCTCGCTGGTGCACGAGATCGTGCGCGTGCCTGAGATCACTTCCGTTCCGGATGCCCCGGACTGCGTGGAAGGCGTGATCAATCTGCGCGGCAAAATCGTTTCCATCGTTGACCTGCGCAAACGCTTTGGAGAGAAAGAGGTCACGAACAGCAAAAAGAACCGCATCCTCGTTGCTGAGGTGGAGAACAAGATGGTCGGCTTGGTAGTGGACGCGGCTTCCGAAGTGCTGAAGCTTCCGCAGTCCGAGATCGAAGCTCCGCCCAACGTCTTTGAACAAGGCGAGCTGAATTACGTGACCGGGGTCGGCAAGCTGCACAACCGGCTCATCATTCTCATCGACATGACCAAGATCCTCCAGCGTGGCGAACTCAAGCGCCTGGGTGATTTTGCGGAAGCGGCCCAGGCAGCATCGGCGTAGAACGACACAGTTCGGGACAAAACAATAATGGTCACACCAGCGATCCAGATCGTTCTCACGGAACCCGAACTCAAGCTGCTGCAAACGCTTGTCTATCAGGAATGCGGCATGTATTTCGACGAACGCCGCGTTCATTTCTTGCAAGACCGCTTGCAGCGCCGCCTGAAGACAACGGGACTCGACAGCTTCTACAGCTACTATCGTCTGCTCACGAGTCGCGAAGGTAAGGCCGAGCTGTCAGCTCTGCTCGAGAACCTCACAGTCAACGAAACCAGCTTCTTCCGTAACAAGCCGCAGCTCGAGCTATTTCAAAAAACGATCCTGGAAGAGATCCTGCATCGCAAGCAGGCGCGCCGCGATTGGACGCTGCGCTTCTGGAGTGCCGGCTGTTCCACGGGTCAGGAGCCGTACACCGCGGCCATGCAGATCTGCGATGCGCTCGCGTACTACTACCTCCGCAATCCGCTTCCCTTCGAGATGCCGTCCCCCAAACCGCTTATTCCGCCGCCTTGGAAGGTAGAGATACTCGCTTCCGACATCAGCTACTCGGTACTACGCGCAGCGCAGGAAGGGCAATATCCCGAGCACCACATGGAAAGCGTGGATTACGCCTATCGGCTGCGTTATTTCGACAAGGTCGGCGAACGCTACGCCATCAAGAAGGGCGTGAAGGAACTCGTTCACTTCGACTTCCACAATCTGAAAACGGAGTTCTTGCCGCAGCGCAACGACGTGATCTTCTGCCGCAACGTGATGATCTATTTCGACGAAGCCGAGCAGAAGCGGTTGATCGAAAAGTTCTATCGCTGCTTGAATCCCGAGGGTTATTTGTTTATCGGGCACGCCGAGAGCCTGTTCGGCCTGAGCGACAAATTCAAGATGATCCACCTGAACAACGGTACCGCCTACCAGCGGATCGAGGTAAGCGCGTGAGCTTCTTCTCTGAAGAACGGGCAGCCGAGCTGAAAGAACTCTTTTTTGAGAGCGCGCAGGAACTTCTGCAGACGCTTAATGAAGAGGGTCTGCAACTCGAGCATCGTCCTGACGATTCCGAGATCGTGCGCAGCGTGCGTCGCACCGTGCACACGCTGAAGGGTGACTCGGCCGCTTGCGGATACAAGGACCTCAGCGAGCTCGCCCATTACCTTGAAGACGCGCTCACGCCTGAGATAGCCAAAGCTGCGCACAAGCGCCTCGCAGAGCTGGTGCTCGCTGCCGCCGACACTTTCGAAGCAATGCTGAATGCCTACCGCACGAACAAAGAAGCTCCGAATGCCGCGGCCCTGCAATCGCAGATCAAGCAATTGGTGCAGAAGCCGACAGGCGCTGCTGCCGCGTCACCGGCGAAGCCGCTGAACGTGAACTTCGCCTGGTCGGAATACGAGCAGATGATCATCGCCGACGCTGCCGCTCGCGGCGAAAAGGTGTACAACGTCGCACTCGGTATTGACGCGAACTGCAGCATGCCGGAAGCCGCCGTCGAGATGGCTCGCAAGGCTCTCCCGCAGCTCGGGCGCCTTCTCGCGATGCACCCGCAGGAAGGGCTGCCGCTTTCTGGGGTAACCGTGATTGAGGCCGCACTCGCCAGTAACTTCAAATCGGACGTCATCGAGAAGAAGTGCATCGTCCCGTCGGTGATCGATCGCGCGTTGGTACAGCGCTGCGCTTCACTTCCCGCCTTCTCGGAAGAAAAATCGCAATCCGTTACCGCGCATCTGCCTGATCCCGTTGTGATGAGTCCAACCGGCGCGGCACAAGTGCGCGGGGTGGAGCTTCCGCAACCGTCGACTGCGGAAGCAGAAACACAAGCCGAAGCGCAACCGCAATCAACCGCTATGTCGGCCGCCATGGCCGAGAACACCCTCCGCGTCGATTCCGCCCGAATCGATGACGTGCTCAACCTGGTTGGCGAATTGATCCTTGGAAAGTCGATGCTGCAGCAAACGATGCTCGAGTTCGACAAGCGTTTCACTAAAGACCCGATTCGTTCGAAGTTCGGCGACGCGCTCGCCTTCCAGGCGCGCGTGTTGAACGATCTGCAGAAATCAGTGATGAAGATCCGCATGGTCCCGGTGGAGCACCTCTTCCGCCGCTTCCCCCGGATCGTTCGCGACGTATCCAAAGCGCGCGGCAAAGAAGTCGGCTTGGCCGTCAGCGGACAAGAGACCGATCTCGATAAGAGCATCCTTGACGTTCTCGCCGAGCCAATGGCTCACCTCGTCCGCAATGCCGTGGACCACGGGATCGAGCTTCCAGCCGATCGCATCGCGTTGGGCAAGCCGGCCCAAGGCACGCTGCGCCTCAACGCCTACCACCAGGGCAATCAGGTGGTGATCGAGGTCAGCGACGACGGTCACGGCATCGACGTGAAGAAAGTCGTCGCACGAGCGATCGAGCGCCGCGTCATCTCGCATGAAGAAGCGAACCGCTTGAGCGAGACGGAAGCGCTGCACCTCATATTCCATCCCGGCCTCAGCACCGCCGAACAAGTCACGGAGATTTCTGGCCGCGGCGTCGGCATGGACGTCGTAAAGACCGTTGTCGATCGCCTGAAGGGCACCATCGAGATCCGCAGCAAACTCGGCCAGGGCACCACCTTCCTGCTGAAGGTGCCGCTCACCATGGCAATCATTAAGGCGCTGCTGTTCCATGTCGGCGAAAAGATTTATGCCGTGCCGCTTTCCAGCGTGCAGGAGATCGCGCGCGCAAAAGAGAGCGAAATACATCGCGTGGACCAGCACGAAGTGCTCAAACTCCGCGACGAGGTTCTGACTCTGGTGCGAGTGGGCAAGCTGAACCGAAAGACTATGCCTGCACGGAAAAAGCTCTTCATCGTGGTCATTAACGTTTCCGACCGCAAGTTCGGACTGGTCGTCGACAGAATGGTCGGTGAGGAAGAATTGGTCATCAAAGCGCTCGACGACCAGCTGGTCGCGACCGACTTGGTCAGTGGTGCTTCCATCCTCGGCGATGGAACCGTCGTCCTGATCCTGAACATTTCCGCGGTCGTTACTCGACTTGGCCGCATTGCTTCTGAACTGAGGGCTGGCGATCTGAATGCGAAGGGAGCATCCGCATGAGCGACCCCGTACGCGTTCTCGTAGTAGACGATTCCGCGCTTATGCGCAAGCTGATCCCGCAGATCATCGAGCGCGAAGGTGATATCCAGGTAGTGGGTACCGCAATGGATGGCGAGTTCGCACTCAAGAAGATTGACGAGCTCAAGCCCGCCGTGATTACGCTCGACCTGGACATGCCACGCATGGACGGCATGGAAACGCTGCGCCTGATCGTCCGCAATCACAAAGTTCCGGTCATCATCGTGAGCGCGCACACCACGCAAGGCGCGTCTGCGACGTTCAAGGCGCTCGCTTCCGGAGCATTCGACTTTGTCGCCAAGCCCAAAGACGCAGCTTCGGCGCACATGGAGGAAATATCGAAGGAGCTGATCGGCAAGATCAAAGTCGCGAGCCAGAGTGGCGCCCAGCAAGGGGCGAACCCAGCGACCGTCCTTTCCGAGCCGAAGCGCGCCGCCAAACCGTCGGCGAAACCGAAGCGCGCACCGTCGAAGGTGGTAGCGATCGGCATATCGACCGGCGGGCCGAACGCGCTGCAATACGTGCTTTCGCAACTGCCCGGTGATTTCCCGGGCAGCATCCTCGTCGTGCAGCACATGCCGGAAGGTTTCACCGAGCTCTTCGCGCGGCGCTTGGACGAATGTTGCGCTATCGACGTGAAGGAAGCGCAATCCGGCGATCTGCTGCTCGCGGGACGCGCGCTGATCTGCCCCGGCAATCGCCACATAAAGGTGAAGCGCATGCCGCTGGGCGACATCATCGTGCTCAGTGACGACGACCGCGTCAACGGACATCGTCCTTCGGTAGACGTCCTGTTCCGCTCGGTCGCGCAGGAGTTTGGCAACAACTCGTTCGCCGTGATTATGACGGGAATGGGCGAAGACGGCGCTGAAGGCATGAATGCAGTCAGGCGCGCAGGCGGAATGACGATAGCGCAGAGCGAAGATTCCTGCGTGGTCTTTGGAATGCCGAAGGCGGCGATCGAACGCGGGTACGCGATCCGCGTGGTTCCGCTCGACGCGATGGCAAACACGTTGCAAGCGCAGTGCACGCAAGCTGTGAGAGCAGCGGTAAAGGTTTAGCAAGGGTCCGCCTTTTGGCGGAAGCGGTAGCAGTCAGGAGAGTTTTTATGGAGCAATATTCAGCGCTACTGCGCAGCAAGGACCGGCAGCCGATGCGCTTCCTCGTGGTAGACGATTCCGTCTTCGCGCGCAAGAACGTCGCCAAGATGGTCGAGCAGTTCGGTGGTCAGATCGCCGGCGAAGCTGGCGATGGTCTCACCGCCATCACCGAATACGACCGCCTGAAGCCAGACATGGTGCTGATGGATATCACCATGCCGCAGATGGAAGGCATTGAAGCGGCCGAGCGCATCGTGCGCGCTCATCCCGAGGCCCGCATCGTGATGGTCTCTTCCGTCGGCTACCAGGAGAACGTTGTCGCCGCACTGCAGAAGGGCGCCAAGCACTTCGTGCAGAAGCCGGTGAAGCCGGAACAGCTCTACGAGATCATCAAGTACGTCATGGGCGACGATGTCGTCGCTCCGGCCGCGTCTGCCGCAGCGGGAGAATCCAAATGAAGATGGAGTTGATACAGCCGTTCATCAACGCTGCTGACGCGGTGCTCGCGGAGACGCTGCAAGCTCCCACCAAGATCGCCGACGTCAACATGGAGGAAGAGGCGTATCGCCGCAAAGGCGTCGCCGCCATCATAACCATCATGGGCGACATCGAAGGCCGCGTGGTCTTCGACATTGAACCTACGGCCGCAACCAAGATCGCCGCGACTCTCGCCGGAAGTCCGGTGGAAGAATCCGCAAGCATCGTAGGTGAGACCATCTTCGAGCTCGCGAACCTGGTGATCGGGAACGCTGTCACAACGCTCAACGATCTCGGCTTCCGCTTCAAGATCTCGCCGCCGCAACTGCACACCGAAGAGCAAGGCATCAAGACCAGCGAAGATACCGAAGCACTCGTGCTCTGCTTCGAAACTCCTCATGGAGACGTGTACATGAATGTCGCGATGCGCTACAACCGTCGTCGCGCCACCGAACGCGGAGCCGTCGCGCAGTAATTTTCGTGCGCAAATGAAAATGCCTCGCATCCGCGAGGCATTTTTTTAGCTCTACTCCAGCTTACGGCAGCACGGTCACCCACGTCGGCGTCTGCCGGCATGTGGGAGTGCTCGTTGTGCACCCCGGAAGCAATGGCGGGGTAATACGCGGCGGGACGCCGGCGGCGGTTTGCAGTACTTCGGTGTTATCCAGCGTCTTGATGATGCTGAAGTCGTTCGACCCAGTGTTGGCGGTGTAAACCTTAGTGCTGTTCTTGTCCGAATCGATCATGATCGGCGTGCTGCCGGCGCCAAGATCAATCGTCGCCAGCGGCGTCGTGTTGTTCAGGTTGGTAGCGTCGAATGCCTTCACGTCGTGCGCGCCGCTCTCGCTCACGTAGTAGCGGGTGCCGTCCGCGAGCGCAGTGACCCAGGTGTTCCCGCTCAGTCCAGTGACGCTCTTCACTGGGAATGTGGTATTCGCAACGGGTTGAATGCCACTGGCATCGATCACGCTCACAAACCCCGCACCCGAAACATAAACGCGCGCTGAGTGGTTGTCGTACCTCAAAAAGTGGACCGCTCCGCCTACGGGAATTGTCTGCAACTGCGCGTCGCCCGCGCAAACGGTCACATCGCTCGTGCTGCAGATCACGGTGACAGAGCTTCCCGAACCGACAAACGTGTACTTGCCATCAAAGCTGGTATCGAGCCAGGTGATGTTGCCGCCGACGGAAAAATTATCAACAACCACGTTGTCGGAAGGTGTAACCACTACCACTTCACCGTTGGCACAACCGACATAGACGCTTCCGCCGCCCGGCACCTGCGAAATGGCCTGCGGTCCGCTGCATCCCGTCAGTGGGACTGCCTTGACCACCGACAGTGAGAAGTCCACCACTGCAAGCGAATCCAAAGAATTCAGCGTGATGTAGAACTTTCCGTTCTGGCGGCTCCCCACAAAGTTCGCGCCCGAGCCGCTCGGCAGCGAAGTCGTACTCACCGTGCCGAATGGGACGCCTGTCTGAAAGCTGCTAGCCGAGTTGTCGACGGAGTTCGGGACCACGGCGCGTCCGCCACCGAAGGTTAGCCCGATCATTACCGGATCCACGCCTACCTGCTGCACGCCGACGTTGGTATCGCCGGGGACATCCACCATCGTCACCGAGCCCGCAGCAAGGCCGTTAGCGCTTGCGGCGAACAGGGCGCGATCCAGGGGCGCCGGATCACCCGTTTGCGTGGGCAGCGGGATAGCGATCTGGCGGAAGCTCTGGCTGCATCCGGCCAAAACTATGGAGAGCACTCCCAAACTGAATAGCACAGCGCGCCTGCGCGATGCCCGGCCAAAACTACCTGTCATTCGTACTCCAATAATGGAAGGAATAGGAGGAGAGACTTATTGTACGGTTTAGACGCGAAACGGGCAATTTCGAGGGACTGAGGCCCTATTGAGTCCCCCGCCAAGGCTCTATCCGCCTTGATAAGCGTGATCCGCCGTAAGGAGTTAGGCGGCCTTTTTGGACTTTTTCTTCGCCGATTTCTTGGGTACCAGGTGCACCTCGGACACGGCTTCGGCGCGTCGCGGAGGCTTCTTCCCGGTCTGCTCCAAGCTCTGTTTCAGAGCGGCCATCAGGTCCACCACCGGGGCCATCTTGCGTGGCTTCTCGACCTCGGTGACTTCCCTGCCTTCGAGCTTGGCCTGGATGAGCTTTTTGACGTTGTCCTCAAAGGTGTCGTGGTACTTCTCCGGCTCGAACTTGCCGGCGAGGGCCTCGATGAGCTGGTGGGCCACCTTGACCTCGGCTTCCTTCACCTGGACATCGACTTTGCCGAAGCTGTCGAGCCGTTTTACCTCCTCCTTGTAGTACATGGTGTGGAGCATGATGCCGCCCTCGGAGGGCCGCAGCATCACCGTGTACTCGCGGTTATGCATGGTGAGCTTGGCAATGGCGAGATACTTGGTCTCTTCGAGCGCGCGGGCGAGCAGCGCGTAGGGACGGCGGCCTGCTTCTTCGGGCATAAGGTAATAAGAAGATTCGAAGTAGATGGGATCGACCTCGCTCTGCTTGACGAACTCGAGGATCTCCATAGCTTTCGCAGTCTTGGGCTCGATCTTCTTGATCTCTTCCGGCTCGACGACCACATATTCACCCTTGCGGTACTCGAAGCCCTTGACGATCTCGCTGCGCTCGACGACACGCTCGTCGGCGGGGCAAAAGAGTTGCTGCTTGATACGGACGTTGTCCTCGCGGTGCAGCATGTGGAACGAGACACGGGTGCCGCGCGCCCCGCTGAACAAGCGCACCGGCATGGAGATGAGTCCGAAGGTGAGAAACCCGGTCCAAACGGAAGCGGCCATTTAGAGCTCCTGAAAATCGGCACGGACGAGGCGTCCGCGCCCACACAAACTACCTACACTTTTCGATGCTGGTCCGGAGCTGGTTGCTGCCGCAAGGTGGCGCGGCATCCAAAAGGTGAGTAGAAGCGTCAGATGTAGTCAGACAGTGGAAGTTGTTCCCCCCTGGTGAGGAGTAAGTCGTGCGGGCCCCCGTTCTTCCTTTGGTACTTTTCCTGGCAATTGGTTCCGGGTTTGCGCAAAAAGG
>C688J18823_10003030_pt1 | contig 10606 bp, 10 predicted proteins | sample HopSoiMetagenom1_FD_18823 | JGI IMG/M metagenome (IMG submission 18823) | reverse complement strand
CCGCCTCGTAGGCGTTGAATTCGAGCGACGACTTGTCGTCGTCGCCGTAGATGCGCATTGCGTGGACAGGCGTGACGCGCTCCACCGGCAGCGCTTCCCATACGCCGAGGCGCCGCAGGAACTCGACATTGCCCGGGCTCAGCGCATAGACGCGAGGATCGAAGCCGTCGGTGACCGCGGTTGCCGGCGCCGTGCCGACCAGCGCCACGCTCGCCTCGCATAAGGCGCGCGCCAGGGTCGCACCGACCGGGCCCGCGCCCACCACGATCAGATCGAAGTCGTGCCGGTTTATAATCCCGTCCCTTGACGTGGCGAATTAGCTCAGCTGGTTAGAGCAGCGGAATCATAATCCGTGTGTCCGGGGTTCGAGTCCCTGATTCGCCACCATTTCCTCCTCTAACGCCATCGATCGCATGAGAGCCTTCGCGCTCATCGCTGCCTTTGTCGCCAGCACAGCGATGGCGCAGTTGCGCAGCATCCCGGATGACGCCGAGCGGGCGGAGATCCGCCACGTGGAACAGAACGTCATCGAGCTGAACGGCAAGCAGGAGCGCCTCGCCCCTGGCGCGCAGATCCGGGATCAGGCGAATCGCGTCATCGTGCCGACGGCGCTCGAGACCGGCGCGCTCGTCAAGTACCGGCGTGACGCGACCGGTGCCGTGAGCCACGTTTGGATTCTCACGCCCGAGGAAGCAGCGCGCTGATGAGCAAGCTCTACCTGCGCACGTTTGGCTGCCAGATGAACGAGTACGACTCGGAGAAGATCGCCGACGTGCTGCGCGTCGCTCATGGCACCGAGCGCACCGAGCGGCCCGAGGACGCCGATGTCATCGTCTTCAACACCTGCTCGGTGCGTGAGAAAGCGCAGGAGAAGGTGTTCGCCGACCTCGGCCGTGTGCGGCATCTGAAGCGCGCCAACCCCGGCCTGATGATCGCGGTGGGCGGCTGCGTCGCGAGCCAGGAAGGCGCGGCGATCGTCGAGCGCGCGCCATTCGTCGACGTGGTGTTCGGGCCGCAGACGCTGCACCGGCTGCCCGAGCTGCTCGCGCGCCGCCGCGCGAGCGGCGAGCCGCAGGTCGACATCAGCTTTCCGCTGATCGAGAAGTTCGACAGCCTGCCGGCGCCGCAGGCCTCGCGCGCCCGCGCCTTCGTTTCGATCATGGAAGGCTGCAGCAAGTACTGCAGCTTCTGCGTCGTGCCGTACACGCGCGGCGAGGAAGTGTCGCGCCCGTTCGCCGACGTGCTGGCGGAAATCGCCGCACTCGCCGCGCAGGGCGTGAAGGAAGTGACGCTTCTAGGGCAGAACGTCAATGCCTGGCGTGGAACCATCGCCGACAACGCCGCCGATTTCGCCGAGCTGGTCGCGTTCGTGAGCGAGGTCGACGGCATTGAACGCATCCGCTACACGACTTCGCATCCGCGCGAGTTCACGCAGCGCCTGATCGACGCGCACGCCGCGCTGCCGAAGCTCGCGCCGCATGTGCATCTGCCGGTGCAGTCAGGCTCGGACCGCGTGCTCGCCGCCATGAAGCGCGGCTACACCACGCTCGAGTACCGCTCGATCATCCGCCGCCTGCGTGCGGCGCAGGCAAATATCAGTGTGACGTCCGATTTCATCGTCGGTTTTCCCGGCGAAAGCGACGCCGATTTCGAGGCGACCCTCAAGCTCGCGCGGGAGCTGCAGTTCGACGAAGCGTTTTGCTTCGTCTACAGCGCGCGGCCGGGTACGCCGGCGGCCGAGCTGCCCGATGCGCTGCCGCCGGAGCAAAAGCTCGCGCGCCTGCACCGTCTGCAGACGCAGATCGAGGCGCAGGCAGCGGTGTTCGCCGAGCGCATGGTGGGATCGGTCGAGCGCGTGCTGGTGGAAGGCCGCTCGCGTCGCGGCGACGGACTGGCCGGCCGCACCGGCAACAACCGCATCGTCAACTTCCCGGGGCGGGAGGACCTCATCGACCGCTTCGTCGAGGTGCGCATCAGCGCCTGCGCCGCCCACACGCTGCGAGGCGAACTCGCACGATGAGGGCGAAGCCTGTCGAGCTTCGCCTCGACCCGGTGGACAACCAGCGCCTGGCGCGCCTGTGCGGCGCGCTCGATCAAAACCTGCGCCAGATCGAGTCGGCGCTCGACGTGACGATCGCGCGTCGCGGCGCGAAGTTCACCGTGCGCGGCGAGCAGGCGCAGCGTGCCGCGCAGGCGCTCGAGCATTTCTACGATCGCGCCTCGAGCGACCTGACACTCGACGATGTGCAGCTCGGCCTCACCGAGCTGGTGCAGGGAGCCCGCGCCGCGGCGCCGCCCGCCGAGGGCCCGCAGCTCCTCACGCGCCGCACCGATCTGCACGGGCGCACGCCCCACCAGATGCAGTACATCGAGAACATCCTCGCGCACGACCTGACCCTCGGCATCGGCCCGGCGGGGACCGGGAAGACTTACCTCGCCGTGGCCTGCGCGGTCGACGCGCTCGAGCGCGACAAGGTGAAGCGCATCGTGCTCGCGCGCCCCGCCGTCGAAGCGGGCGAGCGCCTGGGCTTCCTGCCGGGCGATCTTGCGCAGAAGGTCGATCCCTATCTGCGGCCGCTCTACGACGCGCTGTTCGACCTGATGGGCTTCGAGAAGACCGGNAAGCTGCTCGAGCGCGGCACGATCGAGCTCGCGCCGCTCGCCTACATGCGCGGGCGCACGCTTAACCACGCTTTCATCATCCTCGATGAGGCGCAGAACACCACGCCGGAGCAGATGAAGATGTTCCTGACGCGCATCGGCTTTGGCGCCAAGGCGGTGGTGAACGGCGACATCACGCAAATCGATCTCGCGCGCGGACAGAAAAGCGGTCTGATCGAGGCGCGGCGCATCCTCGCCGACGTGCGCGGCATCGCGTTCACCCAATTCACCGCCCAGGATGTGGTGCGCCACCCGCTGGTCGCGCGCATCATCGATGCCTACGACGCCAACGCGTCGCAGGAATAGCGTCACCGTGCAATACGCGATCGCCCGTGCCGGCGTTCCGGCGCCGGCGGCGCTGCGACGCTGGGCATATGCGGCGGCGCGCGACCTATCGCTCACCGTGCGTGTGGTCGGCCGTGCCGAAGGGCGCTCGCTCAACCGGCGCTTTCGCCGCCGCGACTACGCTACCAACGTACTGAGCTTCCCTTATAGCCGCGCGGGCGACATCGTGCTCTGCCATCCGGTCATCGCGCGCGAAGCTCGCGAGCAGGGCAAGAAGGTGCGCGCGCACTATGCGCATCTCGTGGTGCATGGCGCGCTCCATCTGCGCGGCTACGAGCACCATGACAATGCAAGCGCGAGCCGCATGGAAGCGACGGAAATACGCATCCTGCGACAACTGGGGTTCGGTAATCCGTACACGGTAGAATCCGGCCGCACGGCATGAACGACCCCGCGCGCCCCAGCCTGCTCGAGCGGCTCTCCGCTCTCCTCATGCGCGAGCCGAGCGACCGCGAGCAGCTCGTGCAGCTCCTACGCTCGGCGTATTCACGAAATCTGCTCGACGCCGACGCTCTCTCGATCATCGAGGGCGCGCTCAATGTCTCGGAGATGCAGGTGCGCGACATCATGATCCCGCGCGCGCAGGTGGACTTCATCGACATCAACGAGCCGATCGAAAACTTCATCCCGCGCATCATCGCCACGGCGCACTCGCGCTTCCCGGTGATCGACCAGAACCGCGACGACGTGATCGGCGTCCTGCTCGCCAAGGATCTGCTGCGCCACTACGCCGGCGAGGAGGAATTCAACGTGCGCGAGATGCTTCGCCCGGCAGTGTTCGTGCCCGAGGCGAAGCGCCTGAACGTGCTGCTGCGCGAGTTCCGCGCCAGCCGCAATCACATGGCGATCGTGGTGGATGAGTACGGCGGCGTCTCGGGCCTGGTAACGATCGAGGACGTGCTCGAGCAAATCGTCGGCGAGATCGAGGACGAGTACGACTTCGACGAGGCCTCCGACAACATCATCCCCGAGCCGGGCGGCCGCTTTCGCGTCAAGGCGCTGACGCAGATCGCCGACTTCAACGCCGCCTTCGGCACGCGTTTCTCCGACGAGATCGCCGATACCGTCGCCGGCCTGGTGATTGCGCACCTCGGCCGCCTGCCCAAGCGCGGCGAGACGATCATGATCGAAGGCCTGCGTTTCCAGGTCCTGCGCGCCGACAGCCGCCGCGTCTACACGCTGCTCGTCGACAAGCCCAAGACGTGAGCGTAGAACCGGCGCAGCTCGCGGACCTGGTTCAGCGCGCTGAACACGCGCTCGGCCTTGAGCCGGGCGTTGCCGCTGATCTCGGCTAGGGCCGCGGCATCGAGGCCCAGGAACCATTCGATCGCCTCGGCGACGCCCTCGGCGTCGCCGACCTCGACCAGGCGCCCGTTGAGCCGATCGTCGACGTTCTCCACCAGGCCGGCATAGTTGGAGCTGATGAGCGGCTTTCCCATCGCCATCAGCTCGCGGGCGGCGAAGGAGATCGCTTCGATCGACTCACTCAGCAGAAAGCCGACGTCGACGAGCGAGAGATAACCGCGCGGATCGCGCTCGTATTGCACGTAGACCAGGTTATCGAGGCCGAGCTCGCGCGCGAGGCGGCCGCTTGCGGCGATCTCCCGCTCATTGCCGCGCAGCAGGATTTTGAACGGCCGCGCGCCCCGCTTCAGCGCCAGCGCGGCGCCCCGCAGGAAAAGATCGGTGCGTTTGTGCGCCCCCATGCCGGCGTGCGAGCCGAATACGAAGTCCGAAGGACGCACGCCGTATTTCGCGAGGAAGGCGGGATCCTTCGCCGCCGGGCGCCAGAAGCTGATGTCGACGCCATTCGGAATGACGCGCGCGTTCGGCACCCTGAGCGACCCGTAGGCCCAGGAGATATTGCGCGCGCTGTGCCCGACGTATATGTGTCCCTGCACCATCGTCCGGTACGCCCAGCGGTTGTACGGGTTATCCGGAATGTTGCGCACAGCGTGGTGCGTGCGCACGCACGGGACGCGCTGGCTGCGCGTCGCCTTCCAAAGTACGACGATGTTCTGGTCGCGCGAGCCGTTGAGATGAACCACGTCCGGCCGCCACTCCCGGTAGATCTGCTCGAAGCGCCGCATTGCGCCGAACATCTGCGGCACCTCGGTGATGTGGCCAGGAAAGGGGCATGCGAAGGCGGGCGCCGCAAGGGCGCCGGCCGTCGCCCATACGCCCGAGCCTTCGGGCGCGGCAACGCCGAACTCGAAGTCGTTGCGCAGCTCGCTTTCGAGAATCGTGCGGATATAGCGCGCGTGCCCGCCGCCGCCGTCCTGGTGCGGATGGAAGTTCGTAAGGAGGATCCGCTTCATGGTGTGCAGGGCATATAGGCAATGCCGAGCATAGCCTCACTCATCACTTTCGTCGCCGGCGCGGCGAGCGTCGCCGCCTTCGCACCGGTCGGCCTCTATCCGCTCGCGCTCGTCACGTTTGCCTGGCTGGCGCACGCCTGGACCGCGCGCTCGCCGCGGCAGTGTCTGTGGATCGGCTTTGCCTTCGGCCTCGGCTATTTCGCTGCCGGCGTCTCATGGGTCTACGTCAGCCTGCATCAGTTCGGCGGCATGCCGCCGGTCGTGGCTGCGCTCGCGACGTTGCTCTTCTGCGCCTTCCTCGCGCTCTTTCCCGCCGCCGCCGGCTGGCTGCAGGCGCGCGTGCCGGCGAGCGCCACGCTGCGCGTGACGCTGCTCATTCCGGCTTCGTGGACGCTCGTCGAGTGGCTGCGCTCCTGGGTGCTGACCGGATTTCCGTGGCTCTCGGTGGGCTATGCGGCCGTCGGCTGGCCGCTCGAGGGATATGCGCCGCTAGGCGGCGTGTTCGCGCTCTCGTTCCTGACTCTCGCGCTTGCCGGCATGCTCGCCCTGATCGTCGTGCGAGCGCCGCGGCGCTGGGCGTGGCTCGGCGCAATCATCGCCTTCGCCGTCGTGGGCGAAGCGCTGCGGCATGTCGAATGGAGCACGCCACGCGCCGCGCCCTTCAGCGTCGCGCTGCTGCAGGGAAACATCGAGCAGTCGCTCAAGTTCGACCCGGCGCGCTATGAGCGCACGCTGGAAACCTATGCGCGCCTCGCCGAGGACACCAATGCGCGCCTGATCGTATTTCCCGAGACGGCGCTGCCGCGCTTTCTCGATCAGGTCGACCCAGCGTATCTGCGGCGCCTGGATGCCGTGGCACAACGCAATGGCGGCGATCTGCTGCTCGGCGTGCCGACGCGGCGCGCCGTCGACGAGTTCTTCAATAGCGTGATCAGCCTCGGGGTCTCGCCGATCCAGGTCTATCACAAGCTGCACCTCGTGCCCTTCGGCGAATTCGTGCCGCCGGGATTCGGCTGGACGCTGCGCCTGGTCAACATCCCGATGTCCGACTTCTCGCGCGGCAAGCCGGCACAGCCGCTGATTGCCGCGGCGGGCGAGCGCGTGGCCGTGAACGTCTGCTACGAGGACGCCTTCGGCGACGAGATCGCGGCGCGGCTGCCCGAGGCAACGTTGCTCGTCAATCTCTCCAACGTCGCGTGGTTCGGCGATTCGCTCGCGCCGGCGCAGCACCTGCAGATCGCACGGCTGCGGGCCATCGAAACCGCACGCATGCATCTCGCGGCGACCAATAGCGGTATCACCGCCGCGATCGATCGCGATGGGCGCGTCATCGCGCAGCTCGCGCAATTCACCGAGGGACGGCTGGAGGCAAATGCGCAGGGCTACAGCGGCGCGACGCCTTACGTGCGGCTGCGCGACTGGCCGATCGTACTCATCGCGCTCGCCGCGCTCGCTGCCGCCACGCTCGTCGCCCGGCGCAGACCGAGCCGGTAGAATCCAGCGCCTTCGATGCTCAGCTTCCAGCAACTCATCCTGCGGCTCAACGATTTCTGGGATCGCCAAGGCTGCGTGCTGCTGCAGCCTTACGACATGGAAGTGGGTGCCGGCACGTTTCACACGGCGACGTTCCTCCGCGCTATCGGTCCCGAGCCGTGGAATGCCGCCTACGTGCAGCCGTCGCGCCGCCCGAAGGACGGCCGCTACGGCGAGAACCCGAACCGCTTGCAGCACTACTACCAGTACCAGGTGGTGATGAAGCCATCGCCCGACGATATCCAGGAGCGCTATCTGCAATCGCTGGTCGCGCTCGGCGTCGATCCGCGCGGGCACGACATCCGCTTCGTCGAGGACAATTGGGAATCTCCCACGCTCGGCGCCTGGGGCCTCGGCTGGGAAGTCTGGCTCGACGGCATGGAGGTCACCCAGTTCACCTACTTCCAGGAAATCGGCGGCCTGACGTGCAAGCCGGTGCTGGGCGAAATCACTTACGGACTCGAGCGCCTGGCGATGTACCTGCAGAACAAGGAGAACGTCTTCGACCTCGTCTGGACGCCGGGTATCACCTACCGCGACGTCTATCATCAGAACGAGGTCGAGCAGTCACGCTACAACTTCGAGCTGGCGAATTCCGAGATGCTGTTTCGTCACTTCAGCGAATATGAGGCGCAGGCGAAGCGCCTGGTTGAAGTCCAGTGCGTACTGCCGGCGTACGAGATGGTGATGAAGGCGTCGCACACGTTCAACCTGCTCGATGCGCGCGGTGCCATCTCGGTCACCGAGCGTGCTGCCTACATCGATCGCGTGCGCGCGCTCGCGCGCAGCGTCGCCAAGGCGTACTACGAGTCGCGTGAGCGCCTCGGGTTCCCTCTAGCCAAATGAGCGCCAAATGAGCGCCACGCTGCTCGTCGAGCTGCTGACCGAGGAGCTGCCGCCCAAGTCGCTGCGCGCGCTCTCGGAGGCCTTTGCGGAGAACGTGCTCGGCGGCTTGGCGAAGGCCGGCCTCGCCGCGGCGAATGCGCCGCTCACGGTCTATGCCACGCCGCGGCGCCTCGCCTTCAGCATTGCGGGCGTCGCGGCGAGTGCGCCGGGGCGCGAAGGTGAGATTGCGGGCCCATCGGCGAGCGCGCCCGAACAGGCGATCGCCGGCTTCGCGCGCAAGCACGGGGTGGCAGTGGCGGAACTCGGCAGGCGCGATACGCCGAAAGGCGCGGTGGTGGTCGCGCGCGTCAAGGCGAAGGGGACCGTGCTCGGCGAAATGCTCGCGGTGCAGGTCGACGCAGCGCTCAAGGCGCTGCCGATTCCGAAGCTCATGCGCTGGGGCGCGGGCGATGCGCAGTTCGTGCGACCGGTGCACGGCCTCGTCATGCTGCACGGCGACGACGTGCTGCCCGGCGAGGTGCTTGGCCTGCGCTCCAGCCGCGTCACCACGGGCCATCGTTTTCTCGGCGAGCGCTCCATCCCGCTGGCGCGGGCCGACGAATACGAGGCGCGGCTGCAAAGCGCCGGTAAGGTCGTCCCGACTTTCGCCGCGCGGCGCGCCGAGATCGACCGGCAGCTCAAGGCTGCGGCCGCGCATGAGCGAGCCGGTCTCGGCGGCTATGCCGATCTGCTCGAAGAGGTAACGGCGCTGGTCGAGTTCCCGCAGGTCTATGCCGGCGGCTTCGATCCGGCCTTCCTGGAAGTGCCCGCCGAATGCCTGATCCTCACCATGCGACAGAACCAGAAATACTTTCCGCTGTTCGACGACCAGGGCAAGCTGCTCTCGCGCTTCCTGATCGTCTCCAACATGGTGGCGCTCGACCCGCGCCACATCATCACCGGCAACGAGCGAGTGGTGCGGCCACGCCTCGAGGATGCGCGTTTCTTCTACAACCAGGACCGCAAGACGCGGCTCGCGGCGCGCGTGCCGCGGCTTGCGAGCGTCGTCTACCACGGCAAGCTCGGCAGCCTGCTCGATCGCGTCGAGCGCCTGCGGCCGCTCGCGCGCACCATTGCCGAGCGCCTCGGCGCCGACGTGGCGCTTGCGGACCGCGCGGCGCTGCTCGCGAAAGCGGATCTGCTCACCGGCATGGTCGGCGAATTTCCCGAGCTGCAGGGCATNATGGGCAGCTATTACGCGAGGCACGACCGCGAGCCGGAGGAAGTGGCCGACGCCATCGAGCAGCACTACCGGCCACGCTTCGCCGGAGATGCATTGCCGAACAGCTTGATCGCATGCTCAGTCGCCCTCGCGGACAAGCTGGATGCCTTGGCGGGCCTCTTCGGAATTGGGCAAGTCCCTACGGGCGAGAAGGATCCCTTCGGCCTTCGTCGCGCAGCTCTAGGTGTGATTCGCATCGTGGTGGAACGGCAGCTGCCGCTTCGGCTGTTTGACCTAGTCAACGGTGCATTCGAGGGAAGACCCCAACTCGGCAAGGCACATGTTGAGCTTCAAAGTTTTATTTATGACCGAGCGCGCGGGTACTTCCGGGAACAGGGTTACTCCGCGAATGAAGTTGAGGCGGTGTTCAGCCTCAATCCGACGGAGCTGGCTCTGGTACCCAAGATGCTGGAAGCGGTACGAGCGTTCTCTGCTCTACCTGAAGCCGAAAGCCTGGCCGCCGCGAACAAGCGCATCGGCAATATCCTCAAACAGGCGGGGACAGTGCCCGCTGACTACGATATTGGCCTGATGCTTCTGCCCGAGGAGAAGAACCTAGCCACGACGTTCGCGCACCTGCAGACCTACGTTGACAAGGCGTTCCGAGCGCTCGACTACACGGGCGCGCTGAAAGCACTCGCTGGCCTGAAGGCTCCGGTGGACGCATTCTTCGACAAAGTCATGGTGATGGACAAGGATCCGCGCGTGCGCGCCAACCGCATCGGCTTTCTCGGTAAGCTGCACGCTACGATGAACCGCATCGCCGATCTCTCGAAGCTCGCGACATGAAGCTGGTGATCCTCGATCGTGACGGCACGATCAATCACGACAGCGACCATTACATCAAGTCCGTGGATGAGTTCCGGCCGATCAAGGGATCTGTCGAGGCAATCGCGCGCCTCACGCAGGCGGGCTATCGCGTCGTCGTTGCCACCAACCAGTCGGGCATCGCGCGCGGCCTTTTCACCACCCGGACGCTCTTCGAGATTCACGACGCACTGCAGCGGGCGGCCGTGCAGGCCGGCGGGCGCATCGATGCGTTCTTTTTCTGCCCGCATGCCGAGGAAGCTGCGTGCCAGTGCAGGAAGCCGCAGCCGGGCATGCTGGTCGAGGTGGCGCGGCGCTTCAATGTCGGGCTCGAGGATACCTATATGGTGGGCGACGCGCAGCGCGACCTGCAGGCGGCCGCCGCGGCCGCCGCGTGGCCGGTGCTGGTCCTCACGGGCAAGGGACGGAAGACCCATGCCGAAGGCAATCTGCCCGAGGGCACGCGGGTGTTTCCCGACCTTGCCGCGTTCGCCGAACACCTGGCTCCATGACGTGGCTCCGCTCGAGCCTCTTCGCGCTCGCGCAGATCCTGGTCACGCCGCTTTACGCGCTCTTGGCGCTCGCCACCTTTCCGCTGCCGCGCCTGGTGCGCTATCGCATCATTTCCGGCTGGTCGCGGCTCATGATCTGGCTCGCGCGCGGCATCCTCGGCATCGACTGGCGCGTCGAGGGACGAGAGCATCTGCCGGCGCGGCCGGCGGTGATCCTTGCCAAGCACCAGTCGGCGTGGGAGACGATGGCGTTCCAGGCGATCTTTCCGCCGCAGGTGCATGTGCTCAAGCGCGAGCTCCTGTGGATCCCGTTCTTCGGCTGG
>C688J18823_10003029_pt1 | contig 10607 bp, 5 predicted proteins | sample HopSoiMetagenom1_FD_18823 | JGI IMG/M metagenome (IMG submission 18823) | reverse complement strand
TGGCTCTTGGTCTCTCTTAAGAGATGCGGAAAGTGAAAATTTACTGATGAATGGATTAGTTTTATCAGTAACTATATCCTCCTCGAATTTAATTTCGATATCTTTTACAGAACTCGTAAGATCGTACGAAGCGGAGACATATCTATCCGGATGTCTACATTTCAAGGTTAAGTCATACTCATCTGAGTTTTTCTTTTTTCTTATTCTGAGCAGAAAATTATTATTGTGATAGAGTTCATATGCGTTAGTATCTAAATACCATGTTCTCCTTTCTTTTTCTTCAACATCTGCCTTGAAATTTCCACCCTGTCCTTTGACTAATCTTTCAATAATGGTCGATATTTCATGTGTTCCTTTCTTTCTATCCATAAAACGATTAGTATCCAGCATAATCTTGCATTCACGAGATGTTAGAGGACGATTTGAGTGAGCCATATCATAACTTAAACTTGTATAAGGAATATATGATGCAATATAAACTGTATATCTCACCGGCCTCCAATATTTGGCTATAGTTCATGCAAGACCTACAGATTTCGTTGAAGAATAGACGATTATCTAGATACTACAATTTGAACTGGATGTAGCCACAAAAGCTATACGGGATCGAAGATATGAATGCCACTTGACAGAAGGTTTAACTTTCGTAAGTAACGTCGCTTCAAGATTGTGAAAACCGCTTGTGGGTATCAAAAAGAGATACCAGGCGAACATCTGTTATCTATCGTAGTATCAATGAACTGATAAAATAAATGTGGCATATAATCTGTTATTATGCTTAGTAAGAAGTTAGTCAATATTTATATATTATAATTCGAGAATAGGATAAACTAAAATATTACTAGTTGATACTTGTGTTAACAAGTTAAATGTCGGGTTAACCACGCTAGGATATTGAATAAGATTTACTGATAATTTAAGAAACCTATTTAGAACCTTTCTGAAATAGTATAAGGATAGAATATTATCGAGTCATTTAATGAGTCAAACTAGTATTTTAAATTTGCATTGCTACTCCATACTATGTTTCTGTATGGTCTAGAGGATTGATATATACATTATTTGTTATTAATGACAGGTATGGAGAAGATTGCTTTATAAGAAGCCCGAGAAATGGCTACTTCAAAATTAAATATGTTAAATGTAATTTGAAAATCCCTGGAATTTGAGGCAAAACTGAAGATAGGTTAATAATTACAAATTATATAATACTTTATCAACTATACTTTTATCACTGATTAAGTATACATATTTTTTCCTTGCTATTCATTTACAAGTACTTCCTTACGTATTAATTCCAAAGCATTTTCACTATGTTTCTTTTGTTTATCTTCTCTTGCTGCAATACGCTCCTTTTCTCTTAAATCGACTACTATTGGCGATGGTGTTTCCGACCATTCCTTGATCCATTCTTTAATTGTGATGAAGCTGTTTTCGGCCGCTCTTCTTGTGAACCCATCTATGTCGTGTCCTGCAATCTGTGTTAGTTCATCGATGATTTCCATTAGTATAGCATCTGGCTTTGAGGGCTTGGCATCAGGATCGGCAAACGCAGTACATGCACTGGTTCTGATAAGTGACCGTTCGTCTCTCAATAGCTCCTTTAGCCTCCCAAATACATCAAAATTGACTTTTTTCTCTTTATCCAACAGGAATTTACCTAATGCAGGAGTTGCAGCACGACGCACCAAGTCATGGTTTCCGTATCTACTTTTATTAATCAGAAAAGTTGCAACTTGGGAAACAAGTTGCTTGTCGTCATCTTTGAAGAACTCCTTTAATCCATTAATTGCCCACCTGGCTGGAATATTTCTAAATGTGTCAGTTCTTTCTGCAACATTTTTTAGTATTGAGATCATTTCCTCCCTTCTACTTTTATCCAAGATATGCTTGCTACTTTTTCCTAATGCGGTAGCTGCCTCTCCTTCAACAAAATAGCTAGGATCACTATGCTGCTGAATCAAGGGTACAAGTAGATTGATAGAATCTTCCTTTTCGAAGACACCAATGTTTCGTACGACTGCTCTTCTGGATTTAGGATTTTTTATCCCGGAAGAAAAACAATCCGCTAGAGCTGAATATGCCTTATCAGTTTTTAGGTGGTCGTTTGCATTATTATATGATCCGAGTGTATTAGCTGCTTCAACTGACACTGCCCAAAACGTATCCTTATTCAAAATTAGATTTTTTAATACTTTAACTACATTATCTGAAAATTTGTCTTTAAGGGCACGGATCGCGTCTATCTTGGAGAATATTGTGTCACCACGCTTCAATTGTGTTATGAGAAGGTCTTCTGGAGCCTTCGTAGACTTGATTTCTTTTAAAACTTTGAAATATGGATCAATTGAAAAAGTTTTGATTTTCATCTTGCGGCCTTGACGGTCAACTGGAATTTCAAATTTTTTTTCTGTCACTTTTCCCAATATTTGGATATGTTCATCTAATCTTTTTTCTTGACTAGAACGAGTACTACTACTACTATTACTATTACTATTACTAACGCCATCAGGAGGGTAAGAAAAAACAAAAACTATCTCAAGATCAATATTAAACATAGTCCCTTCCTGCACCTGTGTTACTTTTAATCTCAAGTTCTGGGCGTCTTGTAAAAATTCTACGTCTAGCTCTGGATGGCCTGCTCCAAATACCCACTGATCAAAGAAATGTTCCAAACTCTTACCTGAGACATCTTCAAGAATTTTTCGTAGATCATCTGTTTCAGCAGTTTTAGTTTCGTAAGTATCTACGTATTTTTTTAAACTCTTCCTAAAGAAGTTATCCCCAAGATAATTTCTGAGCATATGTAAAATGCATCCTCCTTTCTTGTATGAATGTGAATCAAAGAGTTCGTCTGGGTGTTTGTACACTTTAGTTACAATAGCTCTCTTGTATAGACTTCTTGCTTCATCTAAATAGGCATCAGCCATCTGCACCATATAGTTTTGAAACTCATATTTGCCTCTACTGGCTTCGCAGTATAAGGCTTCAAAATATGTCGCAAACCCCTCGTTTAGCCAGATGTGTGGCCAATCTTTACAGGTAACTAGATCTCCAAACCATTGATGAGCTAGCTCATGCGAAATAACGTCATCGCTGGAATAGTCAAGTGACGCTTTCTTATCGTACAGTATATTTCGTGTTAGAGTAGTACAACTGGTATTTTCCATTCCACCCAATTCAAAACCTTCAACTGCAACCTGTGAGTACTTGTTGTACGGATAGTTTGTATTGAAATATTCCTCAAAACACTTGATCATCCTTGGAGTATTTTGAAAGTTCCGTATGCCATACTCCTTATCAAAATCCATTGGCCAAAAATATGATAACTTAATCTTCCTTTCGCTCCTGCTACTCATGTATTCTTCATCTCTTCGGCCAAAATTACCTATCACAACTGACGTAAGGTACGCGGGGTTGGGAATTGATTCTTCCCAAACATGTCTTGTTAGTTTTTTGTTAACAGTATTGTCCTCTCCATTTTTCACTTGGTCTATTGCCATTTCTGTTCCATTCGATATAACTACAAAGTTTTCTGGAACAGTAACCTCAACTTTGTTAGCATATTTAACCTGGGGTTGATCGATACATGGGAACCAATACTTTGACTCTACTGATTCCCCTTGCGTCCAAGCCTGTATGTTCTTTTTACGATGAAATTCGTCAAATTCAATAAAATGAAAGCCGCTTCTTGGTTTTGTTATAACGAGATTATTATTGATGTATCGGTAACCAGCAGAATATTTGATCGTGAGGTTTAAGCTATCACCTTCTGTCAATTTCCTAGCAAACTTGACAATTAATTTATCATTATTTGTTCTGAAATCCAATTCTTTGATATTGTTAGCATTTTCGCTATTGTCGATTGAAGGATCAGAAGAGACTACTTTATCAATTTTCATCTCTGCTATATCGAGTTCCAATTCATCAATCTCGCGTCTTGCAGTAATTTTTAAGACCTCTTCACAATCAGTAAGAGTCTTTGATTCAAAATCAGGCATTATTCTAATCACCATATGTTTGATATCAAATGGCAATATCGACAAATAATGAGTAGTACTACCAGGAAAAGCGAAGACTCTGGTTGATTTATGGTCTGTTTGCATGGATGATCTAAGCGAATGCTACTATCTGGCATTATAAATACGTCGTCATTAGCTGAACTGGAAATACAGCCGTTCGATATTTAGAAAAGTAATGGTTTATTATTATTATTATTATTATTATTATTATTATTATTATTATTATTATTATTATTATTATTATTATTATTATTATTATTATTATTATTATTATTAATTGACCTAATGAAACAGAGTTGTGATAGAGACACACTGTTTTCAAATTATTTAGATTTCAACTTGGTCTCAAAACATACATTGAAACTTTCCAATCTTGTAAAAGCAAGTAAAATATGGTTATATTTAATGGGTTTGACAACATCGCAGAATTGATAGTTGAGCGTTTGTGATGAAAAGAAAAAACAAATTCATTGGCTTAGTTATCCTGATTTTATGCCTTCAATACGCAGATCTCCTTTGGTAGTATTTCGAGGTAGGTATTTATCTACACATGCCTATCGCCGCTGAAGAGTGCATGCGGAGGTGTTAGTATATGATATGCTGCCAACAAGAATTGTTGTTGTTATTGCTCCTATGACTAGCAGTGTCACGCCGTCGTTGAGTTTTCTATTAATCTTCCTGTAAGACTTGAATTAGGAACTCTGATCTTCATTTTTCTTGCCGATAATGTGAGGCGAAGCGCTAGTACAAGACTACATACCTGCCTGCCCTAGATCTTTTTTAGTTTAATTTCTAAAAGATACAAATCAGTTACCAAAATACTTACTCATTCTTCAGGAAAATCAATCTGATTTATCAAAGGGCATTAACGTTCTTAATGGAGATAAATCATAAGGGCGCATAGTATTTATGAATCATCATGAAAGTATAAAAAAAGAAGTTATTCTGGCTGCAACAGTTCTAATACTCGGTTCAGCTGTGTCATTGACTATAAGTGGTAACAATGTTTTTGCCAAGAACACACAAGCGGCATCACCAGAAAATCCTTGTGGAAACAAGCCATTTGCGTTAAATATCAAGTGTGAGAATATAGCATCTCAGGCTGATGGAAGCGAAAATGCTGTAAATGCATCGGGTTTACAAAGATAATCTGCTTTACAATTTTTTCGCCAGTCCCTTTTTTCATTTTTCTATTTGTCTTGTAGTTGTGTAAAACTTATTCTGAATGAATCTCATATATAATAGCCCATATTATGGTTTTAGTTCGATTGATCACAAGAACTGATTCAGGCTGGATGATCATTTATGTGTATAAGGCTTTGGTTATCGAATGCTGAAAGTATCAAGCTACATTCTAATGAGAGAAGACTAAGAAATGGATATTAATTGTAGTTTATAATTATTATTGCTATAATTATAATTATCATTATTATTATAATTATAACTTCGCACTCATAAACTGGTGTTGTTGAATCAGTAATAACTAAATTGCATCCATTCTGCCCATGAGAAATCTATAAAATTATGATGTTGTAGATAGTTATAGCATTATCATTTTTTGTCAAGAACTTTTTATGAAGCTAAATTACAAATAAAGAATGATTGACAATATCTGCCTATGTCATAGGAAAACATTCTCTTAAAGAGGTCAATATTTCGGAGCCTCTGTCAGTTAGGAAAGAGATGAGGGAACATCCAGAAGATTCATTATGGATCCACGCTGATGATCGTGGTGACATATTTCGTTTACAAGACGTTTTCGGTCTACATCCACTAGCAGTAGAGGCTATAGTTCATACACATCAACCTTCTAAAGTAGAAGAATACGACTCATATTTGTTTACAATAATGGACGGTGTAAGGTATGGAAAACAAGATGTGAGTGGAGTCAGAACAGGAGAACAGGATGAGAATATAAGCAACAGATCTAGCGATCATAAGTATTCCGATAGTGATCTCGAAGAAGATGATTTGTATATCTTTTTGGAACAGAGGTGGATAATTACCATTAATTTCAATAGTCAACAGCTTGAAAGCAATATTAAACAAAGATTAAGTAGAAGTTTGACACCGTCCTATCGGTCTAAATCAGCTCCATTATCAGAACAACAGCAACAACGCCAAGAACAAGAACAATCATCAAATAGCCATAGAAATGTAGAAAGCAGATATAGCAGAGCAATATGTGAAATAGTGTACCGTTTTGCTATAGAAGAAGTTATTTCAAGTTACCACCCCATACTAAGTAACATTAATATTAAATTGGAACAAATTGAAGATCAAGTAATACTTCATCGGCCTACGCAGTCGCAACTTTTAGATACACTTTTAATTAGGAGAAAACTCGCTTTCTTGGAAAATAACCTAGCAATGGTAACAGCTGCATTTACCGATCTTATCAATGGAGTTATACAGAATGACCTTAGCAGGGATTCCCAAAGACACATTCGCTCGCTAAATGACAGAGTGACATATTTAAAAAACAGCGTGGAGAATATGTACCAGAGAGTTATCAACTTGCGTGAGGCTTATAATTCCTCTTTGAATGCAAACTTAAACGAAACCATAAGAACGCTCACAGTGATCGCTACAATAATTCTCCCTCTTACCTTGATAACTGGGATATATGGTATGAATTTTGACGTAATGCCAGAGCTTCATTCACCTTTCGGATATTATTACTCTTTATTATTAATGGGAATAGTAGCTGGAGGTATGGTCATTTATTTCAAGAAGAAAAGATGGGTTTAACGTTCTGTACTGTGTATATCCTGAAACTGGACAAGAATGAACTCGGCGAGTCTGAGCATTGATATGATGATTGGGAAAAATGTATATGCTAATTGATACTACCAATTATATCTTAATTCGACTACCATCGTCTTTGGCCACTATGTGGCTAAAAGAAAATCGTTGGACGGCCCTTACTATAAGCCTATCACATTGACAGCGTTACCATCGCCATGGATTTGACTGGCCAAGTTCTGACAGCTAATCTTCATCGCCAAATTTCCATTACCACAAAAGTTTGCCTGAGCGATTGTTTGACTTTGTTTGTTGTCATTACTACCACCACGATATTTTTTCTTACACTTGGCTAATACATCTTGACTAACTGCCGCTGCAGTTATTAATATGCCTGCAATTGCTGCGACTGCAATGATAGTTATTAGTATTTGACTTTTCATCTGTATTTATGATTGTAATGTATTGATATATTTCAGTTAAGGAGTTGAACTAGCTATTTTTGATATATTACTTCCATATTTTCTTTTGTTATAAAAGATAATTGTACAATCAGCGTGACAATTTTTTTAGTATCGATAAATTTAAAATATTTGCTATAAAAATTAATACTAAAAGAGATATACATAAACAATTTGCGTTAACTTCTAAGCTTATCGTTATTCTCTATAATAACTGTACCTTGACAAGATGAAGACAATAATCATATTCTCCATACTTGAAATTGAGACCGTTACAATTCTATATATTAGAAGAAGTGAAAAATATATTTATATAATTATATTATTTTCGTAGTGCAAAGTCTCTATTGGCTGGCCATGGAGGAAATATTGTAGCTAGATAAAATCTAGTTAACAAAATTTTCGACAAATTCTATTTGTCAATGGTTAATCAAGCGTAGGGGTAGTCTAAATCTCAACCGCAGACGCAATTATCAATTTGATGAAAACCAATCCATAATCCCATTTTTCAGGGACAAAAATAGATCATTTAATCTCAAATGAATTAAGCATCATAATTACATCAGGTAAGTAAACTGGATACTTGTTGGCATTTGCACTATATACAAAGAAATATGCGGTTCCATTGTTTACTGTGATTATTTCCATAGTCTTTCTATGACCCACAACTTCAGCTCCAACAGATGGAGAACTATCTACAATGTTAGTCGCATACACTATCTTGTACACAACATTATGGCTGTGTCCAAGTCTCTCAGGATGTGATTCGTAAAGTTGAAAGCTTCCATCACTTTCCAATTCATTAATTTCTTCTCTTACGTAATCAGATAATGATGCTGCGGCAGTCTGATTACCACCAATTATGTATTTAGCTATTCCAACAAAATTGCTTTTACTAGTAGTCGCTTCAAAATCAGGGATCAAGAAACTAATAATGGGGGTAGAATGAACTCCAGTGAATTGAGTAGAGAAACCTTTATTCTTTATCCAGCTAGACGAATAGGAAACATTAAAGGGTTTTTCATCTGCAACTAAGAAACCTTTTTCTTTTGCTGGTGCATCAGATTTTGATCCCGATGAGTTATAAATTGGAGGGTGATACCCACCTACTGTTGCGTCAGGATTATCAGTAAAAAGATTTGAGGCAATAGCTCCAAGGACCCTATTGGACTGGTTGCTAGATGACGATATGGCACTTTGTTGTTCGGCAAGGACAGATCTGTGATTATTATTGAATGAATCTTTAGCTTGAGCATCAGATTTTGATCCCGATGAGTTATAAATTGGAGGGTGATACCCACCTACTGTTGCGTCAGGATTATCAGTAAAAAGATTTGAGGCAATAGCTCCAAGGACCCTATTGGACTGGTTGCTAGATGACGATATGGCACTTTGTTGTTCGGCAAGGACAGATCTGTGGTTATTCTTAAACAAATGCGATTGCAGTAATGTAATCGAAAATAAAAGTAGTGCTAGAATGATACACGCATACATAATATGATTATCCATTTTCTACGAAAACATATTCTTACACGAGGTAGCGTTATTTTTAGCTATATCCTAAACTAGAGTTATCGTTACGCCTTACATCACTTTATTTAGGTCCATTTCTGAACCGGGACAAACAAGTAGTGCTTCGATTTATAGCCTAGCACTAAATTGTTGCCGATTGCCGATTGATATCCATAACTTATAAATTCAATAGATTAATTAATAATTTTAACAGGCCTTTGTGCAAAACCTGCCCACATCTTTATCGACTTTTATGTCACGCTTTAGACTTCATAATCTGACTTGTTATGTCCTATAGTCAGATAAAGGTATTCAGACTTCCACAAGAAGTACGCATCTAAGCTATAAGTGGATTCCATAACAAACCCTTGCCGGTTTTCTCCTCCTCTTGGGTTTGAAATTTGCATGGTAAAAAAATCTTGTTTTAGATGTTGGATATGGTAGTGCTGGAGCATCCGCTATCCCTGCTGCCGATAGCTGGAAAGAGAAGCTAAAGTAATATAGCTAGACATAGCTAAATAACTTCTAGAGCAAGATCGGAAAAGAGTTAGCGGAATAAATCCCAATATCGATGAAATTAGGTCAGGCGTAGAGTAAGAGTTGAAGGCTATCTCCCATCAATAGGAAATTCGATGCCGTTGTCTACGTATTCTTAATTGCTATCTACTTTAACTGATATTGAACCACAAAAGAGGCTGAAAGTTTATGGAGTTAACCTATAGAGGAGGTTTAAATCTGTGTAGTTTCTGGTATCTATATAATTATAATCCCTTTACTTGTATATCGTGATTACCCGGAGGAATAGTGAAGTCTATATGCACAGTTTGTGGATTCATTACTTTTAGTGATACATCCTTATTATTCATCTTTCCATCCATTATCACAGATATATCTTGAGCTCCAGACGTTTTAGCTATCTTCAGACTCATTGGTCCGCCTGTAGGGTTCCAGTGTTTTACTCCGAATACCAAGCTATCCGTCGCACTAACATATTTGAAATCGCTAACACTCACGATCCCGTGTAAATCATACGCAATAGTCTTACCATTACCCATATCTAAAGTGTTCATGCCACCAGGATGAAGATCAATTTCAGCACAACTATAGTAGAGAATTTTTGGACCTTCTGCAGGATCAGGGTTAGCACTAAATGCTACTTCTTCACCAGGCTTTATGACAGATATCACGTTACTCTTAACAGAATCTATCTGTCTAGTGTTATTGTCATGAGCAGATGCAAAGACACTTACATCATGAATATTTACTGGTCCGATGTTCTTTACGGTCCCAACAAGCGACCTATCTTTACCTACGGGTGTGTTGGTATAGTTCAGTCTTAATGATTTAAAATATGGTGTTTGTATCTCTTTTACACTGGAGATATATGCCTTATCTGGGATAGTCATTCGGTTGTAATCATCAACTACAAATTTGAATGGAGCGCCAGTTAGAGGATAAATGACTTTGCCGTAGGTTGGTTGTACCATCGTTGTCGCAAGTCCACTATCCTTATCCTTCGTCTTAAGGCCCATGTTGACTTGAACTGGTATATGACCCATATTGTCAATTACCCCTACAATAATGAGTCTACCACTAGAGTCTACAAAAGACCCTTGTTTAGTCAACATTAGCGAGTTAATGTTACTACTGTCAGCAGATACACTGGGCGCAACTATTAATGATGTAAGAAATAAAGAGAGCACACAGAAAGTAATAGCAAAAACTATTACTGCTGAAAGTGTACTCACTTGTTTGCCTCTGGTTATTTTGTTTCGTATATTGGTACAAGGATAAGTAGATAGTGAATATGCCTCTCTTTTCGAAGTCCTCAAGATGGATATGAAATCTATGCTCATATTTTCCATAT
>C688J18823_10003028_pt1 | contig 10608 bp, 8 predicted proteins | sample HopSoiMetagenom1_FD_18823 | JGI IMG/M metagenome (IMG submission 18823) | reverse complement strand
TACGTCGCGTCGACCGACCCCGCGGTCTTCGCAGAGGAGATCGCACCCTTCACGGCCAAGCATCCCGACTTCAAGATCAACTACACCAACCTGCGGTCTGACAACGCCAGCCAGCGGCTACTCGCCGAGGCGCAAACGCGACACGCCTTGTCCTTCGACGCGTTGTCCGGCGATCTCCCCGGGTTCGATCCCCTGTTCCAGCAGGACATGGTGCGCAACGTCGACTGGCCGGCGCTCGGCGTCGCGGACGACCTCGTCATCAAGCAGCAGAACGGCACTGCGTGGCGCAACTACCGCCTCATCACGGGTCTCGGATACAACTCCGCCCTGGTTTCCAAGGATCAGCTGCCCAATACGTGGAAGGAGCTTGCCGACCCCAAGTGGGCGGGCAAGGTCATCGTCGACCCGCGAGGCTCGTATCTGGGTGGAATCGCCCTCGCGTACGGCGAGCAGGAAACGATCGACTGGTTCAACGACTTCATGGAAACCACCAAACCGCTCATCATTCAGGGCGCGACGGCCAGCGCGCAGAAGGTCATTTCGGGCGAGGCGCTGCTCACGACGAGCGCGGCCGACGCCAACATCCGTGAGTCACACGCCGCGGGCGCGCCCATCGACATCAAGTACCTCGATGTGGTGCCGACCAGTGACTACCACACGGTGCTCATGAAGGACTCCCCGCGGCCAAACAAAACGGCGTGCTTCGTCGCCTGGCTGGCAAGCGATGAAGGTGCTGCACAGAAGGCCAAGCTCGAGTTCCAGAACAACGACAGCAACCCGCCGGCGGTCCCCCCGACATCGAAGCTTGTGCTCACCGACTCGCCGGAGGCGCTCAAGACGTCGACCGACACCTCGACGGCGCTCGCGAAAATCATGTCGAACTGACCCGCCGACCTCAGCAGCAGAGAGGTGCAGAGTATGCCACCGACGGCGGTCGCAACCGTCGCTGAGCCGACCGTGCCCGTGCGTCGCCGACGCCGGCGGCTCACCGGTCGGACGGTCTTCATGGTCGTGACGATCGCAGTGCTTGTTTACCTGGTGCTCGGACCGCTGCTTGTCCTCGTTGTAGGCAGCTTCCAGGACACCACAATCGGGCTGATCGTCCAGCCGCCGATCCCGTGGTCCGCCAAGAACTACGCGGATGTGCTGTTCAACTCCGCCCTTGTCGATGTGTTGTGGACGACGTTTCTCTTCACGGCAGGCAGCCTGGCATTCGCCTTCGTCGTGAGCTTCGGCCTGTCGATGCTCATCGAGCGAACCGACATGCCCTGGAGCAACCTGATTTTCATCCTTGTCGTGGCACCGTCCGGAATCCCCACGGTGATCCTCGCCATTTCGTGGAGCTTGATGGTCAATCCGACGAACGGCGTGGTCAACGTTGCCGTGCGCGACCTCTTCGGCCTGACCGGCTCGACCGGCCCGTTTAACGTTTACACGGTCCCCTGGATGATCCTCATCCAGGGGATGGCCCTGGTACCGCTGACGTTTCTGCTGATCACCGCGTCATTGCGGGGCATGAGCAACACATTGGAGGACGCCGGGCGTGCGTCGGGTGCGAAGAATTCGGTGATCTTGCGGACCATCACGATCCCGCTACTAAAGCCGGCGATCATCGGCGCCCTCGTGTACCAGTTCGTCACGGTCGTCTCGGTGCTGGACATCCCGCTCATCATCGGCCGCCCCGGCGGCGTCTCCGTGCTGAGCACGAAGATCTACGACGCATCGAACCCTGTGGTCGGCCTGCCGAACAACGGTGTCGCGAGCGCCTATGGCGTACTGCTGCTGGTGCTTTCGCTCGCGCCCCTGTACGTGTACAACCGCATCATCCGGCAGTCGGACGCCTACGTCACCGTGACGGGAAAGGGCCGGATGCCGACAGCGCTCAAGCTGGGCCGGTGGAAACCTTTCGCTCTCTTCCTCTCATTCGGCTACGTCGCGGTTTCCTTTCTGCTGCCGCTCGTCGTCCTCGTATGGTCGAGCCTTCAGCCGTATCTCGGCGCGTTCGACGTCGAGAGCTTGAGCCGCATGACTACCTCGGCGTATCAGAGCGTCATTCACGACAGCGTGTTCCACCGCGGGCTGTGGAACACATTCGTTCTCGGCGTGTCCGCATCGCTTATCGCGATGGTGATATCCACAGCGGTTTCATGGATCATCGTACGCACGCGGTCGCGCTACGTGACGCTCCTCGACGTGTTGGCCTTCATGCCGCACGCGTTCCCCGGCGTGGTCATCGGCCTCGCGACGTTGTTCCTCTACCTGCTGCTGCCGGTCCCTGTGTACGGCACCATCTGGATCATCGTCCTGGCGATGTCAACGCAGTTCATCGGCCTGGGAACACGTCTGACGACTGGCGGCATCGCCCAGATCCAGGTCGGACTCGAGGAGGCGTCGCGAATCTCGGGCGGATCCGGTTGGCAGACAACGCGTTACGTGCTGCTGCCGCTTCTGCGCCCGGTGATCTTCAACGGACTGCTCGTCGTGTTTCTTGCGAGCATTCAGAACCTCACCCTGCCGCTGATGCTGGGTACCGGTGACAACACAGTAATGGCCACGCTGATCTACGGCCGTTGGTTCGACGGCGACGGCCCGGGCACGGCCGCTCTCGGTGTGGTTCTCACGGTCGTCACGCTCGTCATGACACTGTTCCTGCGCCGCTCGTCGGGCGCGCGGGTATGACCGCCCGAGGACGACCGCGAGTGAGGATCGCAGCGAGACCGGTCGAGTCAATAACCGCGCTGCTATGGGCCAGGGGGACAGTACAATTGGGAGAAGGTGTGTCATGACGGCGATCCGCGTCAAGGATCTCCTCCACCGCTACGGGACCGGCTCGGCCGCCATGACGTCGGTGGACCACGTCTCGTTCGACGTCGGGGACGGGGAGTTCTACACACTTCTCGGGCCGAGCGGGTGCGGCAAGTCAACGACGTTGCGGTGCATCGCGGGACTGGAGGATCCATCGGGCGGCGTCATCGAGCTCGACGGAGCGGTCGTGGTCTCGGGCCGCGCCGTCGTTCCGCCGAACAAGCGCGATATCGGACTGGTCTTCCAGGACTACGCGGTCTGGCCCCACATGACCGTCTTCGAGAACGTCGCGTACCCCTTGCGGATCTCACGAAAGGTGACCCGGTCGGAGATCCGTTCGCGCGTCCAGGACGCGCTGCACCTGGTGGGTCTCGAGCAGTTCGTCGAGCGACGGGCCACCCAGCTCTCCGGCGGGCAGCAGCAGCGTCTTTCGCTCGCCCGTGCGCTCGTGCGTCAGCCCAAAGTGTTGCTTCTCGATGAGCCACTGTCCAATCTCGATGCCAAACTTCGTGAGCAGATGCGCACCGAGCTCCGGTCGATCCAGCGGCGGCTCAAGATCGCGACGCTGTTCGTCACGCACGATCAGGTCGAAGCGTTGTCGATGTCGAACCGGATCGCCGTGATGCGTGACGGCAAGATCGTCCAGGAAGGTACTCCCCGCGAGGTCTACCTCAAGCCGAACTGCGAGTTCGTCGCCCGCTTCGTCGGCTCGGCCACATTCATCCGCGGAACCGTGGCTGCGTACTCGTCGCTGGAGAACGAGGCGACCCTCACCACGTCCATAGGGCCGCTGCGCGCGCGGACGCTGGACGCGGTCAAGGTGCACGACACCGTCGAGGTGGTGGTCCGCCCGGAGGCAGTGCTGCTCGACGATGCGACGACTGCGGTCAACTGCTTCGAGGGCGAGATCGCCCTCGCGCACTTTGTGGGTGACGCGGTCGACTACAGCGTGCGAGTGGGCGATGAGTCGATCCGCGTAAAGGGCGGTGGGCGAACGAACTTGCGGCGCGGGACCAGAGTCCACATCACGTTGCCGGTCAGCGAGTGCACCGTACTGCGCGACGAGGTCGAGCGCCCCGTCGGCGCAATCGCGGACATCGCCCCGTCGCACCAGGGCAATTCTCTGGAGGTCGCCCAGCCGAGCACGAACCGATGACGGAGCAACAGCGTGACTTCTGGATCGAATCTGACCGGGTGCGGCTACGCGGCATCGACTGGGGCGGAAACCCTAGGGGCAAGACGGCAATCATGCTCCACGGCGTGGGCGGCACCGCGATGGCCTTCAACATGCTCGCACCCCGTCTCGTCGCCGCACTCGGCGACCGCTACCGGTTCGTCTCCATCGACCAGCGCGGTGGCGGCGACAGCGACAAGCCATCCTCAGGGTACGAACCCGAATTCTTCGGCCGCGACGTCCTCGCCGTGCAGCAGACGATGGGCAGCGGGGTCGCCACGCTCATCGGGCACTCACGCGGAGGCTGGCTGGCACCGTATGTCGCCGGGCGGTGGCCGCACGCCGTGGAGCGCATCGTGCTCATCGACCCCGCCCGCATGACGTATGAGTCCAAAGAGGCAATGGAGGTGTTCTACGGGAACGTCCGCGACGGGCTGGGACCTTTCGCTTCACCAGAGGCGGCGATCGAGAACGCGATGCGCAACACACCAGACGCCTATTGGGGGCCGGAGCGGCAGGCGTCGGTGTTCTCGTGCTACTACACCGCCTTCGATGGGTCGTTGTTCGGCAAGATGCCGCATTGGGTGCTGGATGAGCTCCAGCGCGTCCGGGACGAGGACGTGATCCGCCCGCTCACCGACGCGATCCGTGTCCCCACGCTGGTGCTCGTCTCGTCCCGCTCGGACGCGCACCGGCAGTCACAGAAGCTCGAATACGCAGAACGCATAGCGGGCTCGAGGGTCGTCATGCTGGACGGCACGCACAGTCTGCAGCACGACTGCGTGGAACAGGTGGCTGCGGAGATAGCGGCGCACCTCGTGAACGCTTGACGGCCGCCTAGGTCCTACAACAGCCCTGCGACTCGGCCGCGATGAATGTAGTGCTCCCACACCTTGCCGGGTCGGTGTCCGCCGCGGTCGTAGCTGTCTGCGACGATCGCAACCTCCTCGTCGGTCAGTGGGAACAGATTGTCGCCCAACTGCTTTGCCGCCAGCAGTGTCTTGGCGTTCTCCTCGAGATCGAGACAGTCCATGAACAGCACGTCGAATCGTTTGGCCACCAACACCGTGCCATGAGATCGCAGCAAGCAGGCATCGGCATCGCCGAGGGTCTTGGCGACGGCGTCGCCCTGCTTACGGCTGCGGATGTGGGTGGGGTCGGGGTGTACCGCCAACCCCTTGGGATGCTTGTAGGCGAAGTGGCGCATGGGCACCAGCGGAGTGTCGACCATCGAGAACGTGGTGGACAGTGTGGGATGGCCGTGGCATACCATGCCGACGTCCGGACGAGCGCGGTACACACCGGTGTGGATAGCGGTCTCGGCGGGCGGCGGCACCTCGCCGTCTATCACCTCGCCATCGAGGTTCACCACCAACAGGTCCTTGGGTGTCAGCGCTGCGCGACTCATGTCGCGAGGCTGGATGAGCACGTGGTCGGTGCCGGGGATCCGGGCGCTCAGGTGCCCGCTGTAATCGAGCACGCCGCAGAAGACGAGAAGTCGGGTGCAGGTGACGAGATCCTCGCGAAGCTTTGTCGTAGTGTCGTCGGTTGTCATTGTCATGCAGGCCCGCCTTTCCTGGGCGTGAATTCTGGTCGCTCGAAGAAGGATTCGGGTCGGCGGCGAATCGACGACCTCAGAACTCATGTGCGGCAACGTCTACCATCGCCCTGTCACCGGAGGTGAGGAAGCACCTCCCGGCCGAGCAGTTCAATCTGATCGAAGAACCGGTCGAACTTGAACCGGAAGTCGAAGATCAGATGTTCGGTCCCGAGGTCTTGGAACTTCTTGACCTCGGCCACCGCTTCATCCGGGGAACCCACGATCAGCTGGCCTTCGAGATCCTCCACCGTCTCGAACTTCCCGGACGGCGGCTTCACGGCGAATTTCGACTTGTTGGCCCACGCCAACAGGCCAGGAATATTCACGAACTTCAAGGCTTCTTCGCGGGTCTCTTCGATGCTGGTCGGAGGGATCACCGCGATCGTCGGCATGGTCTTGCCCTGGCGGTCGGAAAGGTCGCGCATGGTTTCGATCCGCTTGGCCATGGTGTGCAACGAGATTCGGCCAGGCATCCACCCGTCGCAGAACTCTACCGCCAGCCGGGCGGAGCGCGGCGTGGCGCCGCAGTACCAGAACGGAATCCGGCCGCCGAGGGGCTTCGGCTCGACGGTGACGTCTCGGAACGTGAAGTTGGCGTCGGAGTAATCGACGTCGTTCTCGGTGAACACCCGGCGCAGGATCTCCGCGTTCGACCGCACCAGCTCCACGCGGTCGCGATCTCCCCACTCGACGGCTTCGAACTCGTGGTCAAAAGTACCCGCGCCAAACCCGAGGATGAGCCGGGGACCGACCAGTTGCGTGATGGTTCCGGCCATCAATGCCGTTACCAGGGGATGCCGGAAGGGGATCAGCGATCCGGTGCCCAGCATGATGCGATTGGTGACCGCGCCGATCGCGGTCAGTGTTGTCAGCGCGTCGTAAAACGTCCGGTTGGGCTTCTCCATCTCGCCGTGGGGTTCGAACACCAAGTGGTCGCGTACCCACACCGAGTCGAAGCCGACGTCCTCGGCGAGTTTGGATCCTTCGAGCAGCTTCTCCCTGCCGGCGTGTTCGCCGAAGTGCGGCAACAACAATCCAAACTTCATGTCAGTTCTGTCCTCCGGGGGCGGTAGTGGCCGCTAGCTGCGTGACTTCAGCGACCGCGGTCGCCAGTCGGCCGTGGCCGGGTTGTCCGACGACGGTCCCGTCGGCGAAGACTTCGGTGCCGCGGACGAATGTCCGCTCGATGTTGGCGGTGATCTCGCGCCCGTCGTACGGTGTCCACCCGCACCGGGAGAGCACACCGGCATTGCTGATCGTCCACGGCGAATTCATATCGGCGACAATCAGATCAGCGTCTGCGCCGACTTGGATGGAACCCTTGGTGCGCAGGAGGCCGAACGCTTCCGCGGGCCGTGTTGCCACCAGCGACACCACCCGTTCCAGGGTGAGCTTGCCCTTGTTCACCGCGTCCAGCAGCAGGGGGTAGTAGTACTGGATGCCCGGGGTGCCGGTGTGACAACTCCACATCTGGGTCCAGCCGATCTCCTTCTCCTCCCGGGTGTGCGGTGCATGATCGGACGAGCAGATGTCGATGGTGCCGTCGACCATGCCCTCCCAGATCGCCTCACGGCCTTCGTCGGGCACCCAGTAGGACAGCGCGTACGGCCCGAGCGTCTCCACGTCCTCCCACGTCGACAGGAACGGGCCCCAGTGGTTCACCTCGCAGGTGACATCGACGCCGGCCGCCTTCGCCCGCCGCACCGCCTCGATCGACCGCTTGGTCTGCATGTGGGCGATGTGAATTGGGCAGCCGGAGGCCTCCCCCAGCCGCAAGCAGACGTCGATCGCGGTGTCCCAGATGACACCCGATCGCGCGGCGTACGCAGACGCGTAGCCCTGCGGTGTGTTCTCGCCACGGGCCAGGTACTCACCCTCGATGTAATCCATCAGGGCCTGATCGTGCGGATGAATGATGAAGCGCTTACCGGTCTTTGCGATCAGGTCCATCATCTTCAGCAGGTGGCCGTGGTCGTGCATGCCGGTCCCCGCCGGATGTGGGTAGGTGCGTCCGGTGTCGACGACCATGTAGATCTTGTAGGCCTGCACACCCATGTCGGCCATCGGCTGGATCTGGTCGTAGTTGGTGGGGGCCGGGTTGTGGTTGTAATCGACTATCGACGTCCGGGCGTAGCGGTCGAAGACGTCGGTCAGGGTGTCGACGTCGTTGGTGGGCGGGTTGAGGTTCGGCATGCCGAAGATCGTCGTCACCCCGCCCACGGCGGCCTGGCGCGACGTCGTCTCGATGTCTTCCTTGTGCTCGAACCCCGGCTCGCGGGTGTGCACGTGTACATCAACCATTCCCGGAAGCACCAGTTTTCCGGTGACGTCGACGTTGCGTGCGGTGTCCACGGGCAGGCTGTGGTCCACCAGTCCGACGATCTTTCCGTCGTTGACGATGACATCGGCGGCGACGTTGCCCGCCGGAGTCGCCACCGTGCCGCCGCTCAACCTCAGTGCAATGCTCATGCCTCGACTCCCGTTCGCTCCGGTCCTTGCTCGTTCCTCGCTGCGATCCTCACTCGCGGTCGTCTTCGGGTGCTCATGCCTCGACTCCCGCTCCCGTCGCGCCGGTGGTTCGGCCGCTCCGGCCGACTGTGCTGTGCACCGCGAGATCGACTGGCTGAACGTGCAAGTCGAACCATTCGACGATGCGCGGCGTGGTCTGTTCCCAGTACTGGTCGTACGCCGCGTAGTGCGTCGTATGCCGCTGGATGATGAGCTCTTTGGGCCCGGATGCGGCCTCGTACAACGCCTCAGCATGATCGGTCGGCGTCGTCGCGTCACCCTCGACACCGATCACCAACAGCGGCGTGGTCAGCCCGAACGCCGCCACCCGAGGCTGGTAAGCGAGGATCTCGTCGGCGCAGGCCAAGGGCACGTCGGTGGGAATGCGACCGTCCACATCGGCCTTGACCTTGGTAGTCCGCCGTTCCGCGGACGGCACCATGATCTCCTCGCGGGGATGGACTCGCCGGCCTGCGCCTTTGACGACCCGTAGCTTGCGGTCCTCCTCCAAGTCCGCGAGAAAGGCCAGCCATTCGGACTCCGAGCGCATCCGGTGCAGCCAGTCTCTTCCATCCGCGACCGGCACCTGGCTCACCGCCGCCTTGATGCGGCTATCGGCCGCGGCGAGCAGCACCGCGTTGCCACCACCGGTGCCACCGCTGCCGAAGACCCCGATCGCATCGGCCACCACGTCCTCACGGGTTGTCAGGTACGTAACGGCATTGATGAGGTCCTGCAGCTGCCAGGACGGTGAGAGGTAACCTCGATCGCCCTCCGAANCGCCGAACCCGCGGTAGTCGAAGATCAGGACGCCGTAGCCGGCCGCGGTAAGCGCCTCGTGGTAGCGCACGTAGAGCTTGGAATCCATCAGGCCCAACCAGCCGGGCCCCTGCACGATGGCGCGAAAAGGGCCCTCGCCCAACTCGGGTGTGCGCCACAAAGCGGCAATCCTCTGCTCTTCGCTGTAGAAGCTCACAGGCGTACTGCGCATCGCAGTAGTTCTCCTTCTCCCTCAGAAACCCAGGGTTCATATTATATCCAAAATCCAGAATAAGATAACCGTCGCTTGGTTCCTGTCCTTCAGTCCGACGAGGCGTCGGTGGAGTCGCGTTTTGTGTCGCCGGCCGTCGCGGGCGCCATCTGTTTCTGCGTGCGGGCGACCCTATGCGCCACCGCGGCCCCCACGACACTCATTCCGGCGAATGTGAAGAAGGTCTGGGAAATCGACAGAAGTAGCGTGACGGCGCCGAACGCCAACGGCGACACAAACTTTCCGACGTTTCGGACCGTGCCGGTCAGCCCGATGTACACCATGCGGGTGCCTGCGGGCGCCATTTCGTTGGCGAGGACGTTGTGGGCGACCCCGTAGATGCCGTCCTGTATGCCGTAGAGCAGAAGCCCGATCGCCACCGCTACGGCCGTGCCGGCCGATCCGATCAGCACCAAACTGATCCCGATGAGCAGCATGCAGCCGAAGATCATCTCCGACGACCGCCAGCGGGACGCAAGCCGCTCGGACAACAGAGCCGTCACCGCCGAGATCGCGCCGCACCCGCCGACCAGCCAGCCGACCACCGCGGCGGACATCCCGACGTGGTCAATGGCGAGCACAGGGGTATACGTCAAAACCGCGAACTTGAAGATGAAGCGCGCCGCCGCCAGAATCTGGACGCCGACGACCGCCGGTGCCTTCCAAATCGATTCCTTGGGGGCATCTTTCGCCCTCCGCGGCTCGTCTTGGTAGTCCGCGAGGACGAACCACGCGACGATCGCCAGCGGCAGGGTCAGAATCTGGAGCGCGAACGGCGCGAACCACGAGAGCGCCAACAACATTCCGCCGATGACCGGGAACACCGATTCCGAGGCGGCCATCGCCACGATCCGCCGGCTCTGGTCGCGGTGAGCCGCCCGTCCGGATAGCGCGGCCGATCCGATGATGCCCACGGTCATGGACTGGAGGGCCCCGAACACGATGCCTTGCACAAAGCGGACGGACAGCAGGGTGCCCAGGTCATGCACCACCATCAGCAGCGCGCCGCCCAGCCCGAACACCAGCAGCCCGCCGACGACCACCTTCCGCGCGCCGATCCGTTCTGTGAGCACCCCCGCCGCGAACGCGGAGAAAAGCCCGGGAAGTAGATAGACGCTCGTGATCAGGCCGACCTGGAAGTTGTCGAGGCCGAAGTGGTCACGGATCGCAGGGATCGCCGGAACGATGCCCTGCATACCCGACGTGAGGAACCCGGCGGTGAGGGCGGCCACCCAGACCGTCGCCCCCACACCGGCCGGACGTTGCGCACGCGTGCTCGAGCGCGCCATCACTCCCCTTCCTTCTCAAGCGATGTCCGGTGCGGCCTCAGTAGGACAGCAACAAACCGCCCTCCAACGGAACATCAAGTAGCGTGTGGAACACGAGATACAGTGCAATGCAGGAAATTACGGTCGTCACGATGGTGGTCAACCACCGCTCCCGACTGACCAGGCGCAGGAAGAGCACGAAGATCACCGGCACCGTGACCTC
>C688J18823_10003027_pt1 | contig 10613 bp, 4 predicted proteins | sample HopSoiMetagenom1_FD_18823 | JGI IMG/M metagenome (IMG submission 18823) | reverse complement strand
CCAAAATTTTCAAATCTACATCGTGTAATAACGAAATCTACACAATTTACCATTTCAACTCCGATATCTGCTGCAAGAGATAACCCATCTCCAGCTACAGCGCTAGCTTTTTTACTCTTAAATGTAATATCTGAGACAACAATTCCACTTCTTGAATTGCTATTGATGTTAAATCTAAAAATGCCTCTCCAATTAATATTATTAGTCAAGTAGTCATCAGAGACACTTTCTGCACGATATAAAATAGTCTTTCCTAATCCTGCACCTTTTATTGAAATAAATTTAGTAACGTACACATTGCTATTCACCGTAAATTCACCTGCTGGTAATTGAATTACATCTCCGTTAACTGCACCATTAACAGCGGCTTGTATGGCGGGCTGTATATTTGCATTTGCTCCTGGGCTTGTAATTGGAATAGTCTTACCGGCGACAATCAAAGACGATGATACAGCGATAACGATGCAAGCAATTTTTTTAATTCTTCTTCCTGACAAACTATTTATCAAGTTAAAATCTTTGGTTTGGGGGGATGGTTTTTTAATCATAAAATCTCGTGGCATTAAATTTGAATTGTTTTTTTTACAAAAAGAATTATTTTTAATGTTTACAGGATTGCGTTTATTTAAATTTTTTGATTTCTTACTTCTCAAGTTTGAATAAAAGACATTCCTGCTTACATAAAATGATTTAAGCGTAAGCATAATCTAAGTTTATGGAAGAATCTTCCTTCTAAATTTGACAACGACAATATAATCGATTCTCACTTAAATTTGATTATTTTTTGGATTAAAATTCATATGTTATAGACGAATGCATGAAAAAATACGACAAAATCAATATCGAAGAAAATAAATTTTAACAACTGGATACCATTTTATGTAGAGTCTGGGGCATATGCGCATAAAAAAGAGCGGGAAACATAAGTTTCCCGCTCTTTTTATTCAATAACTTGTTAATTACTGTGTTATAATAATTTTCTTTTTATATAAATGATCTGTTGAACTTGCAACTACGATATAGATGCCTGGTTCAAGTCTGCTTTCCGTATCTACAGCAATGATCTCATTTTCTTTCACAATGATTTTTGAATAAACCTCTACACCAGCAGTGTTGTATAGTACAACTAAAACACTTTCATGTTGTTTAAACGCATCATTTGAAATATTAAATTTGTTTTGCGCTGGATTTGGGAAGATGGTGATGTCTGCGCTTGCTGCGCCTTCTGCATCAATTCCTGTTGTCATAGCTGTTGCGATAGTGGTTGTTGATTTTTGTGAACAACCTTTATTATCTGTAACGGTGATGGAGTAATTACCAACTGTTAAGCCTGTTGCCGAATTGCCTGATGCTACTACTGAATTACCATCAGAAACCCAAGAATATGCATACACATTTGACTCACCGGAAACGATTACTGTTGCACTTCCGTCTTTACAATTTGGACAAGATACATCTGTTTTTACAGTTGTTAATGAAAACTTAGGTTCTGCTTTCCCAACAGAAGCGACCCCTTTGTAAGCACATCCTCTTGCATCCATTACTGTTACTTCATATTCACCAGCAGTTAAATCAGTAGCCTGAGCTGTTGATCTCGCAGGGCTTGTATTCCATTCGTAAGTAAATGGTGCTTCACCATCTGTTACGGTTACCAGTGCAGATCCACCTTGACCTAAACAATTTGCATCAGTTGCAGTAATTGCTGCCGCTGGTGTTGTGGTTGTTTTTATAACAACCGGTGTAGCAACGGAGCAGCCATTTTTGTCGGTTGTAGTTACTGTATAACCACCATGTGTTAAACCAACTGCTTTTGCTGTTGTTTGAATTGGGAGCGTTGTCCAAGCATATGTATAGGGTGCCGTACCGCCTGAAACGATCGCTGTTGCTGTACCATCTTTCTTACCACAATTTTCAGTAGTAAGGCTTGTTGTTACACTTAACGGTGCTGTTTCTGTTATAATTACCGGAAGCGCTTGAGAGCAACCATTCTGATCTGTTACTGTCACCGTATAACCACCATGGGTTAAACCAATTGATTTTGCTGCTGTTTGAATTGGAAGTGTTGTCCAAGCATATATATACGGTGCGGTACCACCTGAAACAACTGCTGTTGCCGTACCATCTTTTTTACCACAATTTTCAGTAGTTAATGTTGCTGTTACATTTATAGTTGCAGCAGAACCAGTTATTGTTACGGGTAGTACTTGAGAACAAGCATTTTGATCCGTTACAGTTACACTATATGTTCCAGCCGATAAAGCTGTTGCTGTTGCTGTTGTTTGAACTGGACTAGTTGACCATGCATAAGTATATGGAGCTGTCCCTGTTGTAACAGTTGCTGTTGCTGTACCATTTTTCTTACCACAGGTTTCCATCGTTACAGCTGTTGTTACGCTCAATGGTGTTGATTCCGTTACGATTGCTTTAGTCGCCTGAGAACAGTTATTTTTATCGGTTACAGTAACTGTATAGCCACCGTGTGTTAACCCTGAAGCAGTTGCTGTTGTTTGAATTGGAAGAGTTGTCCAGCTATAGGTATATGGAGCTGTTCCACCAGAAATAACTGCTGATGCTGTACCATTTTTCTTTGAGCATGTTTCAAGTGTATAATTAAATGTTGTATTTAATGCAGTAGGTTCTGTAATTGTAACAGTAGCTGTTTTTGCATTTCCTGCCGCGTCTTTTACAGTAACTGTATAAGCTCCACCGGCTAAAGCAGTTGCGGTAGCTGTTGTTTGTATTGGAGAAGAATTCCAATTATATGTAAATGGCCCTGTTCCACCAGTTACGGTAACGCTAGCTGTTCCATTTTTTGCGCCATAACATGTTAAGTTATTACCAGAACTAGATAATGTCATTGGAGAAGGAGGTGTAGTTGTATTTCTTAATGGATGTGGATACGGATAAGTGGTATAACCTGCTTTTGCGTATAAATGGAAATCTCTTTCTTGTACAATATAATCAGGAGTGTAGTTGTAAAAATAAATACACTGAGAATTTCCTGGAGCATATGATTTATAAGTATCGTTCCAAATAAATACGTCACCACTTGATTTATCCCCATCAACGCCTGTATGTGAAGCACCGTATTTTACAGCACTTGTATAACCTTGTTGATAAGGACTTGGATAAGTAGTTGTTAATTTAGGAGTTACTAAACCAACACCAAAACGATATCCTTCAATTGAATTGTCATGTATTAATGCTTCACCACCTCTTGTACGGATTGCACACTCCACTAACCAACCTGGGCTTTTACCAGCTACTAGCGGAGTTCCATCAGGACAATTTGTAGTACCATCTTTAAACAAGGTGTTCACAATTGTATTTTTATATACTTCAATTGCTCTGCTACTGTAATAATTATAGCCTGCTTCCAATCTTGCCTCATGAGCATCAATTGCGTGTGCCGTATTCCCAGCAACATTATTTTTTACTGTATTATAACGAAAAACATACAATGCACAACCACCGGCTGCAACTGAATGTCTATGATAATCAAAAACATTATCTTCTATAAAGATAAAATTACCGGTACCAAATTTTGGGTCCGTTACCCATGCGGTATTTGTTCCATAAATAACAACACCATAACCTAATCCCAAGGCGTCATATCCTTTACAGTTATGCACAAATTCATTTCCGTAAATTAATCCGCTCGCTAAGTTATCGTCATGTAATACTGAAACTGCGCCATTACCAAAATATTCGAAATGACAACGGGTAATGATGAAATCAATACATTTCGACATTTCGATTCCAATATCTGCGGCTACTGATAATCCATCGCCGGTTGCTAAACTTGGTTTTTTACTTTTTAAGGTTAAATCAGAAACTACAATTCCACTGGAAACACTACTATTGATATTATATCTAAAAATACCTCTCCAGTTACCATCATTACTTAGGGTAGCATCAGGAGTGCTTTCAGAACGATACAAAATAGTTTGAGTCATTCCTTGTCCTTTAATAGAAATGAATTTAGTAATTACGACACTTTTGTTAACTATGAATTGCCCTGCAGGAAGTTCGATAATGTCACCATTAACGGCACCGCTAACGGCACTTTGAATTGCAGGTTGAATGTCCATGTTGGCACCAGGACTTGCTACTTGAATTGTTTTTGCTTGTATTACATTCGAAAATATAAGCGCAATCAATATTGTTTTAAATGTTCTTTTCATGGGGATGTTCTTTTAAATGTTTTCTAATCCTTCGACGCTAATCCTTTTCTTTAAATTTCATTTTAAAAAAGAAATCCAGTTTTGTGCGTTTATGATTCGGAAATGTATACTACTATACTTCATGTGCACCGAAAAAACTGATTTGATCTAAACTCTTATTTTCAACACCGCGTATGCTTTACTAAGAATTATGGCCCTTGCCTATCAAATTTTTTATTTCTGGATACAGTTAACGCACATTTATTTTTTTAGTTACACTTTTTTTTCCGAACAACTTACAAAATCCTGTAACATTCTCCGTTTTAACTATTGGTATTGAGATTGCCGGGTAAAGGTTTGTTTTTTTAAGCTCTTTTTTTAACATTTCTTTGCGTAATTTTGTCTGTTTTTTTTGCAGTTTTCGCAAACCCATTATCAAAGCTGCTAGCCTTGATTTTTTAAAAAACCTTTAATGCTTCTATTTTTCATATATTTGAGATGATTTATAAAAAATTATCATTATTCTGACTGTTATGGGGTTTACCTTTTCGCACCCTGCTTTGATTTTACCCATTCGTTATTTACCTAGAAAGATGTATTCAATGAATGGGCTTATCATGGGAAGCATGATCCCTGATTTTGAATATTTCATTCGATTGGATAATGGTAGCTCTTCCAGTCATACCTTTATCGGATTGATCTTCTTTGACCTACCTGCCGCTCTTATTATTTTGACTTTATATCACCAATTTATGCGGGGAAGTTTAATTAAAAACTTACCTGATTTTTTAAAATTGAGGCTACAATCTTATGCGTATTTTGATTGGTTAAATTATTTTAAGAAAAATTGGGCTATTGTGCTATGTTCCATACTTATTGGCGCATTTACACATTTTTTTTGGGATAGTTTTACTTCTGGTAATGGTTATTTTGTGACAAGAAATCCGGTATTGGAAACTCAATTAACATTTTTTCAAACGCAATTTTATGTTTATAAACTAATTAAACATATAAGTTCATTGATTGGTATCATTATTCTAATCGTAATGTTGATGAAACTCCCAAAGCGCCAACAGGATGATGCAAAATCAAATACTTATTATTGGATTTTTCATACATTGCTGGCATTGGTCATTTTTTTATTTCAGGTTTCACTATACTCACATGCGACGTCATTGAATGGACTCATCAAAAAAGTAGTTTCAAGCGGATTGTTTTCAATTTTATTGATTTCGATAGGATATCGAATAAACACAAAAATCGTGTCAAGATAACTTGTCAGCATTTTCTTATATTAGAAAATTAAAAATAACCATATTCCATTTTTTGAGTATAAATTTGCAACGCATTATAGAGTTAATTTTTAAATTTAAAACCAATTAATATGTCGTATTTGTGGGATTTCCAGGATAAAAATGGTTACGCTAATCGGAGTGGAAATTATAAAACAAAAGTTCAAATGCGTTTTATTTTGGACAATTTGCATACTAAAACGGATAGTGTTTTTGATATTGCAGGTGGTGCCGGTAGATTTGCTATTCCTTTACTAAGCTATTCCAATGATATAACAGTATTGGATATTAACGAAACTGCCATCAAGCTATTAAATGAACGGAACAAGGAAATTGCAACGATTTGCGGAGATTTTATCGAAAGTGATATCAAAAGAACATTTTCACTAATCCTCTGCATAGAAGCATTGGGGTATTTTAAGGACTGGGATGATTTTTTTAAAAAGATCAACTCACTGATGACAAAAGACAGTCGGTTCATATTCACCCATACCAATTCTTCCAGCTGGAGATTTTTCATGAGAAAGATAAAGAGTGTTCTTGATAAAAAAACAAGATCTTATACGGAGATGAATATGGAGAATTTTAGGGAATTATTGAAAAGGAATGGTTTGGAGATAGAAAAGATGGAAGGAATGAACTGGATGCCTTTGCCAATGCGAGCAAATGGAATACTTGTGGACGTTTTTGCATTTTTAGAGCGGACATTACGCTTAAATAAATGGCATTCTCAAAGTCCATGGCTTTTGATTTCTGTTAAAAAAATTAACTAGGTCTTTTTTAATTGACTTGGTTAAGAAACGGGCATGAAAATACCCGTTTTTTTATTCTTAAGCCGTTTTTTCCCTGCTTTTCAACTATTCTTTAAAATTTTTAGTTTATTCACTTTTAATTAATTAGGGTTTTTCCTGTTCTGTTCAGTATTTTCCCCCTTTATTACACTTTTTACCTACCAACAATTGCTGATGCAGTACAAAGCATTATTTTTGCCCCATCAAAATTCGAACAGCTAAGCTCTTCCTACAATAGGAATTTCATTTTTACTTAATGAAAGCTTAACAATTAGTATAGAATTTGCATGTTTTGCCTTCTCTATCAAGTGCTATAGCGTGCGTAAATTTTGATTTGTACTGAAGATCGCGTACTTTTGTACTCGTTTTTTCAAGTAAGTAAAACTGTAAGTGAAACTGTTTGAACAACATATAATTTTAAGATAACCCTATTTAAATGATTTCTAGATTTACTTTTCCCCATAATTTGAAAACGAAGTTATTACCTATAATTTTTTTCTCTCTAGCTCAAACTTGTATCTATGCTCAGGGAGGAACAGCTACCCCTACTCCTGCTAGCGTTTGTAGTGGGCAACATTCGGTTATAAAACTGACCGGGCAAGTGGGAACGAATATTAAGTGGCAGAAAGACTCAGCAGGAACATTTGTTTTCATTTATCCGTTGAGAACCTCTGATACATTGCTTACTCCACCCTTAACTGCTGTCTCTCGATACAGAGCTGTCATTTCAACATTAAATGTTGTGTTACCCGATACCTCAACTATTGCAACGGTTTCCATTACTCCCTTCTCGGTGGGTGGTACTATTAATCTAAGTTCGACTAATATTTGTGAAAATCAAACTGTAATAGTATCGTTAAATAATGATTATGTGGGCAATGGGATTCAATGGCAATTGGATACTGCGGGATCATTTGTTGATATCCCAGGTGCTCAATCCAGTTCTTATTCAAGTCCTCCTTTGACTAGGACCACTGCATTCCGTGCAAAAATAACGAATGCTTCGTGTCCATCTTCTAATTCCAATACTGCTACTGTAAATATAACCCCTGCCTCCAAAGGAGGGACAGCAAAGTCCAGCGAAAATGTTGCTTGCATAGGAACTCCAGTTGATTTAAGTGTAATTAATTACACAGGTACTAGCTTTCAATGGTTAATTGATACGACAGGAACATTTACACTAATTGCTGGTGCAACCGGGCAAAACTATACCAGTTCAGGTATTACAAAGACATCTAAGTTTAAAGTTAGGGTACAAAATGGAAGTTGTACGGAGGATTTTTCCAGCACAGTGCAAGTTTCTACAGCACCAGCTTCCTTAGGAGGCCAATCTTTTCCAGATACTACTATTAACAGTGGTGGTAATGTGGAAATTAAACTTACAGGATATCAAGGAAGTATTCAATGGCAACTTGAGTCAGCTGGAGTATTTGCAAATATATCAGGTGCAAATGCAGCCGTTTACAATGCCATTAATTTAACTGTAACCTCTAAATTTCGAGCAATGGTTAAGAGCGGAAACTGTACAGCTGCTCCTTCATCCGTAACGACAATAACCGTAGATCCAGATCCTGAGCCAGGAAATGCAGTTGCTGTTGATAGTTCAATTTGCAATGGCAGTGGTACAACCATCAATCTAATCGGAGCTAGCAACGGGGCCAAAATTCAATGGCAAAGCGCGACAACAGGAGCATTTACAGATATTGCATCAAATTCAACCGGTTCTTCTTATGTTACCGGTGCCTTATCCACAACCACCCGTTATAGAGCTGTGGTTACGCGTGGTAATGCTTCCGTTATTTCGAATGTAGCAACTGTAACAGTGAATCCTATACCTGCACCTGGAACTGCTGCTGCAACTAATCCTACGATTTGCAGTGGAAATTCCACCAGCATTGTATTGTCTAATTCAGAAAATGGAGCTCAAATTAATTGGCAGGAAAAAGTAGGAAACGGATTTATGAATCTGAATGCACACAATGCTACTTATCCCACTGGAGCTTTAAATGCAACAAGCATTTATCGGTCTTATGTAACGAAAAATAATTGCAGCGATACTTCTAATATTGTTACGGTAACTGTTAATCCAGGCCCAAATCCGGGGAATGCGGTTGCTGCTTCATCATCTATTTGTGCTGGTGCAGGAACTACCATTGATTTGAACGGCGCTACTGGCGGTGCTACTATTCAATGGCAAAGTAATGCTTCGGGATCCTTTACAAATGTTCCTGCCAATGGAAATGGCAATTCTTATAGTACGGGAAGCTTAGCGGTAACCACTAAATACAGAGCGATTGTAACACTCGGTTCCTGTTCTGATACATCTGGTGTTGCTACTGTAACGGTGAATCCTATACCTGCACATGGAACTGCAAATGCAGATGACACAGCACTTTGCAGTGGAACTAACACCCACATTAAGTTGTCAAATTCCGAAAATGGTTCTGTTATTACCTGGCAGTATAAAACAAATGGAGCATTTATTACTATTCCGAGTTCAAACACAACTAATTTAGCTACTGGAAATCTAACGATAACTACCAGCTATCGTGCTTATGTAACAAAAAATACATGTAGCGATACTTCCAACACTGTTACAGTAGTAATTACTGCAGCTCCTAATGCTGGTAATGCCGTAACTGTTAATGATTCTATTTGCGCCGGTACAGGCACAACGATTAACCTGAATGGAGCGACCAATGGTGCCAGCATTCAATGGGAAAAGAAAACAACTGGTTCGTATGCTCCTATTTCAGGTGCAACAACTGCTCCTTATAATACAGGTAACCTGAGTATCACCACGACTTATAGAGCTAAAGTATCTATAGGTTCCTGCTCTGCTAATTCGGGAGAAACGAAAGTAACTGTAAAGATAAAACCAGTTGGAGGAACGATATCACCAGCTAATTCAGTAATCTGTACAGGTAAAGCATTAAATCTAAAATTAAATAACTCTACAGGTGAAATTCAATGGCAAAAAAATGATGCAGGGACTTTTGTAGATATTGTTGGGGAAATAGATGACACGTATCAAACACCTACTTTAACTGCATCAACAAAATACAGAGCAATACTGACGAATGCGACCTGTCCAAACGATACATCAGCAATTGCCACAATCACAATTTCACCACTATCTAAAGGAGGAGATGCTTATGCTACTCCAATAACCATTTGTAGTAATAAAACAGCTGTAATCCGACTAAAGAATTTTGTAGGCACAAAGATTCAATGGCAACGAAAACTTTCGAACGGAACTTATCAGAATATTGCAGGGTTGACTGATAGCATATTCACAACGCCTACTTTAACCAGTACAACTGTTTATCGTGCTCGTGTCACAAGCGGTGATTGTGCGGATGCTTTCTCAACAGATGCGACTGTTAATATCATACCTGCTGCTGTGGGAGGAAATGCGGCGGCTGATTCAACGAATGTATGCTATGGCTCGAGTACCGCAATCAGGTTACTTGGCTATACAGGCACATCTGTGCAATGGCAAAGTGATGCATCTGGCGTTTTTTCTGATATACCTGGTGCTCAAAGTAATGTTTACATAGCTAGTAATCTTACAAAAACAACAGCCTTTAAAGCCTTGGTTAAAAATGACACCTGTAGTTTTTCAGCATCATCAATTGCAACAGTGAACGTTATTCCGAAGACGGTAAGTGGAACTCTTTCAGCCACACCTAAGGATATTTGCAGCGGCGCAACTAGCAAGTTAACGTTGGTAGGTTATACGCCCGGAGCGCAAATCAAATGGAAAAAAAATATTGGCGGTGTTTTTCAAACTATCGCAGGAGCGAGTGGCCCTGAATATACGACCATCAATTTAACAGAAGATACAGAATACAAGGCGGTTGTTAGAAATGGACATTGCGACTCTGCAACATCCAATTCGGTAATCGTTCACATTATACCAGGACAAGATGGAGGCGATGCAGTGGCTTCTCCAGGTACCATTTGCAGTGGAACTTCTACTACCTTAAGTTTAACTGGTCAAACAGGATCTTATAAATGGCAACAGTTTGATGGAAATGCATTTGTGGATATCGCCGGGGCGAAACCGGATACTGCTTATAAAACACCTGCCTTAACCAGTACTACTAAATACAGGGCCTATGTAAGTGGTGGATCCTGCGCAGATGTAACCTCTAATGAAGTAACCGTTACCGTAACCCCACCATCAAAAGGAGGGAAAGCAAAACCAGCTAGCTCTAAATATTCTGTTTGCAGCGGAACACCGACCTCCATTACAGTAACAGGGAATGATGGGGTGATTGATTGGCAGGTGGATAACTCCGGTACTGGTCCTTTTGTAGATGTTAATCCTATTTCGCATTCATCTACATACGTTACTCCTAATT
>C688J18823_10003026_pt1 | contig 10613 bp, 7 predicted proteins | sample HopSoiMetagenom1_FD_18823 | JGI IMG/M metagenome (IMG submission 18823) | reverse complement strand
TGCCGATCTGGAAGAAGGAGTTTTTTGAGGACGGAGCGGTATGGGCAGATGGCGAGCCGTTTCCGGAGGAGATCCCGCGGGCAAATTCGTGAACTCTAGGCAGCCCATGCGCGAACGGGGCATCTAAGTGAACGTTTGCCGGGCGATGATTGCCGGTGTCAAAGACGTTCAGGCGCATGTCCTGAAAGCGGGTTTCCTGATCTTCACAGTATGATCTGTAGCACTCAATGAAGAGAACCATCACCAGCTTGTTCCTCTTGGGTTTGTGCTGCAGCGTATGGGCTTGGTCTCAAGAGAACCCAAAGCCGCCCGAGTCGCGCCAGTCAGCCCAACAGTCTGAGCCTTCCACTACACTCAAAGTCAACGTCAACCTCGTCAACGTATTTGTTACGGTCACCGATGCGAATGGCGCTCCGATTGGCGGACTGAAGAAGGACAACTTTATTCTTCAGGAGGACGGGAAGGATCAGAAGATCTCCGTCTTCGACAAAGAGTCGGCGCTGCCGCTCTCGATTGCACTCGCGATTGATACCAGCTTGAGCACGCGGCACGACCTGCCGTTAGAACAACAATCGGCCAAGCGATTTGCGCATGCCATTCTTCGCCCGGTGGACGCCCTTTCGGTTTATGCCTTCAGTGAGGTCGTGCACGAAACCACGCCGGGATACACAGCGGATCTCAAACGAATCGACGAGAGCATCGATCACATTCGCGTGGGAGCTGCCACTGCGCTGTACGACGCGATCTTTCTGGCGTCGCGCTCGCTCGACCACCGCAAAGGACGCAAGGTGATCGTCTTGATCACGGATGGCGGAGACACGATCAGCAAAGTGGATTACAAAGAGGCAGTGCGAGCCTCGATCGAGGCAGAGGCGATCGTCTACTCGATTATTGTTGTGCCGATTGAAAGCAGCGCCGGACGCGAAATCGGCGGCGAACATGCCCTGATTCAACTCTCGGAGGATACGGGAGGGAAGTACTACTATGCGACCTCGATTGCCCAACTGGATGAAGCCTTCCGTAGAATAAGCGACGAGTTGCGTACGCAATACCTGCTGGCCTACTACCCCTCAGAGCACGCATCGTTCTCGGACTTCCGCCGGATCGAAGTGAAAGCGACCGGAGTTGCGGACGGCTCCGCATATCACGTGCGGCATCGGACCGGGTACTACACGGTGAAGTCGGAATTCTGAGAGTTCTTTTCGCTGATTTCCTACCCAAGACGAAACTACACTAAGCCGAGCTATAACTTTTTGTTTACGCTGTTTTGTATTGAACGCCGCTCGCGGCGGCGTCCAATTTCACAGAGTGCGAATTCCATATTTGGAAGAGAACCTAGAGGGTGCAGAAATATCTACCTGGGATAGGAGCGATGCAATTCGGCATGCAAGTTATTGATGCAGGGTGCCTTACATAGTAATCGAGATTTCGATCCAAGTACTGGCGCACAAATTGCATGGGCACAACAAACAGCGACCTCGCTTCGTGATGATGGAGCAAATTCACAATCACGAAAACACTAGATCGATACAGTGACGAACCACTTCTGTTCTGGGATTCCTGCACGAATCGAGAGAAACAGGCTGTGAACACTCCGAAAAGGATGGTGGAAGATGCTGAACTCCTCTTCTCCGCGCCGCGGTCTTCGAAATGCCTTGCTGGCGCTGGTGTGCTTGGTGGCGCTGCTTGCCCCGTTGACCCTCATTGCCCAGACAACCCTTAGTACCGGTAGCATCACTGGAACGGTGAGTGACCCAAGTGGCGCTCTTGTTAATGACGCGAAAGTAGAAGTAACGAACGTTGCAACCGGCCAGAAGCTTGGACTGACCAGCAATGCTGCGGGTTCGTTCACCACCGGCCCCCTGCAACCCGGTACCTACAAAGTGCAGGTTTCGGCCAAGGGATTCAACACTGTCATTCAGACAGCGGTGGTCCAGGTAGGTAACACCTCCACCATAAATGCGAAGCTGGCAGTTGGCCAAGAGAGCACAGTCGTAGACGTACAGGGCAGCTCGGTTTCGGTCAATACAGAGCAGGCCACAGTGCAAGGCGTGTTGACGTCAGCTCAGATCGAGAACCTCCCCGTCAACGGCCGCAACTTCCTCGATCTTGCGCAGCTCGAGCCCGGCGTGCAGATTCAAGACGGACAGAACTTCGATCCTACGAAGGCGGGGTACTCCTCAATTTCATTTGGCGGCCGCTTCGGGCGTACCGCACGCGTCAACGTCGACGGAGTCGACGTCAGTGATGAGACGGTTGGAACGACGACTGCGGACATTCCTGCTAGCGCGATCGATGAATTTCAGCTCAGCCAGTCTTCTCTCGACCTCTCACAGGATTTGACCTCGTCAGGCGCGGTTAACGTGACAACCCGCTCTGGGACGAACGCACTTCACGGGGAGGCGTTTGGGTTCTTCCGCGATCATTCGTTGAATGCGGCATCTGCCGGTGGTCAAGATCTGTATTCTCAGCGCGACCAATACGGTGCTCGCCTTGGCGGACCGATCATCAAAAACAAACTGTTCTTCTTTGGCGATGGCGAGCGAACTAAGCAAGCATCATTTGCTCCAGTAGTGCTCGCCGGAACGCCATTTGCGGGCGTCGGGTCGGGATTTAGCCAACCTTTCATTGAGGACAACCTAATCGGTAAGGTGGACTACAACCTTAGCAATGGCGCTAAGGCTTTCTACCGTTACTCGTATTTCAAGAACTCTCTGGCGGCAACGTTCGGACTGGGATTCTCGGTGTACGACAATCGAAACATCACGCGTCAACATGTGGTGGGCTTCGATTTCAGCACTGGCAGTTTCACACACAGCATCCGATTCTCGTACTTGAAGTTCCAGAACCAGATCGTCGACTCGACGCTCAACAACAATTCACTTCCTTACTGCTGTACCGGTTTGGAAATCAGTGCCGGCTCGTTCTTTGTCGGTCCGAACCTGCTGGCCCCTCAGAGCACACCGCAGTCGAACCGCGAGATTAAATACGACGGCAGCCACATCTATCACTCCCATACGATTCGTTACGGCGTTTCATTCAATCACGTTCAAGGCGGCGGATTCGCTAACTTTTATGGGAGCGCACCGCGGGTTTCCTTCAGCACCACGGCGGCGAATTGTGGCGCGACCGGAGATCAATCTTGCGAGGACTTTGCGAACTCCGGGCCGTACCCCGGAGGTTCGGCTAATCCCTTGAATTGGGACATGAATCGGCTCCGCGTCGGTAATGGTCAGGGATTCAGTACTCTGCAACCAGCGCTCGGATTTCCGGCGGGCGGTTTAGGCCCGGACAATCGCATCGGTCTCTACATCGGGGATTCATGGAAGATCAAGCCTAACCTGACGCTAAGTCTCGGATTACGCTACGACCGCGATACAGGCCGGACTGACAGCGATCTTCCGGCGGATCCCAACATAAACGCGGCTTTTCCGGGATACGGAAATCGCGTGCAGCAATCCAACCTGAACTTCGCCCCACAGCTTGGATTCGCATGGGATCCGAACAAGAACGGCAAGACCGTTGTACGCGGCGGTATTGGACTTTTCTTCGAAAACGTGATCTGGAACAACGTTCTATTCGATCGGCCAGCGCGTTTGCAAACGGGTGCGTTTAATGCTGTTTCAAATGCTTGCCTCAGTGGTGGCCCACAACCTGTGCCAGTAAGCTTGTCCGTTAGTCCAACCGGCACGATTTCGCCGCCCGCAGGAGTTTGTGGCAATGATGTCCACGTTGGGGATGTGATTCCGCAGATTCAGACCTTCTGGCAGCAGGTATTGGCGGGCAACACGTTCGACCCGCACACGCCGAACCCGAACTACGCAGGCACGTTGTTGGCCGAAGGACTTGGGCAACCGGCGTTCTTGTTTGCACCTAACTACAGGACGCCGCGTTCCGTGCAGATCAATTTTGGAATTCAGCGTGAAATCCGGCACGGGATGGTATTCAGCGCTGACTACCTTCGCAACATCGAAACCAGGACGTTACTAGCAATTGATGTGAACAAGGTCGGTGACATCTCAACCTTTGATATCGGGGGAGCAACTCAAGCGATCACGGACACGAATGCGGCTTTCGGCTGCCCTGCTGGACCTGGTGGAGTGGATTGCGCGATCTCAGGAGTTAACAACGCCGGAGTCGGCGCAACCATCGATGATTACGTTAGCTTCGGCCTCGGAACACCGAACGATGTGGCAGGCGTTGGATGCACACAGGATCCATCTCTTGGTGGGCTTGGACATCCCTGTGCGTTCGGTGGAATCAACGCTGCGCAAAACTCGGCGTTCTTCCTTAAGCCGATTGGACGTTCCGTTTACAACGCACTGCAGATGAAGCTGGTCGAGAATGTTACAACCCCATTCCGTGGCGTCAAAGCCCTGAACTTCCAGGTTGCTTACAGTCTCTCGAACTTCAGCAACACGGGTGGCGCGCAGCTGACTGGTACCTCGGCGGATAGTGATCAGGACTTCGTGCTTCAGGCTGCTGATAACAACAACCCAGGCCGTTACTATGGTCCAGCTCTCCTCGACCGTACTCACCAGATCTCGTTCGGCGGCTATGTGGATGTTCCGGCTGGCTTCCGCATTGGTCTGATCTCACACTTCTATAGCCCGTTATCAAGCGCGATCGTTTCGCCGAATTTTGGCGACATTGGCGAAATCTATCGCACGGACTTCACGGGGGATGGAACGGTGGGCGATCCTCTACCTGGAACCCATCTAGGTCAGTTCGATCGTGGTACCGACGCCAGCAACCTGAACGGGCTGATCACGAAGTACAACACCGCTCAGGGTGCCCAGCCAACTCCCGCCGGGAACGTTTTGATGCAAAACGGGCTCATGACGGCTGCTCAACTGCAAGCGCTTGGTGGCGTGTCGCCCACCATCGATTTGGCTCCTGCTGGCCAGGTGGACTATAGCTGGTTGCGCGCTCTGGATCTGCGGTTGGCGTGGCGCCACACGTTCAGAGAGAGGTTCACAATCGAGCCGAGTGTGGGCTTCTTCAACCTGCCGAACTTCAGCAACTTCAACCTGCCTCCGAACACGATGAATGGAATTTTGTTCGGCTCCGGCGCTGGTTCAATCAATGGGACGACCAGAGCTGACAACGAAGCTTTCCGTGTAGGTAACGGAACCGGCGTGTACGGACTAGGTTCCCAGCGGCAGATCGAGTTCGGTCTGCGTTTTGTGTTCTAGTCTGCGGCTTCAAGACACGGCCACCAGCTTCCGAGCTGGTGGCTTTTTTCTTTGATCTGAGGTCGCCTATCATCTGATATTGCGGACAGCAACACGCAGTATTAACATCTCGCGGCGGGGGCTAATTTCATGTCGCCTATCACGTGTGTGGCGTCTTCGTTAATCGCTCTTCTGGCCGGGACAACGGCAGTGATTGGACAAGTAAATGGAACACCAGCACTACCGCGGACTTTCAAGGATCGCATCGTATTCGTCCGGACGGATCCTTCTATCGGCCTGGCCGCTCAACGATCCATCACAGATGTGGACCCGAACAGCGGCAATGTTACAGGTTCTCATGCAGCACCCGAGATGAACACGATGGCGGCGAACGATCCCAGGAAGAGTGAAATCGAAGTGATGAATGCTGATGGCTCATCCATTACGCCGTTGCACGTCTTTGGTGCAGACCCGATGTTGTCTCCAGACGGCAGGAGAATCGTCTACTGCTCAGGCCGCGATACGATTTATTGGCAAATCTACGTGATGAACAGTGACGGAACGGGAGCGAAACGGCTGACCAATACGAAAACCGGGGATGCCTGTGCGCCGGTTTGGTCGCCGGACGGAACAAAGGTCGCCTACTCCGCTTTCGCGCAGACCCAACCCAGCCGCAATCCGGAAATCTGGGTGATCGATGCGGATGGTTCCAACGTTAAGAAACTGGCCGACCACGGCATCGATCCGACCTGGTCGCCTGATGGGAAGCGAATTGCCTTTGCCTCCCGTCGCGACGGCATCTTTCAGATATATGCCATGAACTCGGATGGATCCGACCTGCATCCGCTGACCAAAGGTAAATCTGAAAGTTCTAATCCTGCGTGGGCACCAGATGGTGGTGCGATCGCCTACGCGTCGGCTACTGGAGATGATCGTCGCGGATTATTCCTGATGGGAGCCGATGGATCTGAGCCACGCGGATTGGCCCATTCCAAGCACCAGGATTTTTGCTTCCCTACGTGGTCCCCGGACGGCAAGACAATCGTGTTTTCTGCACTGACCCGCTTGGGGCCTCAGGGAATTGTGGCCCAGGAAGAGAAGCCGCGTTGTGAGCAATGGAGTGGCGAGTACCAGATCTTCGCCATGGAAGCGGACGGCAAGATCAAACAACTGACCGATGCGAAGGTGATGGGGACGCGTCCCTCATATGGGCGCATTGCGGCTCCGTAGCCGACCTCGGTCACCGATTCAACTCCGTTCTAAGCCGCTTCGACAGCTTTTCGATCTGCTTCAGTTTCTCTAGGGCATCTTTAGGCAGCATTCCTTTCCGGATGCTGGCTACGTCTGCGGGAATGGTTTGGGCTGTACGGGCCAGGTCGTCGGCTTCCTTCTGCACTTGGGTGAAGTCAAGGTGCCTTGATAGCGACGGTGCCGCTTCTTTTTCCTGCTGTGGGTCTAGCGGCTCGGGTGGGGTGGGGAAATGATGGGATCCGGATTGAGGGCTCGCAGCCGAGACGCTTAAGATCATGGCTGTTACGAGCGTCAGCAGGTGAGTGTTCTTCACAGTGAGCCTCCAGGGGAGGAAGAATTGGCGATATTGTACTCCGCGATTGAAATGTATTTCGGGCCTAGGACCTGTACCTCACCGACTACTAACTTCTGTTCGACCGCGATAACGACTCGAGAGCCGAAGCGGGATGGTGCTGTCGTACCGCTGTTCACAGTCCTCTTCCGTGTACAATGCCTGCATGTCGTTTCGTGGCCAGCAAGGGAATCCCAATGCAAAACGCGGGCGGATACCGCCGCCCGAAGACACGTTCGAAGAAGCATCGTTTTTGAAGGCGCTCGGTGAGAAACAGAAGCCGGTTTCGGTCAAACTGATGGACGGGCAGATCGTTCGCGGATGGATCGAGTACTACGACAAGAACATGGTTCGCCTCACACGAGAGGGCGCACCCAATCTGTTTATCTTCAAGCACGAGATCATGTACATCGCCGAGGACAATGGAAAAAAGAAGTGAGGTGCGGCTCCCTTGCTGCGCTTCCCGAGGGTCCGAAACTGTACACCTCATGGCGCGGTTAAGCTGTCAAGCGCCTGCCAAGCGTCAGCCCGACATTCTGATTGGAATTCCGGCAGGCTAACGCCGGAAACCGGACTCCCCTAGATGAGATCGACTGCAGATCATTCTCAGAGTTACATTCCCCCCATGTCGGCGTTAGCTCGCGAAGCGGGCGCGCTTCTCATGCAGTACTTCCATCAGGGACTCAAGATTGAATACAAGGGCGACGCCGATCTGGTGACTGCGGCGGATCGTGCTTCGGAAACCCTGATTCGCGAGCGGATTCGAGCGCAGTTTCCATCGCACGATGTCCTGGGCGAAGAGCAAGGGTTGAGCGACTCCGGCAGCGAGTATCGGTGGTATGTCGATCCGCTGGATGGGACTACGAATTTTGCGCATGGCTATCCGGTGTTCTGCGTTTCCATCGCGCTGGAGCATCGCTCGGCGGATGCCGCAGACCGTGTGGCCGGCGTTGTGTACGATCCCACGCGCGATGAGATGTTCACGGCGGAGAAGGGCATGGGCGCGCAACTGAATGGCAAAGCCATTCGAGTGTCGAAAGCCACGCAGTTGAAGGAAAGCCTGCTCGCGACGGGCTTCCCGAGCCACAAACGGCACAAGAATCCGAACATCCATTTCTATCACCAGATCACATTGCGAACCCATGGCGTACGCCGCGCCGGATCGGCTGCGCTCGATCTCTGCAATGTGGCATCCGGGCGATTCGATGGATTCTGGGAGTTTAACCTGAATCCGTGGGACACGGCCGCCGGGGTGCTCATTGTGGAAGAAGCCGGCGGTAAAGTCACGCGGTACGACGGATCTCCATTTGAGTTAAACAGCCGCGAGACGCTGGCCTCGAACGGCTTGGTGCACGACGCCCTGCTGCATGAGTTTCATGAGATCTTTGAAGGACGAGTGGACGATCTGCCCGACGCTCGTGCCTATCAGCGCTGACCGCCCGGTCGGTGCTTGTTCCCTGAGCGGCGTTACAATTATGTCGTGGGGACGCCGATCCGCTACGGCGGCCGAATCTAGCTTCGCCTCAGGTTCATCGTGATCAACTCTCTTCTGGAACGCAAGATCGAAAAGCGCCCGGACAAAGTCCGGCTGCGAGGACGCATTCTCTTTCTCACCGAAGATCCCGAGCTCATAAAGAGCCAGCTTGCGGGCGAGGATTTGCCGTGGGATACGAGGCATCCAGCGAACAATCCCAAGCTGCGCGACGACATCTCGACGGACGAGATCACTCCGGCGCACTATTGCTTTTATTTCGACGAAACGCTGGGCGAGATTCCGTACCTGGGGCTGAAGTGTGGAGGAGTTACGCCGATCGGGCGCGGTGATGTGAAGCGTGGTGGATTTGTGTGTGCCGTGAGCGGCAAGCGGCGCGGGAAAGGATCAAGCCGTGAGCAGTCTCCGTATGCCGAGATGTGTGCCGGCATTCGTGTTGTCATCGCGGAGAATATCGAGCGCATTTACAAGCAGAATTGCCAGAACCTGGGGCTGCTGACTTCGACGAATTTCTCGCTGATTGACCGCATTCGCAGCGGGGAAGAGATTTCGCTAAGCGAATTTACTGNCGGGGAAGATGAGATCACACGTCAGGTGATCGAGTACGGCGGACTGTTTCCCTTTAATGTGGCGCGCATGCAAGGGAAAGTCTTCCTGCCATCGATTCAGAGTGACGTGACGCTTGGGATGGCTGGACAAACTCGAACTTACCGCCAGCGCCCAATGACGGTCGCCGAGAAAATCTTTGCCCGGCACATGATCAGTGAAAAGGGCGAAGTGGGCGTGGCATCGGTGAGACCTGGCGACACAGGATTTGCCCGCGCCGACCTCCGCTTCAGTCATGAATATGTCACGCCGATGGCGGCCATCTTCTTCGAGCGCTATGTCGGCAAAGAGGCCAAGGTGAACGATCCTTCGACCATCCTCTTTTTCCGCGACCATCTGACATTTCTCGACGAAGTGATCTCCGAAGAGAAAAAGAAGCTGGGCCTGCTCGATCTCGCGACACAGCTCAAGCTCAAGCAGCAGGACTTCGCAAAGAAGCAGGGAATTCGGCTGCATGGCGAGTTGACAGACCGCAAAGGGTCGGAAGGCATTTGCCATTCGATCGTGCTTGAAAGTTATGCCCTGCCGGGACAGCTGAACATCGGCTCGGACTCTCACACGCCGCATGTGGGCGCAATTGGGTGTGTGGCGTTTGGAATCGGAACGACCGACGTCTTCAACTCGTGGATTACGAAAGATGTCCGGGTGCGGGTGCCGGAGTCGGTGAAGATCATCATCCGCGGAAAGAAACATCCGAATGTCACGGCCAAAGACTTCATCCTGAAAATTCTCAGCCTCGATTACGTGCGAAGCGGTAAAGCACTCGCGAAAGTCATGGAATACGCCGGAGAGGCGATTGAAGAACTCAGCGTGGACGAACGGGCAACGATGACGAATATGGCGGCCGAGATCGGCGGATTCACGGGGATCGTCGCGCCGGATAAGAAGGCAGTTGATTTCCTGGTCGAGCGCCGCGGGATGGAGCGAAGCAAGGCCGAAGCGATGGTGAAGGGGCTCTACAGTGATCCGGGAGCGCAGTATGCGCAGGTGATCGAACTCGACGCCGCTGAGATCACGCCTATGGTGGCTACGCCTGGTGATCCAGGAAACGGAAAGTACATACGGGAGTTGAATACGCCGGTGCCAGTTGAGATCGCATATGGAGGCACCTGCACGGCAGGCAAGAACGAAGACATGGACATGTACGCCGCTGTGCTCGCCGACGCACTGAAACAGGGAAAGCGCGTGGCTGATTCGGTAAAGTTTTTCATTCAGTTTGGCTCGCAAGAAACACGCGATTATTGCCTTCGCAAAGGCTACCTGGAGGTTTTCCGTAAAGCTGGAGCGCAGGTCATCGAGCCCAGCTGCGGAGCTTGCATCAACGCCGGACCTGGCGTTTCGACGCGCTCTGACCAGGTCGTCATCAGCGCCCAGAACCGCAACTTTCCGGGACGTAGTGGGCCCGGTCAGATGTATCTGGCATCTCCGTATACGGTCGCAGCCAGCGCGGTGGCGGGGTACATCGTGGAGTACGAGCCCAGCCAGACGAAAGAGCTGGTGGGCGCGTAACGGCTGTTTCCGAATAAGTGCCTTCAAGTAGTCAATGCACTTACCAGCCTAAGCGGTTGATTATTGGCGTGATGGTTGAAATAAGCCACTCCGCAACCTGCAACTTTTTCCTCCCTGGTTGGTTCAAATCTGTGAGAGCAGCGGTGGGGATTAGCGCCAAAACACCGCCTGTTGAGGCTTTTAGTGGGCTCAAGTTAGGGGGTCTGTATGCGTTATCTGAAATATTTCGCGCTGCTTGCCGTGTTGATGG
>C688J18823_10003025_pt1 | contig 10615 bp, 10 predicted proteins | sample HopSoiMetagenom1_FD_18823 | JGI IMG/M metagenome (IMG submission 18823) | reverse complement strand
ATACTCGGCGGCGTCTTGCTCGCGCTCAGCACTGTGTCTGCGGCTCGTCCAGTGGAAAAGCTCGCAATTCCCACTGGCTTCGACCACTGGTTTCTCGTCAACTCGATGATCGTGACGAAGGACAGCCCGTTGTTCGATGCGATTGGTGGTCTGCATCACATCTACGTCAATTCCGTCGGTCTTCCCCGGCTGAAGACAGGCGGCTCCGCACCGTATCCAGACGGGACGATCTTTACGGACGATGTCAGGGACTTTTCGCTTGCGGATGGCGCCTTCAGTGAGGGCAACCGCAAAGCCATCCCTGTGATGCTGAAGGATTCAAAGAAGTACGCGTCGACCGGCGGGTGGGGCTTTCAGGCGTGGGCGGGCGGCGATCCTCAAAAGCCTCTGGTCACCGACCCGGCGAAGACGTGTTTCGCGTGCCATATGCCACAGAAGAACAACGATTACACGTTCTCAACCTATCTCCACTAGAAACACGGGACCTATCGGGAGTCGTTCATGAATACTCAGCACTACAGGCAGCGTCTGCTCGATCTCGACAACAAACTGTCCGCTCGCATTGGCCGCGAAACCGACCAGGGTCGGGAAGAATTTATCGATTCGGCGCATGACGCTGGCGACGCGAGCGTCGCGGACGAGCGGGCGTCAGAGGAATTCACTCAAGCCGAACACGATGCCGACGTGCTGCAGCAGGTGCGTGACGCGCTCGGCCGCCTGGCCGACGGCACGTTCGGCAGGTGCATTGTCGACGGCGGGCCGATCGAGGAGCAACGGCTCGAGGCGCTGCCCTGGACGCCCTATTGCCTGAAGCACGCAAAGGGCCGTGAAGTCGCAGCCTCACTGAGAACGCCGACCATGTAGCAGCGCCACCCCTCGGTGCCGCGATTGATTTGCAGACAGGATCACACCATGACTCATGCCGTCGTCTGGATCGACCACAAGGAAGCGCGGATCTTTCACGTCCATCCGGACGCGGCAGGCGAGTCCACGATCCTCTCCCCCCAGCACCACATTCATCGCCATCCGAAAGGCCGTGGGGAGCCACGGGAGCACCCGGACGATGCGCGGCATTTCTTTGACGAGGTCGCCCGGGCGCTCGACGGGATCGACTCGGTCCTGATTGTCGGGCCCGCCTCAGCGAAGCACGAATTCTTCAAGTTCGTGCAGAAGAAGGATCGCCCTCTCGTATCCAAGATCGTCGGTGTCGAGACGGCGGATCACCCGACAGGTGGAGAAATCGTCGCCCATGCGAGACGCTACTTCGAGGCGAGCGACCGAATGGGCAACGTCGGTGTCGACCGTTAATCGTACAGTGCTGACGTCACATTGCGCCGTGGGTGAATCCGTCGGACGGTATCTGCCACCCGCGGGATTGAGGTGAACATGCGATCCGACATTGCTCCCGGCGTCGTGTTTCCGGATTACTCGCTTTCGGACCACCGAGGTGTGCACCGCAAGCTTTCGGAGCTGCAGGAACAGGATCCGCTGGTGCTGGTGCTCTCTCGCGGCGGGTTCTGTCCAAAAGAGCGGAGACAGCATGAAGGGCTCCTGCAACTGCACCGCGAAATGCAGGTCGGATACTGCCGACTCGTGACGATCTCAACCGATAACCTGCTCGAGACAAACGAATTCCGAGCTGGCGTTGGCGCTCACTGGACGTTCCTCTCAGACGCGGGCCGAACGCTACAGAAAGATCTCGACATCGCGGAATACACGGATCCGGATCACAATCCGATGATTCCCCACACCGTGGTGCTCGAGCCGGGGCTCCGCATCCACAAGATCTACAACGGCTACTGGTTTTTCGGCCGGCCAACGGTAGAAGAGCTGCGCCTCGACTTGCGCGCCGTGCTGCAGCGCTGCCGCCCCGACTGGGACATCAGCAGCGCAAGTCAGCGAACGGCGTGGGCGAACGGCGACAAGGCGCGGTTCTATCCCTACGGCAAGACGCAGCTCCAGGTATTTGCTGACGGGGATTAGGAGTGCCTCGGCTTGTCTCGGTCAACGTCGGCCTTCCGCGCGACGTCACGTGGAAGGGCCGAACTGTTCATACCGGCATTTGGAAGAATCCTGTGTCCGGGCGGCGGCACGTGAGGCGGTTGAATCTGGACGGAGACAGCCAAGGCGATCTGGCCGGCCATGGGGGCGAGCAGCGCGCAGTGTTCGTGTACCAGCTCGAGTCGTATCGCTATTGGCAGGAGCAGCTGAAACGAGAGGACTTCGTTTGCGGACAGTTCGGCGAGAACTTCACAGTCGAAGGATTGCCAGACGATACGGTGTGCATCGGTGATCGGTATCAGATCGGCAGCGCGCTGTTTGAGATCACGCAACCTCGCGTGACCTGCTATCGCGTCGGCATTCGGATGAACGAGCCGCGGATGCCGGCACTGCTGACGGCGAGCGGACGGCCGGGATTCTACTTCAGGGTTCTTGGCGAAGGCGACGTCGCCGCCGGTGACGAGATCGTCAAGGTCGGAGAGGCGACAGAGCGAATGACCGTCGCCGAGACTAACGCGCTTCTCTACTCGCCCCATCACCCGCGCGATCGGCTGGAGCGCGCATTGCGGCTTGAAGCACTCTCACCGGGATGGCGAGGCTCATTCGAGGCTCTGCTTCGGAGCAATACGACACTGACAGGTGGGGGCAACGCCGGCCTGGTGCCCGCCATAGCGGCGCACCCCGTCGCACCAGGATTTACCCCCGTCACGATCACTGCGGTCGATCGGGAGAGCGAGGACGTCATCTCGCTGACGCTGGAAGAGCCTCACAGGCGGCTGCTGCAGATGCCGCTGCCGGGCCAATACATCGTCCTCCGTATTCACCCGGCGGTTGGCCCGCCCCTGTTTCGCAGCTACTCGCTCTCGGGCGGGCCGTCGCTCGAGCGTTATCGAATCAGCGTGAAACTAGAGCCGAATGGAGCGGCAGGAAGCTACCTCCGGGGGCTCGGTGTGGGCGATGTCCTCGACGTCAGCGTGCCGCGCGGAAGCTTCACCCTGCGCGCCGAAGAACGCCCGCTCGTTTTGCTCAGCGCCGGAATTGGAGTGACACCCGTTCTCTCGATGCTCCACTCGCTCGTCGAATCGAGATCGACGCGACAGGTCCTCTGGCTATACCAGGCTCGCGACCGGCAGCATCATCCGTTTGCCGACGAGGCCCGCCGCCTCATGCTCGCGCTCACGCTGGGACGCAGCTACGTGTGCTATAGCAGGCCGGGCCCGAATGATCGCTTGCGCGAACACTTCGATGTCGCAGGTCACCTGTCTCGATCCCTTTTCGAGCAGATCGGCATCCCGACTGACGCCGATGTCTACATGTGCGGACCGACCAGCTTCATGGCAGATATGAAGGCGGTCCTCGCAGCGCTCGGCCTCGCGTCTGAGCGCGTGCACGTCGAGCTTTTCAATGGCAGCGAGCCGATGATGCCGGGTGTGGTCGGCGCAGTTGCGCGACCGCCTCATCTGCCCCCGCGCGATGCCAGCACGGGCCAGCTGGTGTCGTTTGCGCGGAGCGGGATCGCCGCGCATTGGGATCCGACCGCTTACCAGAGTCTCCTGGAGCTCGCCGAGGCGTGTGACGTTCCGGTGCGTTGGTCCTGCCGGACTGGCGTCTGCCACAACTGCGAGAGCGGGCTCGTGTCCGGGACGGTCGTGTACGGACCAGAGCCGCTCGACCAGCCGGCCGCGGGCAATCTCCTCCCCTGCTGCTCGCAGCCGATTCACGACGTCGTCATTGATTTGTGACGCTCGCATTCGCCCGCCTATACCAAAGTCTCGGCAACACCATCGTCTAATTGTTTCGCGGCTTGCCGTCTGGTCTGATGTGAGTACGGCGTCATTCGAACGTGAATCCTGAGAGACGATCATGTCGCACCACTATTCCGGTCCTGACTACGGTTTTCCGCACGGAGACGCCCGTCTTGACCTGACTGACGTCTATGTCTTCCCCGCACCCGGGAAGTCCGGCAAATCAGTTTTGATCATGAACGTGCACCCATCAGCCGGCGTCAACCCGGCGGGAGCGACGACGGCGGAGCCGTTCGCGACCGAGGCGATCTACGAGCTGAAGATCGACACCAACGGCGATGCCGTCGCCGATATCGCATATCGAATTCAGTTCTCCGGCCAGGCGGATGGCCAATCGGCCACCGTGCGCCGCGCCGAGGGCGAGGAGGCGGCGGGCACGGGCAACCGCGGCGAGGTCTTGTTCGCAAAGGCACCGGTCTCGGCAGGGCTCGAGGCACGCGTGACAGAAAGTGGTGGCTACCGGTTCTTCGCAGGGTGGCGCAGCGAGCCCTTTTTCTTCGACACGCAGGGCGCCTTGAACAGTCTGCAGTTTACCGGCGTCGATTTCTTCGCCGGCGCTGACATCTGCAGCATCGTCCTGGAGCTCCCGAATTCCGCGCTCGGGCGAGGCGCGATTGGGCTATGGGCTCGCACGGTGGACCAGCGCGGCGGCGAATGGGTGCAGGCTGACCGCGGCGCGCGGCCCTCGCAATCCATCTTCCTAACCGGTGATGACAAGGCGGCATATCTTGCGGAGGAGCCAGCGAACGATGCCCGTTTCGTCCCGACGTTCGCGCACTCTCTGGAGCATACGGGAGGGTACGCTCCTGAAGAGGCACTACGCGTCGCGCGGACCCTGCTGCCAGACGTCCTTCGGTATGAGCCCACGAGGCCCGCGTCGTACCCGAACAATGGTCGGGCGCTCTCCGACGATGTGATGGACGTGTTTATCTCCGTGATCACGAACGGGAAGGTCACGCAGGACAACGTCCGACCCCACAACGACCTTCTCGCCGACTTTCCGTACTTGGGTCCACCGCATGAAGCTCGATCGAGCGATCGTGCGGCGACCTTGGTGACGCACAGGACGCAGCCGTTGGCGCTCACCGCGTTCGGTGCGATTTTGACGGAGGACATCGAGTGGGCGCCCTTCCCCGCATTCCCATCGTCGGCCCGCCTGGCGGTCGTCGTCGGCGAACCGTCCCAGAAGGGGTTGTACACAGTCAGAGTCAAGGTGCCGAACGGCGTCAAGCTGATGCCCCATCGGCATCAAGAAGATCGCGTGTACACCGTGATCTCCGGCATCTTTTACATCGGCGTCGGCGATCAATTTGACGCGGCGGCGCTTCAGGCGTATCCGCCTGGATCGATTGTCATGCTGCCCGGGAACACGTCGCATTTCCACTGGGCCAAGTCAGGCGAATACGTGACACAGGTGTCGGCCATGGGGCCACTCGGCATCCACTACGTAGACCCGGGCGATGACCCTCGTCACCACAGCCAATGACGCCAGTGCCACCGCTCGGATCGAAGACTTTTCAATCAATACGGCGTGCACGCAAACGCCGCGCATCGAGAGGCTCTCATGGACACGATGACGATGACCGCGCAAATCAAGCTTACTCGCGTATCGGCGACGTACTGGCGGATCACGTTCGACAACCCGCCGCTCAATTTGATGGGTCCGCAATTCGTCCGTGAGTTCAGGGACATCATGACAGCCATCGAAGCGGACGCGCAGGTCAGGGTTGTCGTGTTCGACAGCGCCGTCGAGGGGTTCTTCCTGAACCACAGCGATTTTCTCGCCAGCTTCGACGACTTGAAGAGTATTCCGCCAGGCCCGACCGGCCTGGAGTCGTGGCCGGACATCCTGGTGAGGCTGACCCGCGCGCCGGTGGTATCGATCGCGTTGATCAGGGGACGCGCGACCGGGAACGGCAGCGAGCTCGCGCTCGCCTGCGACATGACGTTCGTCAGCCGAGAGAAGGCCGTGCTCTCGCAGTGGGAGGTCGGCGTTGGCATGGTCGCCGGCGGTGGACCGATGGCGCGCCTGCCGCAGCTGATCGGCCGCGGACGCGCACTCGAGGTGCTCCTGAGCTCCGACGACATTGGAGGACAGTTGGCCGAAGCGTACGGCTACGTAAACCGGGCGCTGCCGGACGCCGAACTCGACGGCTTCGTCGAGGCATTGGCCACGCGCATCGCGGCGTTCGACAAGTGGGCGATCGCCAAGACCAAAAGTCTGGTGAACGCCAGCCTGCCACCAGACGTGGAGATGGCCGCTGGATGGGACGCCTGCATGGCATCCGTCGCTCGGCCGGCGACACAGGCGCGGCTCAAGGCCTTCATGGAGATCGGTTTTCACAAGCCGGGACCGGCTGAAGATCATCTGGGCGCATACCTGAGTCGAATCGAACGCTGACCTGATCTGCGCTCTGCCCTGGCAAAGGAGATTCTCATGGACTTGCTGACTCTCGCAAAGACGATCGCCGACCGCGTCGAGACCGCGGCTTCACGCGCCGCGGTGCCGGTTGCCGTGTGCGTCATCGATACGCATGGGAATGTGATCCTCAAGCACCGCATGAGCGGCGCGTCCGCCTTTTCAATCGAGCTCTCCGAACGCAAGGCGTACACGTCCGCCCTGGTGGGGATGCGAACATCCGACCTGCTTCCACTCGTACAGCCCGGCCAGGATCTGTTTCCCCTGCTGACTGTGGCTGGTGGCCGCTATTGTGCGATGGGTGGCGGCGCGCCTGTGATGCGAGACGGCGAACGGGTCGCCGGTGTAGGAGTGAGCGGCGGATCCGTCGAACAGGACGTCGCGATCCTCGAGGCGGGGCTGCGAGAGGTGAGTGCGGCGTCGCTCGTCGAAAGCGTGAGTGCTTAGGGGAGACGCTGAAGTAACGCGAGATGAAGCCAACTGCATCGGGTCTCATTCGGTGTGCCGGCCTGGCAGCCCTCACGGCAGGCATCATCTTCGCGGGCATTCAGCCGGTCCATCCGCCTGACGAAGTTTCATCAGTCACCAGCCGAGCATGGGCGATCATCACGCTCTTGAAGTTCGTCATGTGTTTTTTGTTCCTGGTCGGCATTACCGGAATTTACGCCCGGCAGGCGCAACAATCGGGCTGGTTGGGGTTGCTTGGGTATCTTGTGTTCAGTCTCTCCTGGGCTACTCAGTCCGGCTTCGTCTTTGTCGAAGCCTTCGTTCTGCCTGTGCTGTCGACGGCTGCACCGGCATTTGTCGACAGCTACCTGGGCGTCGTGAACGGCCGCCCGGGCGCGATGAATATCTGGCAGCTACCAAAAATCTACAGCATGCTAGTTGGCGTCCCGTATACGACTGGTGGCCTGCTGTTCGGCATCGCGACGTTCAGAGCCTGCGTCCTGCCCCGCTGGCCTGCGGGTCTGCTTGCCGTCGTTGCGCTCTTGACGCCGTTAGCGGCGCTGCTCCCGCACGCAATTCAACGGCTGGCAGCAGTGCCGATGGGATTCGCGGTGGGCTGGCTTGGGTATTCACTATTTTCTCAGCGACAGTGAGAAGTCCTCGAGCGATGGAGACACAGTGGTCATGAAAGCCTTGCCCTTCGTACTGCTCGGCGTGGTCGCGGCGTCATGCCTCGCCAGCGCGGCCAGCAGCCTGCCGTCGATAAAAGCAGAGCGGTGGGTGAATTCGCCGCCGCTCACGCCCGAGGCATTGCGCGGGAAAGTGGTGCTCGTGGACTTCTGGGAGTACACCTGCGTCAATTGGATTCGGACGGCGCCGTATGTCAGAGCATGGCATCGCGACTACGCGTCGCTCGGGCTCGTGGTCGTCGGCGTGCACGCGCCAGAGTTCGAGTTCGGCAAACGCACAGACAACATCGACCGAGGAATCCGCGACCATGGGTTGACGTACCCGATCGCGATCGACAACGGTTTCGTCGTCTGGCGCGCGTTAGGTAATGATGCCTGGCCGGCAAAGTACCTCTTCGACGATCGTGGGCGACTCGTGCGCCGCTGGGTCGGCGAGGGAAGCTACGACGAAATCGAGCGCGAGATCCGGCGTCTCCTGGTTGCGGCGCAGCCGGGGATCACACTGCCACCGGTGAGTGATGAAGCGTCGGCATTTGCGAAGACCGGCCAGCCTTCGTACATCGGCGTCACGAACGAAACCTACATCGGTGCGGACCGCGGCAATCCGGGCGCTGTCACCTTGAAGGGCGACTGGCGTACCGATCGCCAGTACGTCGAACTGAAAAAGGGCAGCGGCGACATCGTCCTTCCCTTTACAGGCGGCGAGGTCAATCTGGTGATGCAACCAGGCCCGTCGGGGGCCGCGGCGGTTTCAGTTCTACTCGATGGAAAGCCAATCGGCGCCGCACGCGGAGTGGACGTCGGCGCGGACGGAGTTGCGCGCTTCGATCGGTCAGGAATGATCCGTCTCATCTCCGGAGCGCTGCGGCAACGTCATGTGTTAACTCTGTCGTCGACCGATGCCGGGCTTCGCGCCTATGTGTTCACGTTTGGACCGTGACCGAACACGGGCGCCACGGGGCGCGCCTGTGGCCAGCGGGAGACGAGGGCGGACCACGTCCGGGGTGTCGGCCTGCGTGGTCCGATCGGAGCAGACCGTCACCCGTACGTGAATTCCGGCTTGCTCTGTCCGACCTCGATCACGTAACCGTCAGGGTCGCGGATGTAGCAGCGCGTCTCGCCGTATTTGTCCTTTGGCTCCGTGATGAACGCGGCTCCTCGGCTTTTCCACAGGTCATAGCAGGCATGAATATCCGCGACGCGGATGTTCATGAAGCTGCTGATCCTGTCCGGGTCAGCGAGGACGCTGAGCGTGACCGACGGCTTGTCGGGCGTCGGCCCGCCCCCGACGTTGACAATGAGCCACATGTTCGCGATCTGCACGTACCCAGGGGCGCCCTTGCTGTCGCCTCTGCTCAGAACGCGACCGCCGAAGACCGTTTCATAGAAGCGAACCGATCGGTCGATATCGGCGACGGTAAGAAACTGTGCCACCGTGAATCCGTCACGAGGCGGCATCTCATAGCTTTTCTGTTCGACTGGTACGATGCCCACTGACGACTCCTTTCGACACGGCTGACAAACACTCACGTCGTAGGCCTCCTGATTTCCGCCGCAGGTGAGGGACGGGCGGCGCAACAGGAAAGCACGCGGGCTCACGCGGTCGCCGACATGGCGCTCGAGTGCCCGACGCGCACCCGCGGCTGTTCTGCAGACGCGCCACGCTCGGCGAGGACTTCCAGCAACCGCTTGCCCAGGACTGCGGCCGAATGCGGGTTCTGACCGGTGACCAGATTGCGGTCCTCGACCATGTACGGCTTCCAGATCTCGCCGCGGCTGAAGGAGACGCCGATCTTCTCTTTGAGCTCGGTCTCGAGCAGCCACGTTGCCTTGGGAGCCACCCCGACGGCTTCTTCCTCTTCGTTGGTGAAGCACGTAATCCGATAGCCCTTGAAGGGCGACACGCCGCGGATTCTCGTGGACAGCATTGCGGCAGGACCGTGGCACACGATGAACAGCGGCCGGCCCGACTCGAGCTGTGCGGTGAGCAGCCGTCCGGCGTCGGCGTCGAATGCCAGATCGGCCATCGGGCCATGACCACCCGGCAGGTACACCGCGTCATAGTCTTCGAGTCGGACGTCCGACAGCTTGAGCGGGCGCCGCATCTCCTCTGCGGACCGAATGATCGCCTCCAACTCCAGAGCGCCTTCCGCGCCGCCCGCCATCTCGGGGCGCAGACTCATCATGTCGACGTTCGGGGTCACCCCATTCGGCGTCGCGACTACGACGTCGTGGCCTGCGTCCGTCACAAGTTTGTACGGGTTCGCGAACTCTTCTGCCCAGTAGCCTGTCGCGTATCGAGTGCCATCCTTCAGGACCCAGTAGGTGGCTCCGCTCACGATGAACAGTACCTTAGCCATTGCGCCATCTCCTTCGCTTCCATGGGAAGCATCGCGGTGTCCGACCGTCATCCATCAAAGCACGCGCAGGTTGGGTGATGCCATTGGACCAAGGTATTGCCGATTGTGGCGCGGCGGTCGCTGACGTCCGCTCCACGATCCTTTTGGACGGATTCACGAATCGTTGTGCTTAGGGTCGGGGAAAGAGCACCGCGAGGTCATCGCAACGGCGTTGCCGGCGATCGCGACTACGTCCGCTCGGCGTCCACTAGGTAGTCGACGTTCGGCGCACGCCGCTTGAATCGGCCAAAGAGCTCGACGTCGTGGTCGACACGGTCGGTCCCGATACGCCGATCCTTCGCCGTTCTTAAAACCGGGGGGAGTGCTGGTGTCGTCGGTGTGGGGCCCCGATCAGGAGCTGGCTGCCCGCCACGAGTGCGGGGTGTGTGTTTCCTCGTCAAGAGAGGACAACAGGGCGGGCACGCATCTCAAGCCTGATTGATGAGGATCGGGTGTCGACATGCGTCGATGAGGTGCTGGCCTTACGCGATGCACGTGTTGGGCACGAGATGCTCGCCCGCGGTCCCACAGGTGCCGCAAAACCATTCTGCGGCCAGCGGACGAGAGCGGCCGCTGAAGGTTTCCCATCGCGATTTGACTGCGGCACCGCCGTCGCACCAAGCCCGGCGAAATCGCCGTAAGTGATCGAACGATATTGCGAGGTCTTACACAATTTCATCGCCGAGCTATTCGCGTGGTGTCTGCAAGCAGCTGAATACAAATGGAATGGCAGGTCGCTAAGACTTGCAGGAGGGTTTTGCGCTACACTGTTCCAGACTGCTCGCAAGTGATTGATTCTAAACGGAGAGATGTCAGAGTGGTCGATTGAGCACGCTTGGAAAGCGTGTGTAGGGG
>C688J18823_10003023_pt1 | contig 10617 bp, 7 predicted proteins | sample HopSoiMetagenom1_FD_18823 | JGI IMG/M metagenome (IMG submission 18823) | reverse complement strand
AGGAGCCGTAACACTGGATGCACAAGGTGATATCAATGCTATTTTTATATTGAAGATGGCATCTACACTAACCACTTCTCCTGGTACACAAGTGATCCTTAGCGGTGGTGCCCAAGCGAAAAATATTTTCTGGTCTGTGGGTTCTTCTGCCACATTAGGTACCAACTCTGTTTTTTACGGAAATATTCTTGCTGATCAATCGATCTCATTGAATACAGGTGCAACGTTAAATGGCAGGGCTTTAACTCGAATCGCTGCTGTGACATTGCAATCTAACATCGTCACCAAACCCTAATATCAAAAGGTCATTTTAATTAAACCAATTTTAAACACACATTTACATGTCAAACTATAAAATTCTAATACGATTAAGTATTTTACAGCTGCTCTTGCTCGTGATGATAAAGTCCTCACAGGCCCAAGATACTCAGCGACCACATCCCATCTTTTTTATGGGTGTAGCTGGTGCAGCCAACTTTAATTTTTATACAGGAACCACACAGAAATTAAATTCAACTTTATCAGCTCCTTCTGCTTTTCATAAGGGATCAGGTATTGGCGGATATGGAGCTGTGTTGTTTGAATTCAGGCCACATCCGGTATGGGGCTTTATGCTGAACGTTGGTTATGATGGCAGAGGAGGGAAATTTAACGAGGTAATGGCGCCCTGTGATTGTCCTGAATCACTGAAGGCAAAATTAGGGTATGTAACGCTGGAACCTAGTTTACGAATTGCTCCTTTCTCATCCGGCTTTTATGTGTTCATCGGGGGCGCTTACAGCTACGCAGTGCGTAACTCATTTACGTATACGCAAGAATTACAGACTGACAAAGAGGGGAGTTTTAGCAATATCAACCAGCATATTTTTTCTGGTCAGATCGGAGCCGGTTATGACATTCCACTTTCTCCGTTAGCAAATACAACTCAATTTATGCTCTCTCCGTTTATTTCCTATCATCCGTATTTTGGACAGGAACCACGTTCAATTGAAAGCTGGTCACTATCGACACTGCGCATAGGTGTTGCGTTAAAATTTGGAAAATCGCATGCTGTTACAACAGCTGTTATTCCACCGGCGGCAGCAGGAGGGTTGCAGTTTTCAGTTACTGCCCCCTTAACAATAGCAGGAAACCGGAGAGTAAAAGAGACATTCCCGCTTCGCAATTACATTTTTTTTGATGAGAACTCCACGGAGATTCCCAATCGTTACGTAAAGCTTAGCGAATCGGAAGCTGCCAATTTTAAAGAGGCACAATTCCAGGATCCTGCACCAAAAGATTCTGCAGGAAGATCGGAGCGTCAACTTCATGCGTATTATACAATTCTGAATATCATCGGAGATCGCATGCGAAAAAATCCATCAACGCGTATCACTTTGATCGGTGCATCTGCAGGCAAAGGACCGGAAATAGGGAAAGCAGAAGCAGAATCGGTCAAAAATTATTTGGTAACGGTTTTTGGGATTAGTGAAACACGCATTGCAACTGAGGGAAGAGATCAACCGATTGCTCCGTCAGAACAGCCGGGTGGAAAGAAACAATTGGATCTGCTTCGTGCAGGTGATCGCAGGGTTGATATCGTAAGTAATTCAGGTATATTGCTTGCTCCATTGCAAATATCGTCTATACAGGAAACACCATTAGATGATCGCATTGTTTTCAAAACGCAGTCAGGTGCCAATGAATCTGTAAAGTCATGGTCATTGCAGGTAATCGATGAAAAAGGAATGGTAAGAAATTTTGGTCCTTTCACAAAAAAAGAAACCTACATTTCCGGAAACATAATTCTGGGTGACCGTTCAGAAGGGGACTATAAAATTGTAATGGTTGCACAAACAGAGGAAGGTCATACCATTAGCAAAGAAAGCAAACTTCACTTAATGCGTAATAAAGCAGCAAAAGAAGAAGCATTGCGCTTTAGTGTGCTGTTTGATTTTGACCAATCAAAAACTGTTAACACCTATGAAGATTTTTTAACTAACGTTGTAGTGCCTCTCATTCCGGATAATGCTACGATTCTAATTCATGGACATTCAGATCCGATTGGTGATGACGAGTACAACATGAACTTGTCAACCGACCGGGCACTAGAAGCAAAGCGAATTCTGGAGACTGCAATAATAAACGCAGGTAAAAAAGGGATAAGGTATGAAACGTATGGATTTGGTTCGGATGTAGCAATGGCTCCTTTCGAAAATAAATTTCCTGAAGAACATTTTTATAACAGAACTGTAATCATCGATATCATCCCGGCTCCGTAAGGAATACGATATGTGAACAGTTTATTTTCAACAAGAAATAAAATTACATTATTTTCATACTGAAATTATCGAACAGAAGAGTTTATTCTGGGAAAAGAGTGAGTGTGAAAGTGAGTGTGTTTACCTCCGCTACCGCTCGGTAAACTAGAAGAAAAAAATCAGAGTTCGTTTGGATCGCTCTCGCTCTCCACACTCACTCTGATTTTTTGTACCCAGCGGCTCCGAAAAGTCTAACTTTTCGATAGAAGATTTCCATAAAATAATAGAATCCTCCCAGCGCGCAAACTCCATATTGAAAGGAGCTTTAAGCGAAAGGTAAGTGATCCCCGGAAGTACACATTCGAACGACTTGGCGGTGGATACCAGGGTGCTTTCAGTTTGCAAGTCCAACCTACGTTATACTCCTACAGTCGAAACAATACCGCAAAGATTACTCTGTTTTCAGATTTCACAAGATCAGGAACCCAGTTGGGAGGTAGAATAATAGTCGAATAACCACTTGGAGATGTCACTCCACCCTTACCTGCAAAATAAGGAACACTGGCTTCACGATGAACAAATTCAAACCTAAACAAGATGTGTTCGTTGGGCATCCAATCCAGATTCGTAGAACAATCAAAACCTTCGAACGGATCGCCAGGGTTAGCACTGTAAGGATGAGTTCCGGTAGTGGTGGTAGGATTCACTGGATTAGGTAAGGGACTGGCATCTCCTGTAGGATAAAGCACCAAATAACGACCCGGGTTTTTCATACATCCTCCACCAACTGTCCAGGCAAACTTATTTTTCCAAAACCAAATTCTGTTGTAAAACATGAGGCTGATGAAATATTGCGCAGGTCCCTTAATTGAGTCACCTGTTTTGAAACCATTTACTCCACCGCCTTTTTCAAAACCAATGTCTCCTGTTAACGAAAAGGCCATTTTACTAATGCCTTTTGATCTCGGTTGACTAAAATATCTCATCAAAAAGCTGTTGTCTGAATGGAATCGTTTTCGATCAGGAATTAAAGCAGCATCAGCTCCATAATAATTGTTGGTAAGCATCTTTATATTTTCTTTTGGTTGCCAGGTGATGTTTCCACCAATTCCGGGTTGATGATTAATCATCCCATAGCTCTGCCAGCCGTTGATGATCCAGGGTTCAATTTTTAAGTATTTGGTTGCAAAAATCTGAACCCGAAGTCCGTTGAAAAACCAGGGTGTATTATCTGAAGTAAAAGAAGCCTGGTATTCCCAATTCTCAACCTGATAGTAGGAATTCAGCCCTATGTAAGACATGAACATTCCGGCATCTATGTTAATACCGTGAAAAATATCCAAATGATAGCCCGCATTGGCTTCAGCCAGGTAACGGTATACATCCGCTAACTGGTACTGGCCTTTGTAAATGCTGTAATCATTTCTTGGAATAACGGTTGAACGTGTACCAAACTGTGTTACAATATGGGCTCTTGCGCCTTTGTAATAAAAATCACCGCCAAGATGTGCTGCTGACACCTGCATTTCATTATTTCTTGCAAGTGCTGTTGAGCCAACAACAGTATTATCTATTGGATTGTTAAATGAATGCGTCGTGTTAACATCTATCATTACCGTTGGTGTAAAATATTTTCCTGCCAAGGTTGGAATGGTACGGCGATCTCCTCCATTTAGCCATGTAAGATCCATTCCTTCCAAAGGTTCACCTTTTTGTGTCGTAACGAATTCAACAGAGTCCATCGGTTTTACTAACGTATCATTCTGTCCAATTGCAGTGGATGATAAAAGTACTACACAGATAAAAAAATTTATTTTCATTTTATTTAGTTAGTCAGGATATATTCTTGGAAATTTAAAATATCTGAACACCTAATCGATTCGCTTTAGATCTAGCTGTTTCGGTTTTGTTATTACTAAGGGGAATTTTTCAATTTTTATAGAGCTACTGTCTAAGCCAAATGCTTTAGCTTCACTTAAACTGAATTTTTTCATAAAAAAGTACAGTTTCAAAACGATGTTTTCAAATGTCGGCAAATCGTTTTCATTAGATAGTATCTTTTCCAGCACAACAAATTTGAAATCTCCAATAATGTTATTTTTATTTAAAGATTCATAGCGGCTTGTAATATCAACTTCTTTGTTTTTTACCAAGTCTTCCACTACTTTCCTGAATAACCAATTAATCTTAGGTTCAATCCGAAAACCCAATTTAAAATCAATTCTTATAATATCATTGTCAGCAATATGCGTGACTTTATATTCCATTCGATAAGGTTCATTTACCACATCCACATGAATAAACCAATAAACATCCGCTTTCTTTGGTCGTTTTTGAAGTATAGAGTATATAATTTTAGCTTCGATTTCATCCTGATTAGTTGCATTGGTCATATACACTAAATGGCTGGCATATTTTTGTAAAGACTCATCGTTGCTTAAATCGATCAGATGTTGTTTATGGTTCTGGAATTTTACCATTTCCACATATCTGTTCCCTATTTTCTTGGCGGTATGCCATATGATCATAATGACAATCAAACACGAGGTGATCAGTAATGTTATCCAGCCGCCATGCGTAAATTTGTGAAGATTGGCCCATAAAAATGATGACTCAATAATAAGGTAAATGGAAACGATACCATAAATAAGAAACTTATTGTATCGTTTCATATGCATGTAAAAATTCAAAAGGGTTGTTGTCATTAACATGCATAATACAATGGCGAGTCCGTATGCACTTTCCATGTTTGCTGACTCTTTAAAATATACTACCACCATGATACAGCCGGCAAATAACAACCAGTTAATGGATGGGATGTAAATCTGGCCTTTCAAGTCGGTAGGGTATTTTACTTGTACCTTAAGCCATAAATTCAATCGCATGGCCTCATTTATCAGTGTAAATGAACCACTGATCAGGGCTTGTGAAGCAATAATGGCAGCAAGTGTAGCAATGATGATCCCATAAGGAATAAATGCTTCAGGCATTATCGCAAAAAAAGGATTAACTGCCTTAAAATTGGAAAGTTTTTGACCTTCATGTAAAATCAACCAGGCACCTTGTCCAAAATAATTTAGGACCAGCATCGACTTTACAAAAATCCAGGAAACTCGAATATTATTTTTACCACAGTGTCCTAGATCAGAGTAAAGGGCCTCGGCTCCCGTAGTACATAAAAATACGGAACCGAGAATGAGGATTCCGGAAGGGTGAATAGCCAACAACTTATAGGTATAGTAAGGATTTAATGCAGATAAAATAGACCAATTTGCTGAAAGCTGATAAATGCCCAGTATTCCTAACATCAGGAACCATAACATCATAACAGGGCCGAAGAACTTTCCAATAAATCCCGTACCAAATTGCTGGATAAAAAATAAGCTAAACAAGATACCGATAACAATTGGGATGGTATTAAGCTCTGTGTCAAAAAAACGTAAGCCTTCAACAGCTGCAGAAACAGATATCGGGGGTGTAATAATGCCATCAGCCAACAGAGCACAGCCACCTATCACGGCAGGAACCAACAGCCATTTATACTTATTTCGTTTTACAATTGTATATAAGGAAAAGATTCCGCCTTCACCTTTATTATCCGCTCTTAATGTAAGAATAACATATTTGATGGTTGTTTGTAATGTAAGTGTCCAGAAAACAGCTGAAATTGCACCTTTCACAATATCAGCATTTATAGCATCTCTGCCGACAATTGCACTCATTACATATAGCGGAGAGGTACCAATATCACCGAATATAATTCCTAATGTTACAAGTAAACCTGCAAAAGTCACCCTATTTATTCCATGTGCCTGAATCATCATTAACTGTTTTCATTTAATACAAACCTGTATCCTACACCAGATTCAGTAACTATATATTCCGGGCGGTTTGGTTCCGCTTCAATTTTTTTTCTTAATTGGGCTATAAAAACTCTTAGGTATTGAGATTGGCTTATATAACCAGGCCCCCAAATCTCACGAAGTAAATATTGATGAGTCAGGACTCTTCCTTCATTTTTTGCCAGCAGTGCAAGCAGATCATACTCCGTTGCAGTGAGCTTAATTAAAGTGCTATCTTTCTTCACTATCCTTAAACTTGTATCGATTACAAGACCAGAGGAGTTGATCTGATTTGTCGGCGTATAAAATCCCCTCAACGAGGACCGGATTCTTGCCAAAAGTTCACCGGATCGAAATGGTTTAACCAGATAATCATTTGCACCATTGTCCAACGCCCGGATAATTTCCTCCTCTCCACTTTGCACAGATAAAATAATAATTGGTTTAGTATACCACTCCCTTAATTTTTTTAATACACTGTATCCGTTTTCATCCGGTAGCCCTAAATCGAGCAGGATCAAATCGGGATTGTTATGTTTGGCCATCGCCAATCCTTCTTTCGCATGGATGGCTTCTATCGTTCTAAAATCATTGGAATGCAAAGTGATCTGAAGTAGCTTCCGTATCTGGGCCTCATCATCGATAACTAATATTTGTGGATGGCTCATTCCTGTGCTACTAAATTTATATACGATAATTCAGAGGGAATATCTATTGTGAAAACAGCACCTCCATCCATCATATTATTCAATCTGACTGTACCATTCATCGCTTCAACAAATCCCTTAACGATAGATAAACCCAACCCAGTTCCTCCTGTAGAAGAATTTTTAAGACGGTAAAATTTTTCAAACACCAAATCGATTTCATCCTCTGGAAATCCATTTCCGGTGTCCTCAACAACTATGTTAAGCCTGTCGAGCCTGCAATTCACTCTTATTGTAATGACGGCGTACTTTGGGATATAAAGCAAGGCATTATGTACCAGGTTATATAAAATCTGGAAAACCAGATCATAGTCCAATTTAAAAAGTGGCAGATTTTCTTTTATAACAACTTGTATCGGTTTATTTTTTATTTGATCCTTGAGGTTGTTTAATACATCATGTACTACTTCATTCATATCAAACCAATCATGTTTAGGTTTAATCACGCCGGATTCAACACGTGACATATTTAACAGGTTACTTACCTGTCGATTAAGCTGAAAAGCGGCTTTTGATATTTCGCATAAAAGTTCATGCTTGTGTAACTCGGATAGCTTATCCGCCATCAATTGCAAATTGTCTGTTGAGCCGATAATAGTTGAGATGGGGGTTTTTAATTCGTGAGATAACGAGTTAAGTAATGTATTATACAGTTTGAGTGTATTTTCCTTTTCCTGTTGTTTATAGGCGATTTTTTCCATTTGCCTTATTTTTGTCGTAAAAACGGCATTAACAAGGGCAATGACAAAATACATTAAAAACATTAATACATCTTCTGCGCTGGTAATAAGAAATGTAAATTTTTGAGGTATAAAGAAAAAATCCCATAACAAAGCACTAAGTACTGCTGCAATTAAAACCGGCAGAATGTCAAAAAATATCGAAATCAGGGACACGGTAACTAATAGTAAAAGAGCAACAACCCTGTATCCAATTAGGTCTGAAATAGAATAACAGACTCCGGAAACAAGTAAAACTGAAAGAATACTTATAGTGTATTGCTTTTTTTTATTAGTGCGTTGAAAGTGCTTATCCAATGGGGCGAAAAATTCGATGTAAAGATAAGTCTACATTTATAAAGATTTTATAAAGATTTCTATTCGAATTTCATCAAAGTCTTTTACAGATAGAGAGAGTAATCCTCTGGATGTAATTTTTTTCTATAATAAAAATTTACCAACTGCCTATAACAAAAAAACACTTCGAAGCATAAACTGCAGCGAAGTGTAATTTAAATGAAAAATAATTAAAATGTACCCGGAGGGTTGAATTTATCGAACAACGAGCTTGCTAGGTTACATTATCAACCCTTATGATATCCTTGTTACCAGGATACAATATGGTTTTCCGATCTATTAAAAAAGTATTTCATCAGGGTCCAATTTAAATTCCCTATCCATTTCCCATCTGTCTTCACAAAAAAGTATTGATAGTTTGGATAATCCAGCCCTTCCACCAGTATAAGCATGCTAGCATTTACACTTTTTTATTTTAAAGGAAACGTTTCCGGAAATACTGTTTCAATAATTGTTTTTTGCAGAAAATCGGGCTCTGTCGCGGGAATGTCATGCCCAGCCTTTTCAAACCAGATCAATTTTTTTTGCGTCGCCTTCAATTGTTTAAAATATTGTTCGGAAACCGAAAAATGAGTTTGATAATCTTTTCTTCCAATACAAAAATAAATAGGACATTTAATAGTGGTTATGTTTTTTTCAATATTAAGCTGAGCCATTTCGTTCCAAACGGGTTGCCATCGTGTACCTAATGTTTTTACAAATTCTTTTACCGCTGTTGTATCAGAATCAGGAATTGGATGACCGGTGTACGCAAACAACCATTTTCTTGAAATATACAGTTGTTCCCAGTTTTTAAACGGAATATGTAACAGTGAAAGTTCACGCAATTCAACAGTATTATTTTTTTTAATTGCATCTTTCTTTAAAGTATCAATAATTATGTTTTCAGTTTTAATTTGATTGAGAACTGGGCTAATTGGGATATAAGCATATAATAATTCTGGGTATTTGTCTGCTATATAAAATCCTAGTATCGTACCCCAGGAGTGGCCTGCCAGATAAAGTTTTTGATGGCCAAATTGTGTCAACAAAAACTTAATAACGTTATATGTATCTTTTTCAAACAAGGAAACTGTAAGAGGTACGGTAGACGCATTTAGTTCCAGTGTTTTCCCGGTTTCGCGCTGATCCCATTGTACTACTACAAAATTTTCCTGAAGTCTAGATGTAAATTTTTCTGCAGTATTCATTACTGATTCTCCTGGTCCGCCATGTAGGAAAAGCAATAGCGGTTTTGTTTTATCTTTTCCTTTTATACTTACGTATTGTTTTATTCCACCTATTTCAATGGCTTCGGTTGTATCAATTCCAATTGCAGCTTTAAGTGGATGGGTTAATATAATAAAGAAGAAATGAAATAAAGGAATAGCAAATTTTAATTTCATGCAGAGATTGTATTTGGATTTTTATGATGATAAATGTAGCTTAAAACACGACCATTTGTATAAGATTAGTAGATTTAATCAAACTTATGCTCTTAAATAAAAACTTAGATAGTCAGATGACATCTTAGAGGAAAGGCTCGGTCCGGCATTCTATGACAAAAGGCTTTAAATGTAATAGATGATTACAACAAAGAAATATTAGCCATAGAAGCTGATACCTCTTTACCTGTACTAAGACTGCTAAGGATTTTAGAACGTTTAAAAGAAAGCCGTGGCTTACCTCAAATCATACGTGTTGATAATGGCCCTGAGTTTATTAACCAAAAACTGGGTTATTGGTGTAAAGAACATAAAATACACTTAATGTTTATTCAGCCAGGAAAACCAACACAAAATGCCCTTATAGAAGACGTAATGGAAGTGTAAAAAGATAATTATTAAATGCGAATGTGAAAGCTTCAGGGTGACTATCCTTATTCGTCCTAAATTAAAATGCCGTTCTATATAGAAACGGCATTTTTAACATTAGCTAACAATATCGAATAGAAACTATTAATATTGAAGAAAAACTAATAAAAGTACCCGCAAGCGGGGAAAAGTCGAACTTTTTGATAGAGGATTTTTGTAAAATGATAGAATCAGCTACAGTTCTTAGAAACTCTTCATAATTATTTACGATTAATTTTAGTCCCTGAGTACTTTTGTGCATCTGTGTTTTTGAATAATGAAGAAGGAATTGATTTTCCATCTGCAACACTTTTCACAGAGTCGATACTTATTTCCTAATTTTTTTCTTTTTAAAATACGCTTCATATTTTAACGAAGCCACAGGTGCAGCGCCTTCAATAGTTTTTTTTAAGGTTGCGGAATTAAATTTTCAACTCTTGTGCAGAAGTGACGTTCAGCAAAATCAAAGAAACAGAAACTAGAAGCGAACGGGTAGACATGTGAAATGGGATTGAAAGATTAAGATAACAATTTTCTTAAGTCATTAATTAAGCAATTCTTTGGCCAGCCCGCTGTTTGCCTTATCCCTAATTTACCTAGAGAAATAGGAGGATAAAACATATGAAAAAGAGATAGATTTTCATGCAACCAAAATTACCAAATTAAAACAGCAGGGGAATAGGCAAAACACAATTTTAGTTTCATAAATCTGATACATTTTTAGCAGAATATAATAATATCTTAGTTTCCAGCCTAAAAAAGGAAGGAAGCGAAAAAAAAAATTCTTAATTTAGTGATAACGCTATTGGTTTAAATAAACAGTTGGATACACTCTACTTATATTAAATCACATAAGATTATCAGAATAATTTAACCAAATTCATTAGACATGAAAAATTTTTATTTATCAATTTTATTCG
>C688J18823_10003022_pt1 | contig 10618 bp, 8 predicted proteins | sample HopSoiMetagenom1_FD_18823 | JGI IMG/M metagenome (IMG submission 18823) | reverse complement strand
AACCCGACGATAGTGCCGACCCCGCCGCTGACCTGCATCAGGTTCTTGATAGTTTTGACGAGATCGTCGGGAGTGCCGATGGTGGAGGCAGCGGCTTCGCCGCCGGCGGTCTTCTCGATCGCGTCCTCGGGTGAGGTGAACGGTTGCAGGCCGGGCCGCTGCAGCGTGCGCACATTATATTCATTGTGCCAGTGCATCAGTCCGGCGCCGGCTTCGCGCCGCGCCTGCTCGCGGGTCTCCGCGATGTGCCAGCTCAGCAACACGCGCCAATCGGAACGGCTGACGGTTGTGCCGTGCTTTTTGGCCGCGTCCTCCGCAAAGCCCCATTGCGTCGGCAGCGCCATCAGGCCCTGGGTCGACATCGAGCCCAGAGAAATAATGCCGATGCCGTACTTGCCCGCGAGCGTCATGCCCGATGGCGAAATCTGGGACGCCACCACGAATGGCATATCCTCCTGCAACGGCAGAATTTGCAGGGCAGCGTCGTTCATTGTGAACCAATCGCTTTTTGCCGTCACGCGCTCGCCTCGAAACAGCCGGCGGATGATCGCGATCGCTTCGTCCTGGCGGTCGCGCTGCGTCATAGGATCGATGCCGAGCGTATGCGCATCGGATGCCAAGGCGCCCGGTCCGGAGCCGAAGATGGCGCGGCCACCCGTCATGTGGTCGAGCTGCACCATGCGTTGCGCGACGTTGAATGGATGATGATAAGGCAGCGACACCACACCCGTACCGAGCTTGATGCGTTTGGTGCGTTCGCCGGCTGCCGCCAGAAACATCTCGGCGAGGCGATGGTTTCCCAGCCGGAGGAGTGATGCTCGCCGCACCAGAATTCGTCGTAGCCCAATGCATCGAGCTGCTCGACCAGATCGAGGTCACGGCGGAATTGCAGCATCGGATGCTCGCCGATCGGATGATGCGGCGCGAGGAAGGCTCCGAATTTCAGGCGTGCCATGGGTGTTCTCTCCGGACTTTATTATTGGTTCGCGGTTTGAAGTTACCGGCCAAACTAGGGGCTGGGCCAACCCATGGCAACCACTGAAAGTCGCGCGTGAAGCATGGCTGCGGCGCGACTTCCGTGCCATACCGTGCGCCGGAATTCTCCGCCCGATTTCTCTCGCAGCAATGGACCGACATGAACCGCGTTCTCGCCCATACCGGAGCCCGATACCCGATTGTTCAAGCGCCGATGGGCTGGATTGCACGCACGCAGCTCGCATCCGCCGTGTCGCGCGCGGGCGGGCTTGGGATTATCGAAACTTCATCCGGTGAAACCGAGGCCTGTCAGGCGGAAATCAACCAGATGAAAGCCTTGAACCTGCCGTTCGGCGTCAACCTGCCGATCCGTTTCTTGCGCGATGATGCGATACTGAAGTTCGTCTGCAACTCCGGCGTCAAGTTCGTCACCACGTCTGCGGGAAGCCCGGCAAAATTCATTGCGCCCCTGAAAGCTGCGGGGATCATCGTCTATCACGCGGTGCCGACAGTTGAGACCGCGTTGAAATGTGTCGACGCCGGCGTTGACGGTCTTGTGGTCGAGGGAGCTGAGGGCGGCGGCTTCAAGAATCCTGAGGAAGTCTCCACCCTGGTGCTGCTGCAGGGCATCCGTGCGCGTACCGATGTCCCGATGATCGCCGCGGGCGGCATTTGCGACGGACGCGGAATGGCCGCGGCATTCGCGCTCGGCGCCGAGGGCATCCAGATGGGAACAAGGTTCGTGAGCTGTAGCGAGAGCCCGGTGCATGCCAACTACAAGAACGCGATCGTCGAGGCCAAGGAAACCGGAACGCTGGTGCTCAACAAGAAATCAACGCCATGTATCCGCGCGTTGAAGTCGGAACGGACGAAAACATCCATGACGCGGGCCTCATGGCGCCCGACGCGCTGAAAGGTATCCGCGACGTCTATTTCCATGGCGACATGGAAGCCGCGCCCGCGCTTGCGGGACAATCGGCCGGTCTGATCGATGCGGTGAAGCCGGCCCGCGAGATCATCGAGGAAACGGTGGCGCAATTTTTCGCTATCACCTCGCGTCTCGGCACGTTGGCGTCCGCCGGGAGATTCGGATGACCGTTGCTGGTGCGGGCGGTTAACGTAAGGATCTTCATTCAGGGCACACGCGCTCGCGCGTTCGGAAATGAGCGTTAATCTTTTCGTGTGCAGCAGATCACAGCGCCGGATTCCCGCCGTTCGCGCACAATTGGGCGCTCCAAGTCCGTCAGCTGGCGCGTTTGAGCCCCGCGCGGCCAGTTTTTCGCCGGAAATCGCGGGGCGTGTCGGCTGAAATGTTAATTCTGGGGAATGGACAGTGTACGCTCTTTTTATTTTGCAGTGCAGCAACTAACTACTGCTTGCTGGGGTTGAGAGGTTCTCGCCATGGAGCTGCCCGTGTCATCACTCGCCAAAAATGTTGAATTCCTAAAACGTCTGCGGAAAATGAACACACTCAACGGCTTCGGAGTTCAAGCGCGCGATTTCACCGGCACCCGCAGTCCCCTCGTTGAGACTGCCGAATTCGGTTCCAATCCGGGCTCCCTGCGGATGTTTTCCTTTGTGCCACCCAATCACGAGCCGGCGCCGGCCCTTGTCGTGGTTCTCCATGGTTGCGGCCAGACCGCGGCCGCATACGATTTCGGTGCCGGCTGGTCGACCCTCGCCAAACATTATGGTTTCGCGTTGCTGATGCCGGAGCAGCAGGCATCCAACAACCCGAATGGATGCTTCAACTGGTTCAACCCGGAAGACACTACGCGGGGCAGCGGCGAGGCCTGTTCGATCAGGCAGATGATCGCAAAGATGGCTCGTGACCATAAAGTTGACCCGCGCCGCGTCTTTGTCACCGGTCTGTCCGCCGGCGGCGCCATGACGACGGTGATGCTCGCAACTTATCCGGAGGTGTTTGCGGGCGGCGCCGTGATCGCGGGCTTGCCCTATGGAGTCGCCAGCAACGTTCGCGAAGCTCTGAACGGGATGCTGCAGTCTCCCTCCCATTCGGGTTCGGAACTCGGCGATCTCGTGCGCAAGGCCTCAAATCATAACGGTCCTTGGCCAAAGATATCGGTGTGGCACGGCAGCGCCGATCGCACCGTCAACCCCGCCAACGCGGATGAGATCGTGAAGCAGTGGCTCGACCTCCATGATCTACCCTCGGTGGCGATGTCGGAAACCAACGTGGACGGCTATCCGCGACAGGTCTGGTGGAACGCCGAAGGGGAGACCGTGGTCGAGTGCTACACCATTACCGATATGGCCCACGGCACGCCGCTTGGGACCGCGGCGAATGACGAGCGTTACGGCTCGCAGGGCGCATTTCTGATCGAGGCCGGAATCTCCTCCTCTTACCACATTGCCGATTTCTTCGGCCTCACCGAAGCTATCCGTCAGCGCAACGAAGATGCGACGCCGGCGACAAAGGCCGAGGCAAGGGAAAGCGCGACAATCATCCCCCCATCCGCGCCCTCGCCGGCGCCGAATCTTGCCACGTTGTGGGCGCCGACGCGAAACGATAACCGCGCCGAGCCGCCCAAACAGCGCCGTCGCACTGTGGATGTGGGGAGCGTTATCACGCGCGCGCTCACCGCCGCCGGCCTCATGAAATAAAGCCGCAGTTAAACGGGTGTCACCTGGCCCCTCCCGAGCGAGCGCCCCGATGGTGGGCGCCCGCGAGGCGTTTTGTTCCCTGCCGGTGAAAATATTTTGCACATTCCTCACCGCGGGCATTTGCTAAGCCGGTGACGGCAATTGAGCTCCAGCTGCTGGATTTGCATTAGTTATTTTCCGTACCCCGATCGTTCCCTTCATGCTGAGTGTCAACAAATCCAGTTCTGCGGACTTTCTCTCCGGCGGAGGCGAGATGGGCGCGTTGACGCGCGCCTATGACTGGTCGTCGACGCCGCTCGGACGGCCGGAGAAGTGGCCGCAAAGTTTGCGGACCACGCTGCGGCTGCTGCTCAACACCAACCACCCGATGTTCATCTGGTGGGGACCCCAACTCATCCAATTTTATAATGACGCCTATCGCCAGACCATGGGTCCCGAGCGGCATCCAAGCGCACTCGGTCAAGCCGGCCGGGATTGCTGGGCGGAGATTTGGCCCATTATCGGTCCGCAAATCGAACAGGTCATGAGCGGTGGCGGCGCGACCTGGCATGAGAACCAACTCGTTCCGGTCACACGCCACGGAAAGCTGGAGCAAGTCTACTGGACGTATGGCTACAGCCCGATCGATGAAGGCGGGCATATCGGCGGCGTGTTGGTCATTTGCCGTGACGTCACCAGCGAGTACGTCGCAGTCACCGCGCTGCGGGAGCGTGAGGCGGAATTGGCCCGGGTCCAGCAGCTCGGAAGGATCGGCGGCCTTGAGGTCGATCTGACGACGGGTTTTCAAAATCGCCGTTCGCCCGAGTATCTGTTGATCCACGGCCTGCCGTCGGATGCCGCGAACGAAACGCACGAGGAGTGGGTGCGGCGCATTCATCCCGAAGACCGGGCGGCCACCGAAAAGAAATTCCGCGACGCCGTCGCGAGCAACGTGCGCGACTACAGCGTGCAGTACCGGATCATCCGGCCCAATGACGGCCAAACGCGCTGGATCTCCGTCAAATCCACGATCGAGCGCGACCAAACGGGAGCGCCGATCCGTCTGATCGGCGCGCACACGGACATAACCGAGCAGGTGATGGTCGAGCAGGCGCTCCGGCAGAGCGAAGAACTATACCGCAAGCTTGCGGATCAGCTTGCCGAACTGAATTCGACGCTGGCGCAGCGTGTCGAGGAAAAAACCAGAGAGCGCGACCGGATATGGAACGTGTCACAGGACCTGCTCGTGGTCACGGATCGCAACGGCATCTGGCAAACCGTCAATCCGGCATGGACCCGCACGTTGGGGTGGAGCGAAGCTGAGCTGTTGAACCGAACCTCGGAATGGCTGGAACACCCGGACGATCACGGGAGAGCGCACGCGCAGATCGTCAAGCTCGGCGCGGGCGAGAGCACGGTGAAGTTCGAAGCCCGCTTTCGCCACCAGGATGGATCCTATCGCTGGCTGTCCTGGACGGGAGTATCGGACAACGCGCGCAATTACGCGGTTGCCCGCGACATCACGGCGGACAAGGCCGCGGCCGAGCGGCTCAAGGCCACTGAAGAAGCCTTGCTGCAGTCGCAAAAGATGGAAGCGGTCGGACAGTTGACCGGCGGCATCGCACATGACTTCAACAACCTGCTGACCGGAATCGTCGGTTCGCTGGATCTGCTGCAGACCCGCCTCAGCCAGGGACGAATGGACAACGTCGCGCGCTACATCCATGCGGCGATGACTTCGGCGAACCGCGCCGCCGCCTTGACCCACCGGTTGCTGGCGTTTGCCCGCCGTCAACCGCTGGTTCCGGCGCCGGTGGACGTCGATGAACTGGTAGTGTCGCTGGAAGACTTGCTGCGCCGTACCATCGGCGAGACCATCGATCTTCGGATCGTCGCCGCCGCCGATCTCTGGTCCACGCTTTGCGATCCCAACCAGCTCGAAAGCGCGCTGCTCAATCTCGCCATCAACGCGCGGGACGCGATGCCCGACGGCGGCAGTCTCACCATCAACACGTCGAACGCTCGACTCGACACCGTGACTTCGGAGACCCCGGCGCTTTCGCCCGGCGACTATGTTTGCATCGCGGTGAGCGACACCGGTGTCGGCATGACTGCGGAAGTGGCGGCGCGCGCGTTCGATCCGTTCTTCACCACCAAGCCGATCGGGCAGGGTACGGGACTTGGGCTTTCCATGATCTACGGGTTTGCGCGTCAGTCGAACGGCCACGTGACCATCGAAAGCAAGACCGGGCGGGGAACGTCGGTGCGGCTTTATCTGCCGCGCCATAATGGCGAGATCGCCGCCGCCCCGGGCGAAGCGGCCGAGCCGGCCAACCATGCCGGAACGGGTGAGACCGTGCTTGTGATCGAAGACGAACCGGTCGTGCGCGGCGTTATCCTGGAAATGTTGTGCGAACACGGCTATCGCGCGATTGAAGCTGTCGATGGCCCCTCCGGGCTGAAAGTCCTGCGCTCCAATGAGCCTGTCGATTTGCTGGTCACCGATGTAGGGCTTCCCGGCATGAACGGCCGGCAGGTTGCCGATCAGGCGAGGGAAACCAGACCTGAGCTGAAAGTACTTTTCATCACCGGCTATGCCGAGAGCGTGGTGATCTCGGAGCGCTTCCTGCAGCCGGGAATGGAAATGATCACGAAGCCGTTCGAGCTTGACCAGCTCGCATCGCGAATTCGCGCGATGATCTCGGGCTAACGTTCCCTGAAGCAGCTCCGTGTCGTGGCGATCGCGGCCAGCCGTGTCCGTTCAGGTAGTGCTCAGAAAACTCTGGAATCACATTGCGCCGGTCAGAAACGGATTGGTCATGCGTTCCTGACCTATGCTTGACCCGGGCCCATGGCCGCAGATGAAGCTGACATCGTCGCCGAGCGGCAACAGCTTGTCGATGATCGAGTTGATGAGCGTCTCGTGATCGCCGCCGGGAATGTCGCTGCGCCCGACCGAGCCGTTGAACAGCACGTCGCCGACATGCGCAAAGCGCATCTCCTTGCTGAAAAACACCACGCTGCCCGGCGAATGCCCGGGGCAATGCAGGATGTCGAAGGTCAACTCGCCCACCGAGACTCGATCGCCTTCGTTGAGCCAGCGGTCCGGGGCGAAATCGCGAACTCCGGTCATGCCGAAGCGGGCGCCGCTCGTCACGACATTGTCGAGCAGGAATTTGTCGGCGACATGCGGCCCCTCGATCGGCACATTGAGCGCATCGCGCAGCTCGGCGGCGCCGCCGACATGATCGATATGGCCGTGCGTCAGCCAGATCTTCTCGACGGCCACCTTGGTTTGCTGGATCGCCGCTTGAATCTTGGGAACGTCACCGCCGGGGTCGATCACCACGGCTTTCCTGGTGGCTTCGCACCAGATCAACGTGCAGTTCTGCTCGAACAGCGTCACCGGCACGATGGCAGCGCCGGCCCTTGCTTTGGTTTCGGATTGCTGGGTCATATCAGCACAATGCCGATTTTTTGCAGNCCGCCAAGTGAAACCTTGTTGCGAAGCATTCGTGGTTTCGGGATCGGCACTCGATTGCTGCATGTCTCGAGGGAAGGCGCGGCGGGAACTGGCGTAGGGACGTCGGCGAAAACACCGCTGAACCGCTTCGGGAGTGCAGCGTTACCCCCCGCGCGATCGGTAGCAGGGAATGAACTTCNAGATGAAGCAAGGCGANAAATTGTGGTGGCAGGACAGCGTCTTCTACCAAATCTACCCGCGCTCTTTCCAGGACAGCAACAACGACGGNGTCGGTGATATCCAGGGGATCATTGGGCGGCTGCCCTATTTGCNGGCACTCGGAATNGACGCGATCTGGCTNTCNCCGATCTTTCCCTCNCCNATGGCTGACTTCGGTTATGACATCGCCGACTACACNGGCNTCGACCCGCTGTTCGGGACNATGGCGGATTTCGANGCGCTTATAACGGCGGCGCAACGCGCCAGCNTGAAACTTATTCTCGATCTCGTACCGAACCATACTTCCGATCAGCATCCCTGGTTCATCGAAAGCCGGCGCTCACGCGACAACCCCAAGCGCGACTGGTACATCTGGCACGAGCCTGCCGCGGACGGCGGCCCCCCGAACAATTGGGTTTCGGAATTCGGCGGTAGCGCGTGGCAATACGACCCGCTCACCAAGCAGTATTACTATCATGCCTTTCTTGCCAAACAGCCGGACCTGAACTGGCGCAATCCAGCGGTGCGTTACGCTATCCACGAGGTCATGCGGTTCTGGCTCAGGAAAGGTGTCGACGGCTTTCGGGTCGATGTGATCTGGCANCTGATCAAGGACGCNAGTTTTCGNGACAATCCGCCCAATCCGAATTTTGTCCAGGGCATGCCGCCCAACGAGAAGCTGCTGCCGCTGTACACGACCGATCAGCCCGAGGTCCANGAGGTGATNGCGGAGATGCGACGGGTGATCGATGAGTTCTCGTCGCGGGTGTTGATCGGCGAGATCTATCTTCCGCTCGAACGGCTGGTGTCCTACTACGGCAGAGATCTCNGCGGCGCGCATCTGCCGTTCAATTTTGCGCTCCTCTCGGCGTCCTGGAACGCNCGGTCGATCGAAAAGATCATCCACCAATACGAGGNAGCGCTCCCCNCNGGCGCCTGGCCNAATTGGGTGCTGGGCAATCATGATCGTCCNAGGGTGGCGAGCCGGGTGGGNCTGGAGCAGGCAAGGGTCGCCGCCATGCTGNTGCTGACNTTGCGAGGAACNCCGACACTTTATTATGGCGANGAAATCGGCATGCATCAGGTTGAGATGCCGCCAGATCGGGTGTGCGATCCGCTGGAGAAGAATGTTCCGGGTTTGGGAGTGGGCCGGGACGGCTGCCGAACGCCGATGCAATGGGACGCAGACAATTATGCGGGCTTTTCGAAAGCCAAGCCGTGGCTGCCACTGGCGGAGGACTATTTGCACGAAAACGTGGTCAACCTCGACGCTGACGAACGCTCGATTCTGAACTTGTACAAGGCGCTGGTCAGGTTGCGAAGGAAGCTGCCGCAGCTTGTGTCGGGCGCTTATGTGCCGGTTGCGGCGGAGGGCGACTTGCTGCTGTATCGGAGAGGAAGCAATGGCAGCACGGCATTGGTGGCTTTGAATCTCGGCGACGAGCCGGTTTCGCTGGTCTCGGAGGCGGCCGGCCTTACCGGCGAAATCCTGCTTTCGACCTTTCTGGACAGGCAAGGTGAAAGGGTGGAGGGCTCGCTCGATCTGCGCGGGAATGAGGGCGTGATCATCGGAAACTAGCGCTGCTCAGGCCGGATGCGCCGGGTTACGCTTGCCGCTGACTTTGCTTTTGCCTTTGCCTTGGCGCTTGCGGTTGGCTTCGACATCGATGTCGCTTCGCTTCAAGAGNTAGTCGAGACCTCCGACCCGATACCAGCGATAGCCGTAGGGCTCGAGCAGCAGCATGTGCTTGCCTTGCTCATTGGCATGGCTGTGATCTTCCGCGAGCAGATTGATCAGCACCTTGCCGAACTCGCCGGAAAGCCCGACTGCAAACGATATCTCCCTGGGCTTTTCATCCAGATTGTGCACGAACAGCACCGAGTTGTTGCGCCAGTCGTACCGGATGATCAGCACCGCCGGATCGCGCGTGGCGATCACGTTGAAGTCCCCCCAGCCGATCTCCGGAACTTCCTTGCGCATGCGGATGATGCGTTCGGTCCAGTTCAGCATCGAGCCAGGGTCGCGGCGCTGCTTGGCGACGTTGATGTGCTCGAAGCCGTACGGCCCCTCGTCGATCACCGGCGAGCATGGCTTGTCGCTCTCGGTGAAACCGGCGTGCGGTTCGGTCGACCATTGCATCGGCGTCCGCGCGCAATTGCGTTCGGGCAAAGCGAGATTGTCGCCCATGCCGATTTCGTCGCCGTACCGGATCACGGGCGTCCCCGGCAATGTGCACATCAGGCTGTAGGCCAATTCCAGGCGGCGGCGGTCGCCGCCCAGCATCGGCGCCAGGCGGCGGCGAATTCCGCGATTGTACAGCTGCATGTTCTTGTCAGGACCGAATTGATCGAACACCACCTTGCGCTGTGCCTTGGTCAACCTGCCGAGATCAAGTTCATCGTGATTGCGCAGGAACAGTCCCCATTGCGCGGTGGCCGGTCGTTGCCGGGTGTCCGTCAGCGCCTTTGCCAGCGGACGGGTGTCGGATGAGGCCAGCGCGTAGAACAGATGCTGGTTGACGTGGAAGTTGAACATCATCTGCATGCGGTCGCCATCGTCGCCGAAATACTCCATGTCGGTTTTGGGCAAGACGTTGGCTTCGGCAAGGATGATGGCGTTGCCCTGCCGCCATTGCAGAAACTCCCGGAACGAACGCAGCATGTCGTACTGCTCGACCGGAGTGCGAACCTTGGGCCCCTTGGTGGCGATCACGAACGGGACCGCATCCATGCGGAAACCGGACACGCCGAGCTGGATCCAGAACCCCATGATCTTGAGGATCTCGGCCTGCACCTGCGGGTTCGACGTGTTGAGATCGGGCTGGAAGTCATAGAAGCGGTGAAAATACCAGGCCCCGGCTTGCTTATCGCGGCTCCAGGTGGATTTCTGCACGCCCGGGAACACCATGCCCGAGTCGGCGTTCGCCGGCTTCTTGTCGGACCAGACATACCAATCGCGATATTGGGAATCCCGGGAGCTTCGTGCCTGGCGAAACCAGGGATGCGCGTCGGACGTATGGTTGACGACGAGATCGATGATGACGCGAATGCCGCGTTGCCGGCAGCCATGGGTAAATTCGACGAAGTCGCCGAGCGTGCCGTAGCGTGGATCGACGCCGTAATAATCGGAGATGTCGTAACCATCGTCCCTTCCGGGGGACGGCTGGAACGGCATCAGCCAGATCGTGGTGATGCCGAGGCCCTGCAGGTAGTCGAGCCGGCGCAGCAGGCCCTTGAAATCGCCGATGCCGTCGCCGTCGGAATCCATATAGGTGCCGACCGACAGGCAGTAGAAGATGCCGTTCTTGTACCAGAGGTCGTCGATCATCTGCGGCAGCCCTCGTCGGACCGCCTCGC
>C688J18823_10003021_pt1 | contig 10618 bp, 11 predicted proteins | sample HopSoiMetagenom1_FD_18823 | JGI IMG/M metagenome (IMG submission 18823) | reverse complement strand
TACGGCGACACGACGCGGGCCACGCTGCTGGGTGTGGACGAGCAACGCGATCAGGTCGAACTCGCCGTCCTCGGCGCGGCGATGCGACGAGGTATCAGGACGTTCGGCGTGTGCCGCGGAGCGCAGCTGCTGGCGGTGGCCAACGGCGGACGGCTGCATCAGGATCTGCTGGCCTACGGAGTACGCCCCCACATGGCCGACACCGTCGACGGCGGTTACGCCTCGATTCGTCATTCCATCGAAATCAAGGAAGGAACACTAGCGAGCACCCTTTTCGCCAACCATGTCGAAGTGAACTCTCAGCATCATCAAGCGATTTCCGACACGGGTTCGCTCATGGCGACCGCGTGGAGCCCCGACGGTGTCGTCGAGGCTGTCGAAGGTGACAACTGCTTTGGTGTCCAATGGCATCCAGAGTTGATGTACACGCAGAATCCAGCACATCTCAAGCCATTTCAATGGCTCGTCCGAAAGTGACAACTGCATGACAGACAACGGCGTCGACACCGCGATCAACAGCCGCCTACCGTTGGTAGAACAGCACGGCATCGATTACATCCCCGAAAGCGAACGCCGGTCGCGGCCGAGCAACCTCTATGTGTTGCTGCTCGGCGGGAGCATGACCTTCGGCTTGTTCATCATCGGCTGGTATCCCATCGCGTTCGGTCTCGGCTGGTGGTCAGCAGCGACCTCCATCCTGTTCGGTTCGGCCATCGGGGCGGTGTTCCTCGGGCTGTCCGGACTCATGGGACCGCATTCGGGAACCAACAATCCCGTGTCGAGCGGCGCATACTTCGGTGTCGCGGGCCGATTAATCGGGTCGCTGCTGGAAGCGACCGCGAGCCTGGCTTTTGCGGCAATCTCCATCTGGACGGGCGGTGACGCGCTGGCGGCGGCGTTGATCCGGTTCTTCGACGTTCAGGACAACGAAGCGGTTCGGCTCAGCGCGTACGCGGTCTTGAGCATCGTGGTCACCGTCATCTCGGTCTGCGGGCACCACAGCATGATGGCGTCGCTCAAATTCATCCTGCCCACTGCGGGCTTGTGCATGGTGGTCGGATTGTTCGTGTACAGCAAGGACTTCGACGCGTCCTACCCGGGCACCGGGACGTACGCATTCGGTTCGCACGTGGCCACCTGGTTGGTGGCGGCGCTGCTGTGCGCGGCCACCGTGTCGTCCTACGCGGCATACTCCGGTGACTGGACGCGGCACATCTCGTCGAAGAAGTTCTCGGACCGCCGAGTTGTGTTCACCCTCTTCATGGGTGGCATCTTCGGGATGGGCGTTTGCTTCCTGTGGGGTGCGTTCACCTCAGCCGCGGCGTTCAACGCCCAGGCCGCGGATGCCGATACACCGTTTGTGTTCGGCATCGTCGAGGTCGTGCCGCTGTGGTACATCCCCGCGCTGCTGTATCTGGGCCTGGCCTCGGGCACCACACAGGCCGTCATCAACACCTACGGCACCGGCCTGGACACCAGCGCGATCATCCCCAGGTTCAATAGGATTCAGGCGACGCTGCTGGCGTGTGCACTCGCGACCGTGCTGGTGTACGTGGGTCACTTCTACGACAAGATCGAAAGCGGGATGGCGGTATATTTGCAGCTGCTCGTATGCTTCTCGATTCCGTGGGTGGTCATCGTCGTGTACGGGCACATCCTGCGCAGGGGGTACTACGACGTCGATGACCTCCAAGTGTTCAATCGCCGCCAGCGCGGTGGAATCTATTGGTACAAGCGCGGGTTGAACCCGCGCACGCTAGCAGTGTGGGGAATCGCGGTGGTGGTCGGCATGTTGTTCTCAGTGAACGACGCCTACACCGGGCCGTTCGTACGGTTCATCGGCGGCATCGACGGCGGATTGATTGCGTCCGGTCTGGTTGCGCTCATTGGTTGCCCGATCATCCACCATTTCTGGCCGGACAAGCCGGAAGTGTTCGGGCCTACGGCCGACGCCGGCGCTGCCGAGGAGGCGGTGACGGCGCCCGCTATCGTTGGCGAGTGGGGGTGAGCACGGCATCCCCTCAAGCTGCCGTCACATGACGACGATGCCGTTTGACGGAGGAAAGCGCTGAACCGCGATTCGGTTCAGCGCTTCTTCTATGCGAACCCAGGCGCGATTTCCGGCCTTACCGCCAGGTTCACGTCGTGTAAATCGTGGTCGACCGCGACGTGCCGGGTTTGCCGGCATCGTTGCGCAGCAACCGGTTTCGATCGGCGATCCAGGTGACGACTAGCCCGCATTTGCGCTCCGGATGTCGACGCTGTGCTCGCCCGCGAGATGGCAGCCCGCGTCGCAGACATCGAGCGCGCCGCGCTGCGTCTCGGCGACCAACTCGAACGGCAGCTGTCGCGCAGCGAGCCCAGCAGAGTCACCGCCACCACCATCGGCCGCCCGCTGATCGCGTAGACGTCCCGGAGCGCGTTCGTCGCCGCGATCCGGCGCTGCAGCGGTTTGGAGTGGTCGAGGTGGGCGTGTAGTCAACGCGCGACCCGAAGTTCGTGGTCGTGCCGAAGCGGGTACGCCTCCGTGGACGCAACTCGCCGACGAGCAGTGGATCACCCTGAAAGAAATTCAGCCGGCAGGTACGGCTTTCGAAAAGGCTTGTTTGGCTGCCGGTTTCACGCGGAACGTGGTGTTCGCGGCCAACGACTACCAGGAGGCGCAGGCGATGGTGGCGGTCGATCTCGGCGATTCGTTCGCGCCGCGGTTGGCATTGTCGAAACTGCGCGACGACGTCGGGGTTGTCGCGCTGACCGGCGCACCGTTGCGTCGGATTCTTCTCGGCACGTGTCAGAGTAGCGACTGACGCGTCGGTGAGGATGCTCGCGGCGATCTTTGGTGAGGTCGCGAAACGTTCAAGTAGGGCTAGTGATCGTCGGGCTTCATGCCTGCCCGACTCATCGATGCTTTGGTATCTTGTGCGCATCACCATGTGATACCGGACGAGGGGCACCGTACCCGGCCTGCGACAAGACGGCGCCTGCGGAGGTTCGGTATGGCGTGGGTGATTCTGGTTCTCTCAGGTGTGATGGAAGCGGTCTGGGCGACTGCGCTGAGCAAGTCCAACGGATTCAGCCGGCTTGTCCCATCGCTGGTTTTCGTAGTTGCGTTGGCGCTGTCCATGGCCGGACTGGCAGTCGCAACGCGTGACCTGCCGCCCGGCGCAAGTTATGCCGTTTGGGTGGGTATCGGAGCGGTGCTGACGGTTGGATTCGCGATGTTGACCGGAGCCGAGACGGCGTCACCCGTCAAGATCGCCCTCCTATTGGGTGTAATGGGATGCGTCGTCGGGCTCAATGTGGCCGCTCATTGACGCGATCTCGACACTGGAGGCAGGCACCGCCAGGTTGGCATCAGCCGCCGAGTGACCTCCAAGGGCGGTAGGTGGTAATTCGGTCGCTTGCGGTCAATCAGGTGATCGACGCGGCGCCCGCACCGTTGGATTCCGAGGTGTGGGCGCCACACATTGTGCCGGGTCGGGAGAGAAACACCCTGAGCGCGCACGCATCGCGGGAGACCATCGACGTCGCGCCGATCGCAATGATGGAGGCTGTTAGAACATGGGGCCTCGAACCGTGGGACCTCGCTCTTACCTTTTGGTAAGCGCTGAGCCAGTAGACCCGTCATCGCGAAGCGATGTGGGTGGCAGGATCGCGATGTGACGGGAACTGCGTCATTCGACGACGACTTCGTCGAGCGCGTGTTGGCCGCGGTGAATCCCGGTCACGTGATTGCGATTCAACCCGTCGCCACCGGCCTACCTTTGGACCGTCGTCAACAGTTGCGTTAGCAATCGTCGCGTCGCAACCTCATTCGCGTGCAGATACTGTGCCTTGTTTCGCGAGAAGAGCCACCAAGGTGGCGGGGCGCCGCATGGTAATGGTGAGCGGGCCTGTGGTCTCGATGCGGGCGCGAGCTGATATGCGGCGCACGAAGATCCCAAGTTGCAGTGCTCAGCCCTGCCGGCCATTGCGAGTCCACAGCGTCACGCTGTCGATGGCCTTGCAGACCTCCAACCGTCGACGCCTGTGGTTTCCGGCAGTGCCCTTAGCGTCCCGCAGGCAGCGCATCGACATTGACGACGTGCTGCACGACGTGCTCGCATTGCTACCGGATGCTAACCCGAACGATGACTTCCGCGCGGCACTGCGACGCCTGCATCCAAAATCTGGAAGTGACTCGTGACGGGTAAGAGCGGGGACCACTGGATGGGAGATTGGAAAATCTCATCGCCCGCACCGCGCTATGCGGTCGACACTTGGGGCCCGTACTTCGATGCAATGTCTCCACCTCGACGGGCGCGGGCGTGGATCTGCTGGAAGATCTCGTCGACCGGAGTCAATATTGCGCGCAGGCTATGGGACCAACGCGAATACCTGCGCCGCACATACGAATCGGTCCACGGCACCGATCTGGCCGCCTGGCCGTCCCAGCATCCCGGCGTCGTTTTGGACGCCGTGCTGTGGGTCGCGCACGCGGCATGCCTGCGGTGCCACCGGTTCGACGACACCGGGCACAGCATGACAAGACTGGACGAATTGGCAGAAGCCGTCGACCTGGCGCGCAGCCACGAAGTGTCAGACGGCACCTTCCGTGATCGTGCAACTAGGGTCGTCACGGATGCATTTGAATCCGATACGCCACAGGATGATTCGTGAGTCCGGACTATTTGTTGCTGGTCAACGTCGGCGGAGGGGCGATCAATGCAATTACTGGCAAGTCTTGGTCGGCGGCAGCGGATTTTAAGGAGGAGGACTACGGGGGTGCCGAATCAGCCTTGGCTCGACGAGTTCTGCGTCAGGCTCGAACGATTCATTCCGCGCTATCCGAAAATATGCAACGGATTCGCTGTCAGGAGACCTGCAATAAAGTCTCTCTTTCGCGCTCGCGGCTGCTTCGGCATATGCAACCACGAACGCGGGGCCCGGCTTAGTCAGACGCATCGTCGTCATCGTGTTGCCACTTCTGTGAACGCCGAATCCTGGCCGCTGGCAACGCAGAGCGCCGCGATGCGAGTGGCGTCGTAACCCAACAGTTCCGAGAAGACGTAGTCGGCGTCCTCGTTGCGTCGTGGTGCGCGCCGGTACTCCACAACGCCGTCACCGACCTGCACTGGGCTACGGACCTGGCGTACGGTGCCGAATTCCGGATGCTCAGTCTCGACAACCATGCCCCTGGCCAAAGTCTGCTTGTCGGCAAGGGCCTGCGAGACCGAGTTCACCGGCCCACAGGGCACACCCGCGGCGTGGAGCACATCGAGCCATTCCTGCGTCGTGCGCGACACAAAGATTCCATCGAGTATCGGAAGCAGCTCGTCGGCATGCGCACGGCGATCGCCGAACGTCGCAAAACGTTCGTCGGCGGCAAGCTCCGGTCGCCCTACAGCGACCGTAAGCCGCTGCCAGAACTTCTCTTTCGGGCACGCGACGACGATCCATCCATCGCTCGCCTGGAACGCCTGGAATGGCACCAAAGATGGATGCGCTGAGTGGTGGGTCCGCTTGGGCTCGAATTCGCCGTTGAGATTCCAGATGGCGGGATAGGTCAGCATCGAGATGGCTGTGTCGAAAAGGCTCACGTCGCAGTCCATTCCGGCGCCGTCACGCCGTGCTGCGTGAACGCCGGCAAGGATCGAGATGGCCGCGACGAGGCCCCCGGAGTAGTCGACCAGCGACAGTCCCGATTTCGTCGGTGGTCCGTTCGGCTCCCCGGTGATATCCATCCATCCTGCGATGCCCTGCAGAACATAGTCATAGCCCGGCTCGGCTGTTCGCGGACCGGTCATGCCGAATCCGGTGAGGGCACAGCAGACGATTCTCGGATTGACGCTCTTGAGGTCATCGTAGGTGATGCCGATCGTCGAGGGAACGTCGCCACGGAGGTTGGAGTAGACGACGTCGCTGACCCGCACGAGATCGTGGAACGCCTTGCGTCCTGAAGCGGTCGAAAGATTCAGGCCCACACTGCGTTTGTTGCGATTGAACACTTCGAAGAAGAGGCTGTCTTCGCCGCGCTGGTGCGGCGGGACATAGCGTCCGACATCACCGCCGCTGGACGGTTCCTCGATCTTGATGACCTCTGCGCCGAGATCGGCCAGGTGAACGCTGCCGAACGGCCCAGCGCCGTACTGTTCGAGGGCGATGATGCGAAGATCCGCCAGCGGCTTCATGCGATCCGCTCGATCGTGCCGTCGGCCGCGCTCCGACGCCGCGCCACCAGCGCGGCGACTCGCGCCATCTCGTTGCCGACAATCATCATTGCCTCGTCGACACCCATCCCCGGCTTGGCCAGCACCTGGGCGGCGCCGCAGGCCATGGCGATCTGCGCGCCGATCTGCGCCGAACGGTCCGTCTCGTTGCAGGTGCCCCCGCAGTAGGCGGCCAGCCCGCTGCGGGCGACCAGGAGCAGAGCCTCGACGGTGTTGTTGACGCCGCCGAGGTCCGGCGTTTTGACGTGGATCATGTCGGCAGCGCCAGCTTCGACGAAAAGCTCGATGTCTTCAAGGGTGTTGCACCATTCGTCGACTGCGATCTGCACGTCACTGCCGCGAGCGCTCAACGCTGCACGGAGAGTGGCGCAGGCCGCGACCTGTGCGTCACGGCTGCCGGCGTCGATCGCGTGCTCGACCCGCAATTGGAACGGCTTGGCGACCCGTCCGAGCTCCGTCAGGTAGTCGGCCACTTTTTCGACGTCGCCGTCGAACGCCCGGCCGAGGGTCCCGTAGACGTCGTAGTGCATGGTCGGCTCGTAGTCGCAGCGGGTGCGAAGGGTGAGGATGCGATCGCGGACCCAGGTCACGAAATCCTTGAGCAGTTCGCCGTCGCGGCCAAGGCGCGTCTCCAGGTTGTTGATCAGACCGTGCGGGAGCACATCGGCCTCTTTGAGTACCATCTTGTCGACATTGTTGTAGCGGTCGTCACCCGACTGCACGAACATCGGCACCGGTGCGATCTCGATCCCCGTCTCATACTCGTCTTGGATGACCTCCGCCATCGTCACCCTGCGCGCCTTCGCGACGGCGTCGAGAAGCGCTTGCGTGACGCCGTACCGAACCGCCGTATGCAGCGGTCGATTGTCGATCACCAGCGCGTCGACCACCGCGGCGGCGCTGCGGAAGTCACTGAGCTCTCGCCCGCGCAGAATCGGGGCGACGTGCGATCGGATCGTCTCGATCGCCACCGCCGAGTCGAACACGACGTCGCGGCCACCGACCCCCGAATATTGGACGGCGGCGCAGTCGCCATGTCCGATCTGGCCGTCCTCCAGGACGAGCATGACCGACACCGCCTCGCCTGCCTGGCGGACGGAATGGAAGCCGGGCGTGACGGGATCGCCGGCGTAGCCGAAACCGTCGTGAACGGCTCCCCCGAGAATGGCGGCCTGATCGTCGGTGAAGAAGCCGGATCGGACCGGCACGCAGAGTACTTCGGAAATGAACATGGAGTGTCTCCTCAAATGGCTGGTCGCGCGGGCGAGACGCCGGCTTCCGGCTGGTCAGTCAGGGTTCGGTCACGGGCGATGTCGGCCATGGTGGATGCAGCCTTCAGCCCCGAGCCGGTGAGCACCATCACGGCCGTCTCGCCAGCGTGGACAAGTCCGCGTGCGATGAATCCGGGGATCGCCGCAGCGACGATCGAGCTGGTCGGCTCGGCATAGAGCCCCTTGGCAGCGAGCGAGAAGACCGCGCGCGGAATCTGATCCTCCAGGACGGTCTGAAAATCCCCTCCCGAACTCGCCACCGCGGCAAGGACTTCGCGGTCGCGCACGGGCCGCGCGATCGTTGCCCCCTCGGCAAGGGTCGGTTTCCAATCGCCCTCCGCTGAGGCGGACAGGCCCGCGGCGAATGCGGCCGCCAGGGGGCTGCAGTTCTCCGGTTGGGCGACGAGGATCCGCGGAATCGCCCGGATAGCTCCCGAGGCGACGAGTTCGGTGAACCCGAGGAAGCATCCGAGCACAAGGCTTCCCGATCCTGCGGGCACGACAACACAATCGGGCGCTGCGAATCCCAGGTCCTCCCAGATCTCGTACGCCAGGAGCTTCGTCCCCTGCAGAAAGAACGGATGCCAATTGTGGCTTGCGTAGAGTCTCCCGGCAGCTTGACGAACCGCCTCCTCAGACGTCGCGGTGCGGTCTCCAGGAATGAGTTCGATGTCTGCCCCGTGTATTCGGGTCTGCACGATCTTCGCCACAGAGGTGATCGCCGGCGCCAGGATCTTCGCGCTGATGCCCGCGGCGGCGGCGTACGCGGCGACCGACGAGCCGCCGTTGCCGGAACTGTCCTCGAGCACCTCGGTGACGCCCTGGTCGCCCAGGACCGACATCATCACCGTGGTACCGCGATCTTTGAAACTCGCGGTGGGATTGAACCACTCAGGCTTGACGAGCATCGGGAACCCGGCGACCTCCGTGGCCAGCATCGGCGTGCATCCTTCACCGAGCGACACCGGATGCTCGAAGCACACCGGCAGAGCCGCCCGGTACCGCCACTGCGACCGCTCCGCACGATCGACGTCGTCTCGAGTGATCCCGCCGAGCGGCGAAACCATCAGCGGAGAACCATCGTCTCCCCGCCATCGCGTCTCGTCGATGGCATAGTGCGCGCCGCTTCGGTCGTACAGAAATGGCTGCGTCGCGCTCACCGAACCAGTGCGACGTCGCTCGGCACTTGCTCCGCGAACAACTCGGCAATGTCGATTCGACGCATGAACGACACGTCCTCAAACTGCTGCGCATAGTCGATGAATCGAGCGAGCGCATCGGCGCGGGCAGGGTTTCCGGTGATCCTCGGGTGCAGCCCGACCGACATCATGCGTCCGGCATCGTCTCCGTCGTTGCGCAGGCGGTCGAGAGTCGCTTTCGCGGTTTCGAAGAAATGCTCCGGGCTGCCGTAGCCGGTTCCCAGAATGTAGCGGGCATCGTTCACAACAAGGGAGTACGGGACCACGAGGTGGCTGCGGCCCTGCACCGAGGTCCAATAGGGGATGTCCTCGTTGTAGGTGTCAGAGTCGTAGAAAAACCCGCCCTCTTCGACGACGAGTTCCCTTGTGTTCACGCTCATTTCGCGGCAGTACCAGCCCGTTGGACGCGAACCGGTCGTCTTCTCGATGGAAACGATCGCGCGGCTGATCGCCTCCCGCTCTTCGTCACGAGTCATCTCGTAATGGTTGCTCCAGCGATAGCCGTGCCCGGCTGCCTCGTCTCCCCGACGCGCCAACTTATCTGCGACTTCGGGATTGCGCTCTAACGCAACGGCTGCGGCGAAAAAGGTGACTGGAACGTTGGCCGCGTCGAATATTCGGAACAGCCGCCAGATGCCCGCACGAGAGCCGTATTCGTACATTGACTCGACGGCAAGGTCGCGTTGATCGTCGACGGCAAACGGCAGTTCATACATGCCGTCGTTTACCCCGTCGCCCATGGCAAAGGTCTTCTCCGACCCCTCTTCGTAGTTGACGACGATCTGCACTGCGACTTTCGCATCGTTGTGCCAACGGACCCGTGGTGGATGCTCTCCGTATCCGATCAGGTCGCGCGGCGGCCCGGGGATCCCCTCGACATCGGTCTGCCGGAAGAATTGCGGATTAAGTGTCATGATTCGTTTCTCCTTGGAAGTGATTGCAAGGCAGATTCAGTCGAGCCCCGCGAGGCTGCGGGCACCGTCGACGACGATGAGCTGGCCGGTCAGATACGAGGCCTGGGCGCTCGCGAGGAATTGGTACAGATATGCGATGTCTTCAGGCGCGCCGACCCGTCCTGCCGGGATCTTCGCGACAACCGCGTCGACTCCGTCTGGACCGAGCGAGTTCACCGGGTCGAGGGACTGCGGTGTTCTGATGACGCCGGGGGCGACAGCGTTGGCGGTGATGCCATCGGGACCGAACTCGNCGGCAAGGGACTTCACGAGTCCGACGAGACCCGCTTTTGCCGCGGCGTAGTGAGAGTGCTCCGGCCACGCAGACACGGTCCCGGCCACAGAGGAAGTGGCGATCAACCGGCCGTAGCCTGCCGTTCGCATGTGGGGGAGCGCCGCGCGGAAGCATCGCCAAGCCCCATGGAGGTCTACGTCGATAACGGCGTTCCACGCGTCGTCGTCAAGATTTTCCAGGCTCACCTTCCTGGCGATGCCGGCGTTGGCGACGACGATGTGCATGCCACCGAGTTCGCTTGTGGCCTCCGCCATTAGCGCGTCGACATCGGCTCTCTTCGTGACGTCGACGGCTGCGACGACGACTCGGCGCCCAGCGCTTTCCACCGCCTCGCGAATGGGCTCGATGTCGTGGCCGTCCGGCGGATACCAGGCGAGCGCGACGTCTGCCCCTGCTTCTGCGAATATCTTCGCCGTTGCGGCGCCAATGCCGGACGCGGCTCCCGTGATAAGTGCCACTCGGCCCTTTAGATCGAACATGGTTGCCCTTCAATGGACTTCACAGCATCACGTCCCCGCCATTGGGACCGAGCGTCTGCCCTACGTAGTAAGAGCCGTCGGCGGAAGCCAGCAGCACTGCGGTCGGAGTGACCTCGTCGACGGTTCCGAACCGGCCGATTGGCAGCTCCGCCAGCTTGGCGCTTCGCCATTCCTCCGTCTCACTGTCGAGCAGGGGGGTATCAATGGGACCC
>C688J18823_10003020_pt1 | contig 10619 bp, 10 predicted proteins | sample HopSoiMetagenom1_FD_18823 | JGI IMG/M metagenome (IMG submission 18823) | reverse complement strand
CGAAGCGTGCCCACCAGTGTTTTCGTGGGGGACGATGGTGGGCACGGCGCAAACGCGCCTTTGCCCACCCTACGATCTCATCCTATCGACCAACCGAATTTCTGTTTCCGGAGTGGCGTAAGTGAATCCTAGGGAGTTGGCGGCGATGGCCGACGAAACGCGTTCGCGACTGGGTCGTGGTCTCGCAAGTCTGATCGGGGATGTCGGCGGCGAGGCCGCGCATGTCGACCGGCCGCGCAACCAGCGCAAGGTGCCGATCGAATTCCTGAAACCGAATCCGCGCAACCCGCGCCGCACCTTTTCCGATGCCGAACTCGGCGAACTCGCGGCCTCCGTCAAGCAGCATGGCGTGATCCAGCCGATCGTGGTTCGGCCGGTAAAGGGGTCGCAGGATCGCTTTGAGATCATCGCCGGTGAACGCCGCTGGCGCGCCGCGCAACTCGCCAGCCTGCACGAAGTCCCGATCGTTCCGATCGAAGTCAGCGACTCTGACGCGCTGGAGATCATGATCATCGAGAACGTGCAGCGCGAAGACCTCAATGCGATGGAAGAGGCGCAGGGCTATCATGCGCTGGCCGACGAATTCAAACGCAGCCAGGAAGACATCGCCAAGGAAGTCGGCAAGAGCCGCAGCCACGTCGCCAATATGATGCGGCTGACCAAGCTGCCGGCGGAGGTGCAGGCCTTTATCTCCAACGGCCAATTGTCGGCCGGCCACGCCCGCGCCCTGATCGGCGTGCCCGATCCGCTGGCCGCGGCGAAGCGCATCGTCGAAGAGGGGTTGAACGTCCGCCAGACCGAAGCGCTGGCGCATGAAGAGGGCGTGCCGGAGCGCAAGCCTCAAAAGGCTCGGAGCAGCGGCGGTGGCAAGACAAAAGCTCCCGACACGATCGCGCTGGAGAAGCGCGTCAGCGACGCGCTTGGTCTTGCCGTGACCGTGAACCACCGCGACCCCGGCGGCTCCGTCCAGATCAGCTATCGCAACCTCGAACAGCTCGACGAAGTAATGCGGCGGCTGGCGAAGGGCGGCTGAATTTCTTCAACCTCGCCCCGCTTGCGGGGAGAGGTCGGATTGCGAAGCAATCCGGGTGAGGGGGCACAGGTCTCAGCACGGCCGTCGCTCGCGGAAGCAGCCCCTCACCCCAACCCTCTAAGAGCGAGCTTCGCTCGTCTCGACCCCGCAAGAGCGGGGCGAGGGAGAAGAAGGCGCGCGTTCAACGAAACTCGGCGACGATCTTGATTTCGCCGACGATAGCTTCGTTGAAAGCAGTCAATTCTTCCGCGGGAATCCAGTATTCCGAATGCGCAGCGCCGCCGGCTTGTTGGAGGCTGTAATTGTCCAGGAAGTCACGCCTCACTTCAAAGCGCGTCACGTAGCCTGCGCCACTGGCCGGCACGTTCCAGTCGCGGGCGATTTTCACGGCATATTCTTCCGACAGTACCGGATAAAAGATCGGCTGTTCCGGAAGCCGTGGCGGGAACGCGCGCATTCCGCGCTTTCGGATCAATTCCAGCTCGCGAGGGCCAACCGGACGCCAAAGGGTTACGACGTCTGCTGCCTCGTGCGGCATGGTCACCCTCGCCGCTTCGCGTTCACGGCAATCGACAGCAGCGTCCGCAGTCCGATCGCCGACGCCAGCGTCGCTTGCTTGCGCATGTCGAGCGCGGCGGTCCCGAGCTGGTCGATGATCGTGACAAGCCGCGCCGCGCTGAAATTCCGCAGCGCGATTTCGACGGCGCCCTTGCGCGAGAAATGCAGGCGCGGATAGCCGCTTTCGAGGAGGGTCGAGATGGGTGTGCCTTCGGCGACCGCAAGCGCCGATTTGTGCAGCCAAGCGGCCTGGCGCTGCGCGGCTGAAATGATCACGCCGGGATAGGTGCCGGCGACCATCGCTTTGGCAAATTCGCTTTCGACCAGGTCCGGCTTGCCGGCAAAGGCGCCATCCACGATCGGGTCCAGCTTCAGCTCGGAGGCGTCGGAGACGACGGTCATGACATCGTCGAGCGCGATCTCGCCCTTGCCGTGGGCATAGAGCGCCAGCTTGCGAAGCTCGTTGCGCGAGGCCTGGCGGTCGCCGCCGAGCAATGACATCAGCACGGCGCGCGCGTCGGCGGCGATGCGCAGATTGGAAGTCCGCAATTCCTCGTCGATCAGCCTGGCAAGGTCACGCTCGGTGTCGGGATAGCAGGCGATGGCGACCGCGGTCTTGGCGCGCTCGCAGGCCTTGCGCAACGGCGATTCCGGCCGCAGCTCGCCGGCCTCGATCACGATGCGGCAATCCTTCAAGGGCATATCGGCCAGCGTGTCGACCCCGCCAGCGAAACTGCGGGAGCCGGCGCGCACGCGAATGGCGCGGCGGCCGCCGAACATCGGGATCGTCATGGCCTCGTCGACCAGCCGCGACGGTTCGGCCGACAGTTCGTCGCCGTCCAGTCGCACCAGCGAGAATGGATCATTGGGGTCGTCGACGGCGGAGGCAATCAGCGCCTCGGCGCGCTCGCGGACCAGGCCGGCATCCGGACCATAGAGCAGGATGATGGGGCGGCCGGCATCGGGCCGGGCGAGAAAAGCGTCGATGTCTTTTCCGCGGAGCGCGACCAACGGTTGGGGTTTCCCGGTGAGGTTTCCTAGGCAGTCATTCCGAGTTCATGCTTCGCATGTCTCGAAATGACCGGGATCAGGTGCCGGCGTAGAAGAACGACGCCAGCCGGGTCTGGATGTTTTCGGCAACTTCGTTGGCGGCGCGATCCTCGGCGTCGCGGAAGGCGCGGGCGCGGGCGAAGCGCTGCAACTGGCCGGGGATGTCATAGGACACGCGGGAGAAGGTCGTGCCCGTCATGACCGACTTGTTGGTGGCAAGGTCGATCAGATTGTACTGCGCGTCGATGCCGTAATTTTCACTCGACGGCAGTGCCGTGGCAGGATCGAGTATCAGCGAGGAACGCGAAGTGGAGAACCGCAGCACCAGCCGATGGGTCGGCGGCATGCCGGTGGCGTTGCCGTAGAGCTTGAACGCCAGCGCGTTGCGGATCTCCACCTGGATCCGGGCTTCCCGCGACGCGTTGGGCTTGTCGACCGGCGGGATTTCCACGCCCATCAGCTTTTCCCGCAGGCCGGGCTTGCCGTCATTACGTTCGGCATACATCGGCTGGAAACAGCCGGCCGTGAGCGCCGCCAGAGCGGCGACGGCGATGAGCCGAACGGCGATCCGGGTCCTAGCCAACGACATTCACGATCCTCATGGGAACTACGATTACCTTGCGGACGGCCTTGCCGCCGAGAGCGAGTTTTACCGCATCGAGCGCCAAAACGGCAGCCTCAATTTCCGGATTTTGGGCGACCCGTGGCACGGTAACATCACCCCGTTTCTTGCCGTTGACCTGGACCACCAGCGTCACGGTGTCTTCAACCAGCAAATCGCGTTCGATTTGGGGCCAGTTGGCCTCCGAAATCAGCCCGGACTGCCCCAGAACCTGCCAGCACTCCTCGGCCAGATGCGGCATCATCGGCGCGAAAAGTTGAACAAGGATGGTCGCCGCTTCCCGAACCGCCCAGGCGGTGTCCGCGGCCGGCTTGCCGTCCTTCCCCAAGATCTCGGCCAACGCGTTGGCGAATTCCCGGATATGGGCCAGGCAGACGTTGAAATGCAGCCGCTCGATCCCGGACGACACCTTGTCCAGCGCGCCATGGGCGGCCTTGCGCAAGCCGAGCGCGTCGGCGCCGAACGATGCCGGCCGATCGGCCGGGGCCATTTTGGCGATCTCGGCTGATTCGTTGACCAGCCGCCACAGCCGCTGCACGAAGCGCGAGGCGCCCTGCACCCGCTCGTCGCTCCAGATCACGTCGCGCTCGGGCGGCGAGTCCGACAACATGAACCAGCGCGCGACGTCGGCGCCATAGCTCGCGATGATGTCGTCGGGGTCGACGGTGTTCTTCTTCGACTTCGACATCTTCTCGATCGGGCCGATCGTGACCTCTTCATCGCCATAGATCATGGTGGCGCGGCGCTCGCCGCCGATGACTTCGACCTTCACCTCGGCCGGCGTGACATAGGCGCCGTCGGCCTTCTGATAGGTCTCGTGGACCACCATGCCTTGCGTGAACATGCCGGCGAACGGCTCGTCCATGCCGATATGGCCGGTCGCCTTCATCGCGCGGGTGAAGAAGCGGCTGTAGAGCAGATGCAGGATCGCGTGCTCGACGCCGCCGATATACTGGTCGATTGGCAGCATCCGGTTGACGACTGGCAGTGTCGTCGGCGCTTGCTCGTTCCAGGGATCGGTAAAGCGTGCAAAATACCAGGACGAATCCACGAAGGTGTCCATGGTGTCGGTTTCACGCTGCGCCTTGCCGCCGCATTTCGGGCAGGTGACGTGCTTCCAGGTCGGATGATGGTCGAGTGCATTGCCGGGCTTGTCGAAGGTGGCATCCTCCGGCAGCACCACGGGCAACTGGTCGTCGGGCACTGGCACCACATCGCATTTCGGGCAATGGATCACCGGGATCGGGCAGCCCCAATAGCGCTGGCGCGAAATGCCCCAGTCGCGCAGACGGAAGTTCACCTGCCGCTCGCCGACCGGCGCATTGCCGCGCATCTCATTTTCCAGCCGCTTGGCGACGTCTTCCTTGGCCTCGTCGATGGTCATGCCATCGAGAAAGCGGGAATTGATCATGCGACCGTCGCCGTCATAGGCGGTGTCGGTGATGACAAACGTTTTCGGGTCCTGGCCTTCGGGGCAGACCACCGGCGTCACGCCGAGATTGTACTTGTTGACGAAATCGAGGTCGCGCTGGTCGTGCCCCGGGCAGCCGAAGATCGCGCCTGTGCCGTATTCCATCAGCACGAAATTCGCGACATAGACCGGCAGTTTCCAGCTCGGGTCGAACGGGTGAACGGCCTTGATGCCGGTATCAAAACCCTGCTTCTCGGCGGTGTCGATGATTTCCTGCGCGGTGCCGATCTTTTTCACGCCCGCGACGAATTCGACCAGCTTCGGATTCTTCGCCGCCGCAGCCTGCGCCAGCGGATGGTCGGGCGCGATCGCCATGAACTTGGCGCCGAACAGCGTATCGGGTCGCGTCGTGAAAATCTTCAGTTCGGACTCGCCTGATGGCGTGGTCGCCGGGTCGAGTGCGAAGCGCAGCAGCAGGCCTTCGGAGCGGCCGATCCAGTTGCGCTGCATCAGCCGGACCTTGTCGGGCCAGCGGTCCAGCCCGTCGAGCGCGTCCAGCAGTTCCTGCGAGTATTTCGTGATCTTGAAGACCCACTGGCTCATCTCGCGCTGTTCGACAACCGCGCCNGAGCGCCAGCCGCGGCCGTCGATCACCTGCTCATTGGCGAGCACGGTCATATCGACCGGGTCCCAGTTGAGCTTGCGTTTCTCNCGCTCGGCCAGCCCCGCGCGCAGCATGTCCAGAAACATCTTCTGCTGATGCTTGTAATAGCTCGGATCGCAGGTCGCGAACTCGCGTGCCCAGTCCAGCGACAGCCCGATCGACCGCAACTGCTTTTTCATCGCGGCGATGTTGTCGTAGGTCCAGGCCTTTGGCGCGACCTTGCGCTCGATCGCGGCATTCTCGGCCGGCAGCCCGAACGCGTCCCAGCCCATCGGATGCAGCACGTTGAAGCCCTTGGCGCGCATGAATCGCGCCAGCACGTCGCCCAGGGTGTAATTGCGGACATGCCCGATATGGATGCGCCCGGACGGGTAGGGGAACATCTCGAGCACATAGTATTTCGGCCGTGGATCGTCGTTTTTGGAGGCGAAGATCGCCTTTTCGTCCCACTGGCGTTGCCAGCGCGGCTCGGAATCACGGGCGTTGTAGCGTTCGGAGGTCATGGAATCGTAAGCGCTTTTTGTGGATTCGGGTCCGGTCCAGAGGACGGCGGACTAGGCCACAAAAGCGGCTGCGGGGTCAACGGGTTGGGGAGGTGGCTGCAGACAGACTGTGTGGTGTCTTGTTTCCAATTCTCCGGTTGGTGTGACATTCGCAACACTATCCCAAGGATTTTTGAGCGGGCGATAGATGTGTACGGAAACGCACCCTACGATTGCTGCCGGCAAAGAGGGGGTGGGTCATGGCTAAGAAAGCCAAACGATCAAAATCGCAGGTTCGCAAGTCAAAGGCGAAGAAGGCAGTCAAGAAAGCGCGAAACGTTGCCACGACTACGGCAGCAGCGCAGCCGCTCAATTCACTGCTCGTGAAGGAAATATCAGGCCACGTTTTCAAATCGCTTGCCGACAAAAAGAGCGACGCCGTGAATGCTTGCATCAATGCGGAGATGGATAAGGTTACCAACTCTTGGAACGACAGCGGTCACATGGACAAAGATTATCATCAGAGCCAGAAGAGCATGGTGGCATTCCTGAGCGATGTCCGCGGGTGTCTCACAGCAAAAGGCTACGATTTCAATATGAACGATCCAGCCTTCGTCAAGGCTTGTGTGTCGGCTGCAGTATTTCAGGTCAAGCTGCTCGTTTACGGACGAACGAAATAGTCGTCATTCCCGTTTTTCATTTCGCTGGAGCAAATTTCATGAGGCGGTTTTTTTTGCTTGTATCAATTATGACTGCCACGGCTGCCAATCCCGCAATCGCTCAGATGTTTCCCAGACATGCTGACATCTGTGTGGACGGAATCGTGTCAAAGGAAAAGCTCGCGAAGGCGTTCGTGCGACTACAGCCAGATTGGTATGACCTGTACGTCAAGACGCTAGAGTCGGCGAGCGATCGAAGGGCAATCTGGTCGGCAATGTTCACGAGCGACAACTTTTGCAAGGACAATCCGGCATGCCTTGCCCCTGATCCCGATGCTAAGCCATCGAAAGATGCTCCACCCAAGATCAATGCAGTCGCAGCAAATCGTTCGCTTGAACATCTGCGGATCGCTTTCCGGAATGCGCTCATCGACGAAGCCGAACGGGGGAAGTCTTATGCAATTGCCAAGATACCTCCGGGCGCGTCCTATTTCGTAGGCAACGACAGGCAAAGTGCCATTCAATGTCTTGCCAATGAGCCACCCATTGCGGCGAAGCCGCCAAGTATCGCGATGCCAAATCAGCTGCGATTGCGCGCAAACTCTGACGACCTGAAAATTCCTTCAAACGACGACGCCTTCAAAGGCGTGGCACCTGCGACCGTAAGCTACACGCGGGACGGCACAACAACGAAGACCAATACCGCCAAGCTGCAAGCGGCACTCGGTTACGCAATCGACCTCAGGGAGATATTTGCGAACGCGGAAGGTGTGAGTTACTTTGACGGCGAACTTGTTCCATATCTCTCTGCCGTTCAGTCAGTGAGCAAGGTTGCTGGCAAGCCAGCGACTTTCGCAGATACGAATGTGGTTGCGCTTGGTGCCCAGTTGAACACTCAGTTAGCACTCGACCAATTACCTGGCATCAACCACGTTCTGTCCGCGAAACCTCAATATCTCTGGAATACGAAGAACAGGAGCGAGATCGCCAGTCTGCGAGCCATCTATGAACCGTGGGCCTACAGCACGCCAATTCCGATCAACGCGCCGTTCCGTCGCCCCTTCATTGGCGATACATGGTGGCAGGTACTCTTCGATCTCAGGACGGATGTCGGAGAATACACTCAGGCGGGAATCGACCAGATAGCCGCGGTAACCCATACCTCTTTCATACGTTCAGGTTCGCGGTTTGGGTTTGCCATCGCGACCTTGCAGGACGGGCCGCATATCGTTCTCAATGTCACTGAAACCATGATGTATGGCTTCAAGGGAAGCGTTCGACGGCTCAGCTTCTTTGATTCCAACCTGTCCTACTACTTCGACAGCACAGACAGGTTCGCCGTTACACTCAGATACACCAAAGGTCAGAATGTAGACACCGCGGAATGGGCGCAAACAGCGACAGTGGGGTTCTCCGCGAAATTCTAATGTCGACTTGCGGCTCTCACCCCGCCATCGCCATCCCGGCTTCATCCACCAGCTTGGCAAAGCCATGCTCGACGACGGTATTTCGGCCGCGGTGCTTGGCGGCGTAGAGGGCGGCATCGGCGGCTTCGATCAGGTCGCCGGGGGTTTGTGTGTCGCTCGGGAGCGTCGCGGCGACGCCGACGCTGACGGTGACGGTGCGGTGGCTGGAGGTGATGTGCGGCAGGCCGAGGTCTTGCACGGTCGCGCGCACGGTTTCGCCGATCTCCAGCGCCCTTTGCGGGCTCGTGTTCGGCAGCAGCAGGCAGAATTCCTCGCCGCCATAGCGGCCGGCAAAGCCCATTGTCCCGGCGGCGATGTCCGCCAGCGCCTCGCCGAGCCGGGTCAGGCAAGCGTCGCCTTCGGGGTGGCCATAGGTATCGTTGTAAAGCTTGAAGTGATCGACATCGATCATCAACAGCGACAGCTCGCAATGATGTTGCTGTGCCTTCAGCCATTCGAGGTTGAGCCGGCTCTGGAAGCCGCGGCGGTTGGCGAGACCCGACAGCATGTCGATCGAGGCCATCACGGTGAGGCGGTCGTTGGTGGCGACCAGCTCGCGCTCGCGCTGGCTGAGCTGGGCTGCCATCGCGTTGAAGGCGCGCGCCAGCGGCATGAACTCGGCCGGCAGCCGGCTGCGTGAGACGCGGGCCGATGAATCGCCCTCGCCGAATCGCTTGGCCATGCCGGTCATGACTTCGATCGGATTGATGATGAGCTTCTCGGCGCCGATCAGCGCACCTAGCAGCACGAACAGGCAGACAAATGCCAATTGCAGATAGGCGGTGCGGATGTCGCGATTGATCGCGGCCGTCACCTTGGCCTCGTCGACGCTGACAATCAGGCGCGATTGCGTTCCGGGGATGCGCGCAAAACTGATGGCGCGCTTGGAGCCGTCGGTCGCATTAAACGACAGCGAGCCCGTGTCGGAGTTGGCGCTGAGGGCCTTGTACGTAATGGCCGACAGCAGCGGCACGTTGTCGAGCGGCCGGCCGATCATGCTGGCCTTGGTCGGGCGGCGCCGCCAGCACGACGCCGCTGCTGTCGATCAGCAGCGCTGAAATGCCAGGCCGTCCGCTGAAGTTGGCCATGATCTTCGACAGCCAGTCGAGATTGATGCCGGCGACCGCAACCGAATCTTCCTCCGGATTGATCGCGGAGACCGGATAGGCCGCCATCATGATCGGCCGGTTGTTGGTCTTGCCGAACAGGTAGTCGCTGAAGACGAAATTGCGGGTTTCCTGCGCCTTCCTGAAATAGTCGCGATCGCCGATGTTCATGCCGACCTGAATGTTCAGCGTGGAACACTGCACCACGCCTTCCTTGCTCACGAGCATGATGCTGCGGATCCAGGGCAGGTTGGCGGGCAGGCTGGCGCGCAAGATCTCGCAACTGCGCCCGATGCCGCTGGCCGCGCGGATATAGGCGGCGGATTTCAGCATCGTCTCGACGGAGGAAATCACCTCGCGTTGGGTTTCGGCGCTGTGGTGGGTGATATTGGCGTATTCTTCCGAAGCCGTCACGATCTGCTTGGCGCGGGTGTCTTCGAGCGAGCGGATGCGCTCCAGCATCAAGGGCGCCACCAGCATCACGGCGAGCATGGCAAGCCGCGCCCGGATTCCCAGAAGCTTCTTGAGTTTGACCCGATTGCGGTTGAAAGTAACGCCAGCCATTCTGCCCCCCGCACCGGAAGGTAGAGCGAAGGTTTCAAAAAGCCTTTCCCTAACTTGGTAAAATTCGAGGAAATGCCGTAAAACTTCCGGCCAAAATCCGACATGAAGCGAGAGAGATGGCGACGCCGCTAACCAAGTCTTTACCAAACGGTCTGGCCCAGGTGGAGCAGGACATTGCGCGCGCGTGCAAGGAAGCGCGCCGCGAGCGCGCGTCGGTGACGCTGATCGCCGTGTCGAAAACGTTCGACGCTGCGGCTATTTCGCCTGTTATCGATGCCGGGCAGCGCGTATTCGGCGAAAATCGCGTGCAGGAAGCCAAGGCGAAATGGCCGGCGCTGGTGTCGGCCTGTCCCGGAATTGCGTTGCATCTGATCGGACCGCTGCAGTCCAACAAGGCCAAGGAAGCCGTGGCGCTGTTCGACGCCATCCACTCGGTCGACCGGCCCAGCATTTGCGAAGCGTTAGCCAAGGAAATTAATTCCCAGAACAGGCGGCCGGAATTGTTCGTTCAGGTGAACACTGGCGAAGAGCAGCAGAAGGCCGGCATCGCGCCCGGCGAGGCCGACGCCTTCATCGCGAGCTGCCGCGACAAATATGGTCTGATCATTTCCGGCTTGATGTGCATCCCGCCGGTCGACGAGGCGCCGGCGCCGCATTTTGCGTTGACGGCCAAGATCGCCGCGCGCAACGGGCTGAAAAATTTATCGATGGGCATGAGCGCCGATTTCGCGATTGCGATCCAGTTCGGCGCCACGCATGTGCGCGTGGGCTCGGCGATTTTTGGGGCGCGGTAAGATTGTCGTCCCTGCCTAAAGCGTGATGGCATTAGTTTCGATAGCCTGAGTTTTCGAGATAGTTCGCGCATTCTTCGGGCGTGAAGGCGTCAAGGAGTTCGCCGACGGCAGCGCAGACTGCATCGACGGTTCGTGCGGCTGCCTTGCGGAGCAGATGTTTGAGCTTGGCAAAGACCTGTTCGATCGGGTTCAGGTCGGGTGAGTATTTTG
>C688J18823_10003019_pt1 | contig 10620 bp, 12 predicted proteins | sample HopSoiMetagenom1_FD_18823 | JGI IMG/M metagenome (IMG submission 18823) | reverse complement strand
TACAAGCCAGTGAAACCCCGATCAGAACCCCGCCGCCGATCATCACACCCAGAAGTCCGTGCGCGGTCGCCATCAGCGCCAGGCCTACGATGTAGAAGATCGTACCAACCATCATGATCGGACGGAAACCGTACCGGACGGTCATTGCGCCGGCGATCGGTTGGAGGAAACCCCAGGCGAGGTTTTGCACGGCCAGCGCAAGCGTGAAATCGGACACAGAGATATGAATGTCTTGGGTCAGCGGCTGCATGAAAATGCCCAGCGACTGACGAAAACCCATGCTCAAGGTAAGCATGATGGAAGCGCCAATCAGGATCGGCAGCGTCGGGCGGAGTATCTGCAGAAGGAGCACGGCTATTCATCTCCGTTAGGCGTGAATCAAAAAAACGGCCCGCGAGTGACCTCGGCCTTGATTACACCGACCTGTGTAACTAGGCTACAACCTGGCCGTGTTTGTCAAGAGTTGAGACCCGGCCACATGGGAGACCTCGTTATTCTGCAATGGTGGGCCAGTCACACGTTATGAAATCGCGACCGCAAAAATCGGCAATGAAGGAGCGGATCCTCGAAACCGCGGACCGGCTTTTTTATCACCGCGGCATCCGGGCCGCCGGGGTCGATACCATTGCCGCGGAAGTCGGGATCAGCAAGCGCACCCTCTACAACTACTTCCCATCAAAGGAGGAATTGATCGACGCATATTTGGAGCGCCGCTTCACGCATGCTCCTGCTTCCGACAAGCCTCCCGCCGAGCAAATCCTGCGTACGTTCGATCGGCTGGAGCAGGTTTTCGGCAGCAAGGATTTTCGCGGCTGCCCGTTCGTCAATGCCGTTGCCGAACTGGGCGCCGAGAATCAATCGGTCAAGAAGATCGCCATCGCGTTCAAGGAAAGCCGCCGCACCTGGTTTCGCGATCTGCTGTTACGGCTCGATGTGCCCGATCCAGAGGGGCTTGCGACCCAGCTCACGCTGCTTGTCGACGGCTCAATCGCCCAGGATCTGGTGCGCGATGATCCCTCGATGGCCCGCGCGGCAAAGGAAGCGGCTCGAGTACTGATCAGAAATGCCGGCGTCGAGCTTGGCCACGACCAAGCGGTGAAGACTCCACGCGCGGCCAAGAGACGTGGGTCTGATCGCGGTAAGGGGTGAAGCTAAGCCGCCTGCGACACCACGCGGTTGCGGCCATCGTGCTTGGCCCGGTACAGCGCGGTATCGGCGCGCTTGAGCACGTCAGCCACCGGTTCGCCCTTGGATTGCAGCGTGGATAGCCCAATCGAAATCGTAACCTCGATGCGTTTCGCACCCTTACTGACCGCGAAAGGTTCGCCCGCGATCGAGCGCCGCAACCGTTCGGCCACCATGCTCGCGACATGCAGGTCCGTCTCAGGCATCACGATGACGAACTCCTCGCCGCCGTAGCGGCAGGCCAGATCGATGCCGCGAATGGATTTGCGAACGCGCACGGCGAACTCGCGGAGAACATCATCCCCTGCATCGTGGCCGTAACTGTCATTGATCGACTTGAAGAAATCTATGTCGAGCATCATCAGGGCCAGTGGCTTGCCGCGGCTCGATGCCTGCTCGGCCAGCGTGCCCAGATGGCTCTCCATATAACGGCGGTTATGCAACCCGGTGAGCGCATCGGTTATCGCCATCTCGATCGAATTCTGCACGTTGTCGCGCAGATGGTCGGTGTAGCGGCGCCTGCGGATTTGCGTGCGCGCTCGCGCCAGCAACTCGTTCCTGTCGATCGGGCGCAACAGGTAATCATTGACGCCGATTTCAAGCCCCCGCAACAGCCGCGCATTATTGTCGGCGTCGGCAATTGCGAGAATGGGCACCTGCCGGGTTCGCTCCAGCGAGCGCGCCTGGCTACACAGGCGCAAGCCGTCGAAGTTCTCCAGGCCCAGCGAGACGATGAGCAGATCGTAATTCCCATCGGCGGCTTGAAACAAAGCCTCCGAAGGGTTGGCCTGGACGTCGACCGTGTGCTCCGTCCGGAGCACGGGAGCCAGTCGGTCATAGGACGAGGGACGGTCATCGACCAGGAGGATGCGCCCGTGCTTGCCGGTTTCGGCGATAGCGCTTCGCTCCGGTGCCTGAACCCCGATCTCATGCGAGGTGATGGCGCGCATCCGCAACTCGTCCGTCATCATCTTCAGCCGGGTCAGTGAACGCACCCGGGCGATCAACACGACGTCGGACACCGGCTTGGTGAGGAAATCGTCAGCGCCTGCTTCGAGGCCGCGCACGCGATCGGCCGGGCTGTCCAGCGCGGTGATGATGACGACGGGAATGAAATGTGTTGCCGGGTTTGACTTGAGGCGACGGCAGACCTCGAATCCGTCGACATCCGGCATCATCACGTCAAGCAGGATGATGTCGCATTCGGCGCGCGCACAGATGTCGAGCGCCTCGGCGCCGTTTGAGGCTGTCAGGACATCGAAATACTCGGCGGAGAGCCGCGCTTCAAGAAGCTTGACGTTGGCCGGGACATCATCGACCACCAGAATGCGCGCGGACATGCAACTTTTCCTAACCTATAAAGCGGCGAACTGTTTCGATAAATTTGCCGACCGAGATCGGCTTGGACAGATACGCTTCGCAGCCACCCTCGCGAATACGCTCCTCGTCACCCTTCATCGCAAATGCCGTCACCGCGACCACCGGGATGGCGCGCAGTTCCGGATCATCCTTGATCCAACGGGTGACTTCGAGGCCGGAGACCTGGGGAAGCTGAATGTCCATCAGGATCAGATCCGGATGAAGCTTGCGGACGAGGTCCAGCGCCTCGAAACCGTTGGAGGTACCCGAGGTTTGGTAGCCATGCGCTTCCAACAGATCGCGGAAGAGCTTCATGTTGAGCTCGTTGTCCTCCACGATCAGGACGGTTTTTGCCATCCGTCCCTCCAATTCCCAAGCTGCAGGCGCACCGCCTCGGCGCACCTCGTGTAGCGAAAAGTGAAATCAAAGTAGCGCCAGTTTCGCTCTAACCCGTTAAGCCGGAGCGGCATCTTTATGCGAAGTGGTTTCCACTTGCTTGAACACGTTCCACAGACTCGGGCATGATGCCCGTGAAAATAGAGACCATAAGTTACGGAAAGGCAAATAGTCAGGTTGAAAAAACCCATTCAAAATGCCCGGGAAGTGGCTGAAATCGTTGCCATTCAAGCGCTGTCCTTCATCGCCGGAGACCCCGAGCGGCTGGGCGCGTTCCTGGCGGAGAGCGGGATTGGTCCGGAAACGCTCCGGACAGCCGCCGCCGACCCGCGTTTCCTCTCAAGTGTGCTCGACTTCGTCATGCGGGACGACGCGACGGTAAAAGCTTTTGCAAGCGTCTCCGAGCTTCATCCTACGAACATAGCCGCCGCGCACCAGGCACTGAACGATCCGCAATGGGAGCGCGATGTGCCGTGACCTCAGCAGCGCCAGCATCCGATGGGCCGACCTGCTTTTGCCGGGACTGTCTCCGCGATCTTGATTTCGCGAGCACGCGATGCGGCGAATGCGGCTCCCCTCGGCTGGTTCGGCACCGGCAACTCCCCTCGCTTACCTTGGCCCACATCGACTGTGACGCGTTCTATGCGACGGTGGAGAAGCGGGACAATCCTGAGTTGGCCGATAAGCCGGTCATCATCGGAGGCGGCAAGCGGGGCGTCGTTGCGGCTGCCTGTTACATCTCCCGGACATTCGGCGTTCGTTCGGCGATGCCTATGTTCAAGGCCTTGGCGCTGTGCCCTTCCGCTATCGTGATCCGGCCGGACATCGCAAAATATGTCAGGGTTGGCCGCGAGGTGCGTCATGCGATGCAGACGCTGACGCCACTTGTCGAGCCGCTTTCCATCGACGAAGCGTTTCTCGATCTCGGCGGCACGCAGCGCCTGCACGGCCTGATCCCCGCCAAGGTGCTTGCGCGCTTCGCCCGAGAGGTCGAGCGCGATCTCGGCATCACCATTTCAGTCGGCCTGTCCTGCAATAAATTCCTGGCCAAGATCGCTTCCGACCTGGACAAGCCGCGTGGGTTTGCCTCGCTCGATCAGGAGGAAGCCCGCGCGATGCTGGCAGACAAATCCGTCGGTTTCATTTTCGGGGTCGGACCCGCTACGCAGGAACGGATGATCCAGCGCGGCTTTCGCACCATCGCCGATTTGCAGCGCGCCGACGAAAACGACCTGATGAAACAGTTTGGCAGCGAGGGGCGCAGGCTGTGGCGATTGGCACGCGGCATCGACGATCGCCGCGTGGTGCCCGATCGCGGCGCAAAAACCATTTCGAGCGAAACCACCTTTGACTCCGACATCCGCGATTTCGCCACGCTCGAGAAAATGCTCTGGCAGTTATCGGAAAAGATCTCCTCACGGTTGAAACAAAGCAGTTTCGCCGGCTCGACAATCACTCTGAAATTGAAGACGGCCGATTTCAGGCAGCGAACCCGTTCGCAATCCATTCACGGCCCAACGCAGCTCGCGGCCAAAATTTTCGCCATCACACGAGAAATGCTGATGAAGGAGATCGACGGCACCGCGTTCCGGCTGCTGGGCGCCGGCGTCAGCGCATTGTGCCCGGGCGCGCAAGCCGACGACACCGACATGCTCGACCGCCGCTCGGCGCACGCTGAGCGCGCAATGGACGATTTGCGCAAAAAATTCGGCAGTACCGCCGTGATCAGGGGCATCGCCTATGACGGGCCCGAAAAGGCAGGCTGAGCTTCGCCCGTGATATCCGTACGATGCGGCTCGATTGCGAGCTGCGCCGCTCTCACTTACACGGCTTGGAATCCTTGACCTCGAATTTTCCTAGCGCGCCGGAAATAACGAAATCGTTGTAGTCGAGCACCAGCGCCCTCGAGACGCCATTTTCGAACAGTTCGAATGACATCGCGTAAGCTGGGGTCTGCTCGCCGTCCTTGGCCCGGGCATCCCGATCATAGTAGCTCACAGTGACCGGCCAGCGTGTCAGTGATTTCATCTGGTCGTTAGTAATCGAAGGATCCGGCAACGGGCCGGCATGATCCGCCGTTAGCGGCTGCCCGATGACGGTCAGCGTGTTGTAAACCTTCTCGCCGTTGTCCGATCCGTCATAAACCATCAGCTCGAGCAGCGATTTCCCCTGCTTCGCCGCCGATATGATCCGCTGGATTTGTTCGGTCGGAAAGACCGTTGAGCCGTCGATGGTGAAGGTCTTCGCTTGCGGCTGCTTCAACTTGACGGTGATATGATCTCCGGTTCGTTCGGCAATGCCATCGATCGGATTGGATGGAGTGTCGTTCATGCGGCTGTCGATCTTGAAACGATAGCTCTTGCCCTCGGCATCTTCCCACGAAGTCGAGCGCAAGTCGCTCAGCGTCACCTTGCCCTCGCCGCTGTTGAGTTCGGAGACCTGGCGGAACTCCGATGTGTAACCCTCGCAGGCACTGCCGGAGAAGTTATACACAATTCGGCCCCGCGCAGTGTCGATGGCTGCCGAGCCGCGCGACTTCATCAAACGCAGTTCGTAAAGCGCCTGATGGGGAAGAAACCCGGGGCTGGCCGCGCTGGCGATGCTCCCATTCGAAGGCGCAATGGCGAGAGCAGCGATCCCCACTAGCAGCGATCGGTTAAGCGGAAAACGGAGTCGGCGAGGCATGTATCTTCCTTCCGAGGATTGCGGCTTGAATCGTGACAATATTTAGCGGTTTGGTGGACCACAACCAGGGTCCCTTCACGATATTATACGAAGTGAGCGCGCTTACCGCCCTGTTTCAGGGTGCTACAACCCGATCTGCGCTCACTTGCATGTGATAGCGCGATGCGCGAAATAAGGCGGGCCGCGAACGGGAGCTTCGGGCGCCGGTTTACATGAATGGGGATCGATGATGGCGGGGACGATTGAGCAGAAACTTGCGGCGCAAGGCGTCGTCTTACATGAGCCCGCAAGCCCGGTTGCCAATTATGTCGGCTTCGTGCGCACGGGGAATCTGCTATTCGTCTCGGGGCAAGTTTGCTTCGACGCGCAGGGCAAATTGATTGCCAAGGGAAAGCTGGGTGCCGGGGTTTCAGTTGAACAAGGCAATGCCGCGGCCCGCGGTTGCGCCATCAACCTGCTGGCGCAAATCAAAGCCGCGCTGGGTGACCTGGATAAGGTCGTCCGCGTTGTCAGGCTTGGCGGTTTCGTCAATTCGGCACCGGACTTTGTCGATGGGCCGAAAGTCCTCAATGGCGCATCCGATCTCATGGTCGCTGCTTTTGGCGACAAAGGCCGCCATGCCCGCACCACCGTCGGCGTCGCCTCCCTCCCGGCCGATGCATCGGTGGAGGTTGAAGGCGTGTTCGAGGTCTCCTGAAGAAGCCACCCCATGCGCGCCCCCAATTGGCTGACGTCTCGACCGGTCGCTCATCGCGGCCTGCACCAGGCTGCGAGCGGCATCATTGAGAACATGCCCGCGGCGGCCGAGGCCGCCGCAGCCGGCAATTTCAGCATCGAATGCGATATCCAGCTCACCGCCGATGGCGAAGCAATGGTGCATCACGACGACGCGCTCGGCCGGCTTACGGTTGGTAGCGGTGCGCTGATCAACATGACCGCAGCCGAACTCAGGGCCGTCGAGTTCAGGGATACTCCTGAGCGCATGATGTCGCTCGCCGAACTCTGTGCGCTCGTCAATGGGCGCGTTCCGCTGGTTATCGAAGTGAAAAGTCATTTCGATGGCGACCGGCAGCTGGTCAAGCGAATGGCCCAGGTGCTCGCCGCCTATTCGGGCCCGGCCGCCGGCATGTCCTTTGACCCGGATCAGGTGGTGGCATTGCGGGAAATCATGCCCGAGCTACCGCGAGGCATCGTTGCGGAACGGAACTACGATGTCACCTCCTGGAAAAAACTAACATTGGAGCAGCGCCAGGGCATGCTTCATTTGCGGCACGCTTTACGCACCCGCCCACACTTCGTTGCGTACCGGGTGGATGATCTGCCCGCAGCAGCGCCCTGGATCGCCCGCAAACTGTTTGGCTTGCCCTTATTGACATGGACGGTGCGCACGCCCGAACAGCGCGAGAGGGCCGCGCAACATGCGGACCAGATGATTTTCGAAGGTTTTTTGCCGTGAGCATCGCGTGCTGAGTTGGTTCCCACGCGCATGCCCTTGAACTCTCCAGCGCAATGCCCGATGTTTGCAATAGCGATGAGCGTGCTCTCAAACGCGTCAGCACCTCCACTCGCAGATCGCAACGCATAGCCGATTCAAATCCTCGATGGATTCATCCGAAATAACGCTGGAATCGGTGCCGTCTGTCAGCGAAGTCGGTGCCGCCGATTGGGACGCCTGCGCCAATCCGAACATCACGCCGCTCCACAATTGTGGACCTGATGCTCCCGCCTCCTCCGGGTTCGCAGGCACTTCAAAGGTCGCGTATAACCCCTTTGTTTCATATGCCTTTTTTTCCGCTCTGGAACACTCGGGTTCAGCTTGCGCACGGACCGGCTGGGGCCCACGGCATCTCCTCGCCCGAGTCGATGGGGAAATCGCCGGCATCGTGCCGTGTTATCTTAAATCGCACTCACAGGGTGAGTATGTCTTCGACCGCGGCTGGGCCGACGCCTATGAACGCGCCGGCGGAAGATATTACCCGAAGTTACAGGCCTCGGTTCCCTTCACGCCGGCTACCGGCCCTCGCCTGCTCATTCGCGACGGTTTCGACAGGGACGAAATCGGAGCAGCGCTTGCAAACGGGTTGGCCGCGCTCTGCGGGCTGACGGAAGCTTCATCCGTGCACGTGACGTTTGCGCGCGAGGCTGAATGGAGGTTTTTGGCGACGCATGGATTCCTGCAGCGCACCGATCAGCAGTTTCACTGGCACAACCAGGATTACGGCAGTTTCGACGATTTTCTCGGCTCCCTGAACTCACGCCATCGCAAAGCGATCAAACGCGAACGGCGCGACGCATTAGCGAACGGGATCACCGTCCACGCTCTCACCGGCGGCGAGATCACTGAGGACGCGTGGGACGCCTTCTTCGCCTTCTACATGGAGACGGGTTCGCGCAAATGGGGGCGGCCTTACCTGAGCCGCGCATTCTTTTCGCTCGTCGGCGAAAGCATGGCCAAAGACGTGCTCCTGATCATGGCCCGGCGGAACGGACGCTGGATTGCAGGAGCGATCAACTTCATTGGCGGTGATACTTTGTTTGGCCGCAACTGGGGCGCCGTCGAGCATCATCCATTTCTGCATTTTGAGGTTTGTTACTATCAGGCGATTGATTTTGCGATCCAGCGCGGTCTCAAGACCGTCGAAGCCGGCGCGCAGGGCGAGCACAAGATCGCGCGGGGTTATCTGCCGCAAACCACCTACTCGGCGCACTACATCGCCGATCCCGGCCTGCGCCGGGCGATTTCAGATTACCTGCGGCGCGAACGAGCCTACGTGGCCGAGGCCGGACGCGAACTCGCCGAGGCCGGACCATTTCGAAAAACTGCCGAGCCTTCTTGAAAGGTCCGCACTCCGGAGAAGTCATGAGCGCCTATGATCCGAACAACGCCTTCGCCAAAATCCTGCGCGGCGAATTCCCCAGCTACAAGGTTTACGAGAACGAGCATGTGTTGGCTTTTCTTGACATCATGCCGCGATGTCCCGGGCACACGCTTGTGATTCCGAGGGCCCCTGCCCGCAACATCCTCGATATCAAGCCTGAGGATTTTGCCCATGTCGCGCTCGGTGCTCACAAGATAGCAAGCGCCGCCATGCGAGCATTCAACGCAGATGGCATAACTCTCCAGCAATTTAATGAACCGGCCGGCGGACAGGTGGTGTTTCATCTGCACATGCACGTCATGCCGCGCCACAACGGAGTTGCGCTGTTACCGCCCGCCAGCCGCAAGGAAGACGGCAAGGTTCTGGAAGAGAATGCCGCGAAGCTTATCGCAGCCCTGAGATAGCACCTGGGGATCTAGGTGGCATTTGCTCGGAAGCGTGAGGAGAGCATGGCTCACTCCGGTTGCAGGTCCGTTCGTGTTTGCTGCGCCAGCGGCGAGAATTCGCAGCGGTCCGGCTTCAGATCGAGCAGAGGCGTCTGGTCCAGGCAATCCAGGCCGCGCACCAGGACCGTGTTGCCCTCCACCGCGACGAGTTTGACGATTGAAGTGCCGATCGGGTTCGGCCGCTGCGGTGAGCGCAGCGAAAACGTGCCGCGTGTCGACCTGTCGTTCTTCGGGCTTTGCAAAACCAGATCTCGCCGTGACTGATGCAGCCAGTAGATCACTTCAAGGTGGCTGTAGAAGTCCACTCCATAGAGCGCCCGCACCCAAGGCTCGAAAATTTCGAGCCGACAGACCGGACCGTCGTGACGCCCCTGACGCGGCGTGTCCTCACGTGAGGACCAAGGTGTCCTGATGCAGCCAATGAATGAAAGCCCGGCATCGCGTGGCGCTGGAATGTCGACCGCAACTTCACCTTCTCGCAATTCGCCATTTCGAAGCATGAGATCAATCCAGCGTGATATTTTGCGCCTTGATCACGGCAGACCACCGTGCTCGATCGGCATCGATGAATTGGGCGATCGCGGCTGCGCTGCGCGGGCGGAACACCGGAAAACCGATCTTTTCGAGCGACGCGCGAAACGCGTCGTCGTTCAGGGCACGGTCGAGGCTCGCAGTGATTTTCGAGGAAATGTCGTCCGGCATCTTCGCCGGCCCTGCGATACCGTACCAAACACTGACGCGGTAGTCGGCATAGCCGCTTTCCGCGATGGTCGGCACGTCAGGAAGATCGGTGCTTCGCTGTTCGGAACTTACGCCCAACGCCCTGACCAGCCCGGACCTTATCGGCGGCAACGCGGTGCTCAGGGTATCGAACATCACCTGTATGTTGCCGGATATCAAATCGGTCAATGCCGGGCCCGCGCCCTTGTACGGAACATGCGTCATTTCTATGCCGGCCATCTGCTTGAACATCTCGCCCGCAAGATGAATGGTGCCCCCCGTCCCAGCCGATCCAAAAGCAACCTTGCCGGGATTCTGTTTGGCGTAAGCCACGAACTCCGACACGGTTTTTGCGGGCACCGAGGGATTGATCTCCATGACCACGGGCAAATCGGTGACGAGCGCTAGCATCCGGAAATCCCGCACCGGATCGTAAGCCAACTTCTTGTAGAGCATCGGATTGAGCACGATGATCGAAGCGGCGGTCACGAACAGGGTGTAGCCGTCCGGCTCGGAGCGCGCCACGGCCTCCGCCGCAATCGCGCCCTGCGCGCCGGCCTTGTTCTCGATGACTACCGCCTGCTTCAAATCCCTCCCGAGAAATTCTCCCACCAGCCTGCCGAGAACATCGGTTGGACCGCCCGCGGCATAGGGGACGACCAATTTTATCGGACGCGCAGGATATTCGGCGGCCGGGGTGGCAGACGTGCTCGCAAACAGCACAAGGATGCCAAGACAAGAGATCAAGCCGGACCGCGCGCGCCAATGCATAACCTTTTTCCTCGGGCCGTTGAGCGTTGTGACGACACTATCAGCCAAGCCACCATTTGCCAGCCACCATCACAAGTTCGCCGCACAGCACGCCTGCGAAGGTCGAGCGCCGCGCCACCAGAAATACCACGCATCCTGCAGCGACCGAAGCGTAGCGCAGCCAGTCCGGCACGCCGGCC